>Ga0299906_10002190_pt1 | contig 16317 bp, 17 predicted proteins | sample RVTome_14_FD_200259 | JGI IMG/M metagenome (GOLD analysis project Ga0299906, IMG submission 200259) | Soil microbial communities from uranium-contaminated site in the Upper Colorado River Basin, Wyoming, United States - RVT145D125 (version 2) ...
CCGTAGACCGCGTCGATCAGCGGGACGGGCGAGGGCAGCCGCGCGAGCGGCAGCTCGGCCAGCACCTCCGCGGGGTAGGGGGCGTGATGGTCGTCCGGCACGCGCATGAAGCGACGTAGCAACTCCGCCGCGAGGTCCTTCGCCCGCCTGCGGAGGTCGTCCTCGCCCCAGACCCCTTCGAACAACACGAGGCGGCTCGACACCTCGCGCCACCGCGCGAGCGCACGCACCGGGTCGGGCAACGTCCACAGGACGTGCCGCTCCATCACCGCATCGAACGGTCCCTCGGGCGCCTCGGTCCCCGAGCCGACGACGAACCGCATCCGCTCGTCGAGTCCGCGCTCCCTGGCCTTGAGCTCCGCCCTCCCGAGCATCCCGGATGACAGGTCGAGCGCCGTCACCTCGTAGCCGAGCTCCGCGGCGAGGAGCGAGAGCGCCCCCGTCCCCGCGCCGACATCCAGCACCTTCGAACCGCGTTGGGGGAGGGCATCCGCGAGCGCCTGCCGCCATGCCGCGGCCTCGAGCGCATCCGAGATCGAATGCGAGCGCGTCTCGTCGTATGTATCGGAGTCGCGGTCCCAGTAGTCGCGGATCCGGTCGTGGACGTCGCCGGTCATCGAGGCCTCAGAACAGCGCGGCGGCGAGCTTGCGGCGGTACTCGGCGACCATCTCGTCGTCCTCGCCCAGCACCGTGAAGACCTCGAGCATGGCCTGGCGGGCGTCCGGGTCATCGGTCAGGGCGCCGAGCATCGCGTCGAGCGCCTCGCGCCAGCTCCCACGTGCGGCCAGCCGCTTCGCGGAGGCGAGCGTCCCGGGTTCGGTCAGCTTCGACCAGTCGCGGACCTCGAGCATCGCGAGGATGCGTTCGGCCTCGGGGTCGGGCAGGACGGGCGCGAGCGTCTCGCGCGCCTGGTCCTCGCGTCCGGTCTCGGCGTAGATCCGAGAGAGCCCGACCCGCGCGTCCCGGTTGGTCGGGTCGACCTCGAGCGCTTCGCGGTACTTCTGCTCGGCGTCGTCCAGGTGCCCCTCGAGCTCCTCCTCGAGGGCCTCCTCCGCCTCCAGCTCGGCCTCGGTGGGCATGAGCCTGTCGACGAACTCGTTCACCATCGGCTCGGGGATCGCGCCGACGAAGCCGTCGATCGGCTGTCCGTCGCGGAACGCCACCACGGTCGGGATGCTCTGGACGCCGAACTGGCCCGCCGTGTACGGGTTGGCGTCCACGTCGAGCTTGGCGAGCAGGAACGCACCCCCGCGCTCGCCGGCGACCCTCTCCAGGATCGGGCCGAGCGTCCGGCACGGTCCGCACCACGACGCCCACAGGTCGACGACCACGGGGCGCCTCTTCGACTCCCCGATCACGGTGTCGAGGAAGTTCTGGTCGGTCGCCTCGACGACGACGGGCCCGGATTCGGTCACCTGTTCCTGCATCTCACCCCAGAGTAGTCAGCTTCGGGTCGAATCGTCTCGCGGCTCGAGCCGCATCCCGCATCTCGGGCAGCGATCGTCGGGCCCGCCGCGGACCTCCGGGTGCATCGGACAGGCGTAGCCCTCGTCCGAAGCGGTCGCTCGCGACGGGCCTTCGGCGTGGCCGGCGTGGTGGGCGTCGTCGGCGTGTCCGGCGTGGTCGGCGGCCGGCGCGTTCATCATCCGCAGCATCTGAGGGCCGCCGGTGCGCAGGAACCGCACGACGAGCACGGCGGACAGCGCCAGGAAGACGATGTTGAGGAACGTCGTGTAGGTCCAGGTCACGCTCGCCTCGATCACCTTCGCGTTCCGGTCGTCGGGTACGAGCCCGAGCGCCTGGAAGAGCACCTCCACGACCAGCCCGGCGGCGACCATCGAGGTGTAGAACGTCGCGAGCAGGAACAGGGACATCCGGCGTCCGTAGTACTTCCGATAGATGTTGAGGATCGGCAGGATGATCAGGTCGGCGAAGATGAACGCGGCGACCCCGCCGAAGCTGATCCCACCGTTTCACAGCACCGCCGCGAGCGGGACGTTCCCGATCGAGCACACGAACGAGAGCATCGCCACGACCGGGCCGATCATCGGCCCCCAGATCTTCGAGAGCACGGGGTGATCCACCAGGAAGAAGCCCTGCCAGAACGACTCGGGCACCCAGGCCGCGAGCGCGCCCGCGATCAGGAGACCGAGCGCGATGTCCTTCCAGATCGACGCCCAATCCGTCACGTAGTAGTGGCTGATCGCCGTGAACCCCTGCCGAGAACGCACCCTGGACAGGATCGATCCCCCGCCGACGGACATGTCCATCTCGGCGTGACCTTCCATCACGCCGGGCACGCCCCTGTCGGCCTGCCGCCGAGCCAGCTCGACGAGCTCGGGCCGCAGGAACGCTCGGAACAGCAACGCGAGGATCACGATCATGATTGGGCCGCCAACGAACTCGGCCAGCGTGAACTGCCAGCCGAGGAGTACCGCGAGCAGGATCCCGAGCTCGATCACCAGGTTGGTCGATGCGAACTCGAACGCCATCGCCGCGGAGAAATCGGCGCCCTTGCGGAAGATCGAGCGCGCGAGCGCGACCGCCGCATACGAGCACGATGACGACGCCGCACCCAGGCCGCAGGCGATCGCGAGCGACCTCGGCGAGTCGTCGGGCAGCAGGCGGCTCATCTCCCCCCTGGAGATCACGGCCTGCACGACCGCCGACAGCGCGAATCCCAGGACCAGCGCCCACAGGATCTCCCACGTCATCGCGAAGGCGAAGTCGAGCGCCTCCGCGACCGGCGACAGCACCGACGCGAGCACAGGCTACTTCCCCGCGAACCGCGCGACCGCGGTCAGGAGCTCCTCGAGCTTCTCGTCGCCGTCGCCGCTCTCGACGCTCTCCCTGACGCAGTGACGTACGTGATCGTCGAGCACGCCCATGCCGACCGACTTGATCGCCGAGGCGGCCGAGTTCACCTGCGTCAGGTTGTCGATGCAGTACTGATCCTCCTCGACCATCCGTTGGATACCGCGTACCTGACCCTCGATCCGCCGGAGGCGGTCCGAGACCGCCTTCTTGTTCATCGTGTACCCGTACATGGCGTTCCTCCCGTGGCCGCGATCCCAGCCCACTATACCCAGGGGGGGTATGTACGGGAACCGCAGGCCGACCGCGCGCCGATCGCCATGCGGGCCGTGTCCCGGCCGACACGATCGCGAGCGATCCGAGCCATCGACACGTGAGGCGAGGAACTCCGGCGGCACCGGGATCACGCAGGGCCGATGCTAGACTCGCCGTGTGGCGACCCGAGTCACGACGGAACCGTCGCACGAGGCCCTCGGCCTCACGTCCGAGGACCTCCGCTCCATGTATCGCACGATGGTGACGGCGCGGCTGATCGACGAGGCCGCGTTCCGACTCAACCGTCAGGGCAAGGCGCCGTTCGTCGTCCCGGTCTCGGGCCACGAGGGATGCCAGGTCGGCACGGGGTGGCCACTGCGACCGGGGCAGGACATCTGGGTCCCCTACTACCGCGACGTCGCGGTCGTCCTGATCGCGGGGATGACGCCGTACGAGATCTTCCTCGGCCTGTTCGCCAAGGCCGAGGATCCCTCCTCGGGGGGCCGCCAGATGCCGAGCCACTGGGGTTCGCGCCGGCTGGGGATCATCAGCCACTCCTCCCCCATCGCGACGCAGATCCCGCACGCCGCGGGCATCGCCTACGCCGCGAAGTACCGGGGCGAGGACGCCGTGGTCGGCTGCTGGTTCGGCGAGGGGGCGACCAGTGCGGGCGCCTGGCACGAGGGCCTGAACTTCGCGGGGATCCACAAGCTGCCCGTGGTCTTCGTGTGCGAGAACAACTACTACGCGATCAGCGTTGGACAACCGCTGCAGATGGCGGTCGAGAACGTCGCCGACCGTGCCGCCGGCTACGGGTTCCCGGGCGTCGTCGTCGACGGGAACGACGTCCTCGCCTCGTTCGCGGCGATGAAGACCGCGGTCGATCGCGCCCGCGCGGGCGAGGGACCGACCCTGATCGAGGCGAAGACCTACCGGTTCTTCCCGCACACCTCGGACGACGACGACCGGTCGTACCGTTCGCGCGAGGAAGTCCAACACGCGAAGGAGCGCGACCCGATCACCCGCTTCGCCGAGACGCTCACCGACCTCGGCATCCTGGACGCCGAACAGATCGACGCCCTGTGGGCCGAGACCAAGGCGGACGTCGACACCCAGATCGATCAGGCTTGGAACGCGGCCGACCCCGATCCGTCCACCCTCGGTCGGCACGTGTTCTCGGAACGGGACGGCGAGTGACCCAGAAGAACGTCGTCACGGCGATCCACGACACCCTGCACGACGAGATGGCCGCGAACGAGCGCGTCGTGGTGCTCGGCGAGGACATCGCGACGCGCGGCGGGGTCTTCCGCGTGACGCAGGGGTTCCTCGACGAGTTCGGCGATCGGCGGGTGATCGACACGCCGTTGGCCGAAGCCGGGATCATCGGGATCGCGGTGGGCATGGCCCTGCACGGGCTCCTGCCGGTCGCCGAGATCGAGTTCGCCGACTTCATCCACCCCGCGTACGATCAGATCGTCTCCGAGGTCGCGAGGATGCGGTACCGCAGCAACGGGGACTTCGGTCTGCCGATGGTCGTCCGGGCGCCGTGGGGAGGCGGCGTGCACGGCGCGCTGTACCACTCCCAGTCGATCGAGGCCACGTATGGCCACATCCCCGGCCTCAAGGTCGTCGTCCCCGGGACGCCGTACGACGCGTCCGGGATGCTGCGGGCGGCCATCAAGGACCCGGACCCGGTCCTGTTCCTCGAGCACAAGCGCACCTACCGGCTGATCAAGGGCGAGGTCCCCGACGAGCCGTTCGAGGTGCCGCTCGGCACGGCGGACGTGAAGCGCGAGGGTGAGGACCTGACCGCGGTCGCCTACGGCCTGTCCCTGCACCTGTGCCTGGAGGCCGCCTCCCGGCTCCAGGACGAGATGGGGGTCTCGGTCGAAGTGGTGGACGTCCGGACGATCAGCCCGCTCGACAAGGAGACCATCCTCGCCTCGGTCAGGAAGACGGGCAAGGCGATGGTCGTCTACGAGGACAACCGCACGTACGGGGCAGGGGCCGAGATCGCAGCGACGATCGCCGAGGAGGCGATGTTCGACCTCGACGGGCCGATCGTGCGGATCGGGGGCCCGGACGTCCCCGCGATGGGCTTCGCGAGCAACCTCGAGCACGCCTTCATGCTCAACGCCGACGAGATCGGCGAGCGGATGCTCGAGCTCGCCCGCTTCTAGCCGAGCCCACGCACACGGGGAGCCCCCGAGCCGCATCGGCCTTCGGTCTCCCCTCCCGGCTCAGGGAAATCCCCGGGATGTCCGATACCTCAGGCACGACATGGGCGAACGACCCGGCGGCCCCAGCGGCAGGTCCGCGGCGCTGCGGGATCTGCTGTGGATCCTGCTCGGCGTGTTCTTCATCATGGTGCTCGGCTCCGCCACCCGCGTGTTCGAACCCTTCTACGGCTGGGTCGGCGAACGGCTCCGGGGTCAGGTCGGCGAGGCCGTCGGGGGGCTCGTGCTCCTCGCGGGAGGGCTCTCGCTGTTCGCCCTCGTGCAGGGACGGTCGAACCGACGCGAGAGCTCGGCTCGGCATCTGGCGGAGAGCCGGTACCGGGCGCTCGTCGAGCGGATGCCGGCCGTCATCTACACCTGGGACCCGCGCCCGCCCGCCGGCACGACGGCCGCGCCGTACGTGAGCCCGCAGATCGAGCAGATCCTGGGGTTCACCGCGCAGGAATGGACCGACGATCCCGCCCTGTGGATCCGCAGGGTGCACGACGAGGACCGGGACCGCGTCCTGGCGGCGTCGGACCTGGCCGACCGCACCGGCGAACCGCTCACGATCGAGTACCGCCACATCCGCAAGGACGGCAGGGTCATCTGGCTGCACGATGAGGCGATCACGATCGAACGCGACCGCCTGGGCCGTCCCTCGCGGTCGCAAGGCGTGATGTACGACGTCACCGAGCGCAAGCGCGCCGAGCATGATCTCGCCGAGACGGAGGCACGCTATCGCACGCTGGTGGAACGCGTGCCCGCAGTGACGTACACGTGGGACGCCGCCATCCGCGGTGGGGACATGGCCGCGTCGTTCATCAGCCCCCAGGTCGAGGAGCTGCTCGGCTATTCGGCGGACGAGTTCCGAGATCCCCTGCTCTGGTCCAAGATCGTGCACCAGGACGACCTCGAGCGTGTCAGGGCCGAGTGGGCGACGTGCAGACAGGGCGAGGGCGCCTTCAGTTCGGAGTATCGGATGCACACCCGCGACGGTCGTGAGCTCTGGGTCCGCGACGAGGCGGTCCCCGTCCGACGCGATGACGACGGCAATACGCTGTACCAGGGCGTGATGTTCGACATCACCGAGCGCAAGGTCGCGGAGCAGCTCCTCCAGAAGGCCGAGGCCACCTACCGAACCCTGATCGAACAGCTCCCGGTCGTCGTCTACCAGGACGCGATCGACGACGTGAGCACCGCGCTGTACATCAGCCCGCAGTACGAACGGCTGTTCGGCTTCCCGCCGGGCGCGCGGCTGCGGGATCCGCAGTTCTGGGTCGACCACCTGCACCCCGATGACCGCGACCGCGTCATGGAGCTCTCGCAGTGGACGAACAAGACCGGCGAGCCCTTCTCGGCCGAATACCGCTTCCTCGGTCGCGACGGACGCATCGTGTGGGTGCGCGACGAGGCGGAGCTCCTGCGCGACGCGGACGGGCAACCGATGATGTGGCAGGGGGTCCTGCTCGACGTCACGGCCCGCAAGCACGCCGAGGATGCGCTCACCCGTCGTGACGCGGTCCTGCAGGCGATCGGGTTCGCGGCCGAACGGTTCCTCAAGAGCGTCGACTGGGCCGCCGCCCTCCCCGATGTCCTGGAGCGACTGGGGACGGCATCGAGCGCCGGCCGCGTGTACGTGTTCGAGAACGTCACGCTCGAGGACGGGCGCCCGGGCATGCGCCTGTACCGGCAGTGGTTCGGTCAGGGCATCGCTGGATTCGGCGACGGCGACATGACGACCCAGGCATACGAGGACGGCTTCGAACGGTGGCGCTCCGTGCTGTCGGAGGGCCGTGAACTCCACGGGCTGACCCGGGACTTCCCCGAGCACGAGCGGCGTCATCTCGAAGGCGAAGGGGTCCTGTCGCGGATCGTGGTCCCGGTCTCGGTGGGCGAGGAGTGGTGGGGGTTCATCGGGTTCGATGACTGCGCGATCCAGCGTGTGTGGCCGGCCGCCGAGGTCGAGGCGCTCAAGGCGGCGGCCGACACCCTCGGCGCCGCGATCGGGCGCACCCGCGCCGAGCGTCAGCGCCGCGAGGAACAGGCTGCCCGGGAGGGACTGGAGCTCCGCACCAGCGCGGTCCTGGCGTCCGCGCTCGAGGCGATCGTCACGATGGACGAGCACGGCAGGATCGTGGACTTCAACCCCGCCGCGGAGCGGATGTTCGGCTACGGACGGGAGGACGTGGCGGGCGAGCCGCTCGCCGACATCCTGGTCCCGCCCGAGCTGCGAACGCGCCACGTCGCGGGCCTCGCGCGATTCCTCGAGACCGGCCACACGACGATCCTGGGCAAGCACCTCGAGGTGGAGGCTCTCCGTGCCGACGGCGAACGCCTCCCGATCGAGCTGACCGTCACCCAGGTCCCGATGCTCGATGCGACCCTGTTCACAGGCTTCATCCGCGACCTGACCGAGCGGCGGAACGCCGAGGTCCAGCTCAACGATGCCGAGCAGCGGTATCGCACGCTCGTCGAGAACCTTCCCGCGGCCACGTACATCGACCTGGTCGACGAGGTGTCCACCACCCTGTACGTCAGCCCTCAGATCGAGTCGATCTGGGGCTACACACAGCAGGAGTGGACGACCGACCCCGACGTCTGGATCGACAACCTGCACCCCGACGATCGCGACCGCGTCTTCGAGGCCATCGCCCGCCACAACGAGCAGGGCGAACCGTTCGAGGTCGAGTACCGGTTCCGCACGAAGGACGGTCGATGGACGTGGGTGGGCGACCACGCGACGGTCGTTCGCGACGACGAGGGACGGCTGGCCTTCTCGCAGGGTGCGATGTTCGACGTGACCGAACGCCGCCAGGCGGAGGACCAGCTCCGAGAGGCCGAGGAGCGCTATCGCGCGATCGTCGAGCACGTCCCCGCCGCGATCTACGTGGACGTGCCGGACGGCAGCATGCAGAGCCGGTACGTGAGCCCCCAGATCGAGCAGATCATGGGGTGCACACCCGAGGAGTTCATCGACGACCCCGAGCTCTGGCTGGACCTCATGGTGGACGTGCAGCAGCGGGAGGAGATGCGTGCGACCTACGTCGACGCGATCCACGAGCGGCGACCCTCGTGGATCGGCGAGTACCTGATCCGCCGCCGGGACGGACGTGAGGTGTGGGTGCACGACGAGACCACGTTCGTGACCGACGAACACGGGCAGCCGCTGTTCCTGCAGGGCGTGATGTACGACGTGACCGAACGCAAGCTGGCCGAGCGTGCCCTCCGCGAGAGCGAGCGCCGCGAACACGAAGCGGCGGAGCGTCTGCGGGCGGTCGACGAGATGAAGAACACGTTCCTCGCGGCCGTCTCGCACGAGCTCCGGAGTCCGCTGACGTCGATCCTCGGGCTCTCGCTCACGCTCGAGCAGCAGCCTCTGCCGGTCCCGGACCAGGAAGAGCTGATCGGACGGCTGGCGGTGAACGCACGCAAGCTCGACCGCCTGCTCAAGGATCTCCTCGACATCGACCGTCTCTCGCGAGGGATCGTGACGCCGAAGGTGCGGCCTTTGGATCTGGCGTCCATCGTGGGCCGGACGGTCGAAAGCCTGGACGTCCTGGACCGGCGGTCGATCCTCGTCCAGACCGAGACCGTCATCGTGCCGGTCGACGCGCCCAAGATCGAGCGGATCGTGGAGAACCTCGTGATGAACGCCGTCCGGCACACCGAGCCCGACGTGGGGATCTGGGTGCGGGTCTGGTCGCAGGACGGAGGGGCGGTCATCGCGGTCGAAGACGACGGGCCGGGGGTGCCCGTCGCGCTCCGGCAGGAGATCTTCGAGCCGTTCCGGCAGGGGCCGACCACGTCCCCACACTCGCCCGGGACCGGCATCGGCCTCTCGCTGGTGGGGATGTTCGCCGAGCTGCACGGCGGACGCGCCTGGATCGAGGATCGCGTGGGAGGGGGTGCGTCGTTCCGCGTCTTCCTACCGGGCGACCCCGCCGACCATGGGACGGGGAACGGTCACGACCGGGGCACCCCCGCGGGCATCGCAAGCGAGGTCGCGGGCTAGACTGGCTGGGATGCCTGTTCGGGAACACAACCCGCTCCAGCGACGCCTCTACCTGCCGATCGTCTCGACGGACGGGCCGACCGCCTCCACCCAACGCAAGCCGCCGTGGCTCAAGGTTCGCCTGCAGCGCGGGCCGAACTACCGTGAGCTCGAATCCATCATGCGCACGCGTTCGCTCCACACCGTGTGCGAGGAGGCGATGTGCCCGAACATCTCCGAGTGCTGGGAGGAGCGGGAGGCGACGTTCCTGATCCTCGGGGACACGTGCACGCGGCGTTGCGGCTTCTGCGACGTGAGGACCGGAAAGCCCGGCGCGGTGGACGAGGACGAACCGGTCAAGATCGCCGACGCCGTCCGCGAGATGGGGCTCCGCTTCGTCGTTGTGACCGGCGTGGCCCGAGACGACCTCCCCGACGGGGGCGCGCGGATCTGGGCGTCCACGATCCGGGCGATCCACGCTGCCGTTCCAGGGTGCGGGGTGGAAGTGCTACCGACCGACTTCAAATGCGGCGAACGCGACATCGCGACCGTGATCGAGGCCGAGCCGGACGTGTTCGCGCACAACCTGGAGACCGTTCGCCGGCTGCACGGCCGCATCCGGCCGGCGTTCGGCTACGACCGCACACTCGAGGTGTTGCGGACCGCGCAGCGGCTGCGCGAGGGCCAGATCACGAAGTCGAACCTGATCCTCGGCATGGGCGAGCGCGCCGAGGAGATCCCGCAGGCGCTGCGCGACCTCGCCGAGGCCGGCGCGCGCATCGTGACGATCGGCCAGTACCTCCGGCCGACCGAGCACCACCTGCCCGTCGACCGCTGGGTCCACCCGGACGAGTTCGCCAGGTGGAAGGAGCTCGGGGAATCCTTCGGGATCGCGCACGTCGAGGCCGGTCCACTGGTGCGGAGCTCGTACCACGCCGGGAAGGTATATGCCCAGGTAGTGGGCTTGTGATGGGGTTCCAGGCACGTATTGAAACGGTGTGATTCGGTGGTCCCGTGTGGGCACGTTACTCATTCCGTGACTCAATCGCCCTGAAGACGGTGGCTACGTCACGTCGCGGGGGAATTTCTGCGGGAATCAGCCCGGGGCTAGATCAGGTGCCCGGGGGTCAGGCCGACTGGTTCAGGCAGTCCTTCACCCGTTTCGTTTCGGAATCCCGAAGCCCCCTCCCCCTAGGGCAGGCGCGGCAGCACGTACCACGCGAGGAACGCGAGGATGGATAGCACGATGATGACGATCGCCGTGTACTTGATTGCCGCGTATCCCACTAGGGAGTTCGACTCCGGCTCTTGGATCGGCTCCTGTTGGTCGGTCAATTCGTCAGCTCCTTCGGTTTCAGTCATGACGCCGACTGGAACAACTTATCGGCTCGGACGTGATCGAACTGAAGGGCCTCCGGGGTGCAGGGCAGCGTGTCTCGCCCTGGGGGCTGACGCCGATAGCCCTGGCCAACGCCGCCCCTTCGATGTCCCCCGTCTGGATCGGGTTAGAGCGATTGGGAAGATGGGTACGTGCGCCCTGGAGAGGGAGGTATTCCAATGGTCTGGACGATCCTCGGCCTGGCCTGCATTGTCCTCGCCTTCGTCGGCGAGATCGTGGACGAGAGGCTGCTGCTCGGGACGCTTGAATGGTTCGTCGCCGCGATTGCGTTCAATACCCTCGGCTCGCTTCCGTTTATGAAGAAGCGGTAGGACGCGGGCCGACGGTTCGACGGCGTAGCCTCCAACCATGAGACCCGACGAGCTGGAGCGCCGACTCCGAGAACGTCTGGACGCGCTAGGTTCCGCTCCCCGCGCCGAGCTGCTCCACGTCTTGATGCTCCCCGACTTCGAGCGAGCCGACCGGATCGGCGAGTTCTGGGGTTACCCGCAGAGCCGGACATTTGCCGAGCTCCTGATCGACTGCGAGGAGGATCGGACGCCTCGGGCGGTGCTGGTTGGGATGCTGCGGGAGACCAAGCGCTCCGGTCTGTCCTAGCCCAGTCACTCGTCTCACAACCTAGGACGGGACTATCCAGGTGTCAGGATGACTCGTCTATTGACGCGTGGTGGCGTCAATGCGATCGTCGTATTGGTCGCGTTTCACGTGGCGATGATGGGCTGGTGGTTCGCCGCAGGCTCGTCGCGGGATGCACTCGTGGTTGCTAGCTGTATTGCGGGTGACGCGATGCTACGCCTCGTTGCCCTGTGGGCGACCGACCGATAAGACTGCCCGCGCCGCGCGGCGAGCCGGCGTTCTAGCCATTCCAAGCCCGTCCTACGCACTTTCAAGTAGACCAACGCCCTGGGTTCTATCCCCCTGCGAACCGGTGCAACCGGAGAGCCGACAGACATACCGTCACAGCGTGACCGATGCCCCAATCCCAGAACGGTTGGCACTCGTTGCAGCCGCCGGCCTCGAGCGAATCGGCCCCGTGCGACACGAGTTCACTCCAGATGAGATCGGGGACCTGCACGATCGGGGCCTCGCATGGCACGTCCTGTTCGAACTCGGCACGAGCAGCGCCCCTTTCACCCACGCCGTGCGGCTCGTAGCCCCCCACGATCTGCGGGACCGATGCGCGATCGTCCAGCTCTGACTGTGGTCAGCTGTATCTCTAGCGCCTGGGGTCCGTTCGGACGGCTATGTCCTCGGGCGTTCCGCCGCGCTTCGCGACTATGAGGAATTTGGTCCCAAAGATTTCGCTCTCCTGCACCACATCCTCGACCTCAGACATGAGATGCGGCGGCAGGATGACGAACTGGCGAGGATCGCTTCGAACCCGCACGTACACAGGCCTGGTGATGGCCAGGACACGTTCGCAGTCCTCCACGCCGCATTCGCACAACACGTGGATGAAGGAGCTGGCGGGGCGGGTGTCGGCCTGCTCAATCGCCTCGTTGATCTCCCGCGCAGCTACCTCGTTCCGAGCGACCCGTTCCTCGCGAAAGCCCACCGTGGAAGCATATTGGTATCCGTTTGCACACGCGTAGTCGAGCGCCGAACTCATCGCCGTGAACCACCAGCGGACGCCGGTCATCGTCCGGCAGCCGGATTTCCCGCGCCGGTCGGCCGCGAGGGTCAGAGCCGCTGTTGGATCGGCGTGAGGTCGCGGCGCGGAAGTCGTGTTCGGCTTGCTCACTCGCGACGCGCTCTAGGTCTTTCGCCCTAGATCGAACCAGTGAAGGTTTGGTCGTCTGGCCTGGACGGGTATGACTGCCTCGACCGCGGAGCGTGGTCAAGGAGGAATCATGAGCGACGATCACACCCATAGCCCGGAACCCGAGTCATCCAGTCTCGCCGGGTATGCGGCGATCAAGTACACCGCGATCGTGATCATCGTCCTTGCCATCCTGGCCTTCCTAGCCTGGTATATCGTCCCGAAGTTCAACTAGCACGGTGGACGCCAGCGAGGACGGGCCATTCGAACCCCCGCCGAATCGCGTCGACCGAGATCAGACGCTGCTGGAGGAGCTTGTCTGGTCCGCCGCTCTTATCGGCGGCGTGGTCGCGTACTTGGTTCTGGTAGCCCAGTTCGCCTCGTAGACGCGCTCGCGCCGAGCTTCTCCTCGTCCTGATGCTGCCCCACTTCGAGCGCGCTGATGCGGTCGGCTTCCTATTCGAGGAATCGGCGACCCGCACCTTCGCACTGGGAAGGCCGTGGCGCTGAGGCCTCCATCGGTTTCTCCGCTGTAGGGAGTGGGTACCACATAAGTCTCGGCAACAACGGAGACGCCCGCCTCGCCCCCTCGCAGGTGGGCGTCTTCCGTAGGGAGTGCGCCATGCGGATGCTCAAACCGTTTACGTCCAACACCAGGCTCGTCACGTTGTGCTCTCGGTGTCACCATTCGGAGTTCATCCATAGTGATCCGACGGGCGGGTCATGTTTGTTCTCTGAATGCGAGTGTCCGCGATTCGTTCCCAAGCGCCGGCCGAGGGACTCCCAAGAGGCAGACGGTGAGTTGAGCTCATGATTTCGCGCGAGGAACGGATGGCGACGAACGAGGCCTCCTCAAGGGAGATCAACGAGAGGATCGAAGAGGCCTACCAGGGTGAGCCACCTGCCAACCGGATCGACATCGTGTGTGAGTGCGCACGCATGACGTGCGACGCCGCTATCGACATCACCCTGGACGAGTACGAGCACGCGAGGAAGGATGCGCGGCATTTTGTGATCCTTCCGGAGCACTTCGTCGGTGATATCGAGCGTATCGTCTTCGAGAACGACCGTTTTGCCGTGGTAGCGAAGCGTGAGGGAGTTGCGGCAGACGTTGCGAGGGACGAGAACCCGGGAGGGTAAGGAAGATACCCGCAGCGGCGGTCGCACCGGGAGTCTTTCTCGAATCGAGTGACGCCTTGCCCTGATGCGCGCACCTTGGCTGAGCTCCTGATCGACTGCGAGGAGGATCGAACGCTCCGAGCGGTGCTGGTTGGGATGCTGCGGGAGTTCGACCGCTGACGCGGCGAGCCCGCGCCTCACGGCGAGCCCGCAGTGTGACTCTTGACTCCGTGTACGTGGGGAATTCCCCCCGCTACCGAATCTCAGATAGCTCAGGAGCCGGGTTTCCCCGGCTCCTGAGTACACCCGGCCTCTGTGTGGCTAGATCATGAAGAACGTCCGGGAGAACGTCCCCGCGAAGGAGAAGCAGACGTCGTGGTCGGTGTCGCAGATCTGGACGTTCTCGTACGACACGCTGACCAAGACGGCATGCTGGCTACCGGGGCACGTCAGCGCCGTGTTCGGCGGCGGGCCGATCGAGAGGGTTGCCTCGACGTTCCCGTTCTCGGCATTCAATGAGGCGTTCGTCTCAAGATGTGCCGAAACGGCCGTCTTCTTCGGGTCACTCGGGAAGTTGCCTCCGTTGTTCTGACACGCATACACGGCATCGGCGTCGGCCGACAGCGTGTACGCGACGGGGTTGGGTGTATTCCCGAGGCCCGTCTCCCTGAAGTGGACCGAGAGCGAGCCGTTGTCTTGGACGCCGGGTGGGACGACGAAAGTGTTTCTGCGGTCGAACTTCGCACTGTCGGCCAGCGCCGAGCTCGCCCCGACAAGCAGCGTGGCGAGCGCAACGATCGCCACGACTGCGGCCTTCGAGTATGTCCTCATGCGCTTCCTCCTTCTTCCTGAATCCGCCCGCTCCCCGGCGCCTTCCAACCCCACCTCCTGATCGCTCGCGTCCGTCGAGAAGCGGCTTGGCTTCCAGTTTGAGCCGCTGCGCGATCTCTTCGCACCAGCATCAAGACGGACCCTTCGCGCCTCTTCGATGGCTCGGGCGAAACGAACGGACGCACAAAAGGACCTATCGGAACCTGATGCTGCCCCTTTGGGCGCCCGGTGCCTCAGAGGAGTCCTAGACGGATCGCCTCAGCGACGGCCTGTGCCCGCGTGCTCACTCCCAAGGTCAGCTGGATGTCGTGGACCAGCGTCTTGACGGTCCGCTCCGCGAGGTGGAGGTTCGTGGCGATCGTCCGCGTATCGGCACCCCCGGCCAGGAGCTTCAGAACCTCGATCCTGCGGGGACCCAGGACATCACCGTTCAGCCGGCCCAGGCTCGGCGACTCGACCTGCAGCCCGGCTGCGGCGGCGCGAACGCTCGCCAGAAGCTCCTTGGCGCTCAGGCCCTCGTGTGGCAGCGTCGCCTTGACGTTCGACGATGAGTGACAGCTCTCCGCGCCTTGGAGTTCGGTGATGGCCAGGCAGACGATCGGACACTGCAGCCGCACCTCGCCGAGCAACCTCGAACAAACGACCGCCACGTCGAGGCTGTTTTCAGCGTCGGCCGCTTCCGGGGACGTCTCTCGATCACCTCCGAGATCGATGCATACACAGCCGTCTTCGTTGAGGACCGCCATCACGCCGCGTCGGTAAACCTCGTCTTCCTCGAGGACCCCCACGCGAAGAAGTTCCATCTCGCATCCTCCGTTGCAATGGATAGCGGCGCCTACGCTAGCCCCCGTAGGGCGATCGTACGATGTGATTCTTGTCACATATCAAGAACACAGTCGGTGCACGCGCAGCCGGACTTGCAGCGGTGGTCGGTTCGCGGCACACCGGCGCTGAGCCACCAGACCGCCGATGCGGAAGAGTCCCACGAACCTACCTCCTCGCCTCGAGCCTCGAGCGAGCTAGCTCGTAGGCCTCGTTGAGAACCACGCCGTCCTCGAAGCCGCGGGCGAAGTTCAGCTCGTTGAAGGTGAAGTTCTGCTCGTACAGCGTCGATCAGTTCTCGTTTCTTCGCCTGACGGTCGGCCGCGGCGCGATCCTGCTCTGCAAACGTCGGCCCTATCTTCGTCATCTGGCATCTCCTGTCTTCTCGACGGTGAGCTTGAACGGTTGGCGCTCGACCGAGCCCTTAGCCGGACCTCGAGGTCGACGTGGAGGCTTGGTCGGCTTGGGCCGCGGCATGGTGGCTGCTATCGAACGTGCGCTCCGGCGAGCGGCGTCGGCCAGGCAGATGCGGGCGACATCTTCGCCCAAGAGCGTCGTGTCTTTCTCGAGTTTCTCGGCGAGTTCCTCGAGTGCGGCATAGCGGGTGCGGAGTAGGCCGTACGCCTTCAACGTCGCCAAACGGCGGTTCCCCAGCTCGTCACCGCCAAGCGACGCAATGAAGTGACGGGCGTCCTCGGCGTCGCCGCCCTCCTCGAACCAGTTGAACAACGGGTCGGTCGCGGTCGCCCCGGCGGCCATTCGTTCGCCGACCCGCCCGGATCGTGCCTAGAACGGGGCGGCGTGGGACGCTGGACGGGATGCCACGCACGCAAGCAGTTCCAGCGGGCGACCTCGTCGGTCTGAGGTGAGGAGGAGCCGGCCTGTACGCCGGATCCTGTCCCGGCCCGAGGGCCGGTGGCGACCATCTGTCTGAGCGCTCTCACGAGCGCCCCGGGGCCGAAGCCCTCGTGCGGCCTACCCGGGAGCTCGGACGGGCCGTCCTCGAACGCTCCCTGCTTGGCCTAGCTCCGGGTGGGGCTTGCCGAGCCGAGCCGGTCACCCGGCCCGCTGGTGAGCTCTTACCTCACCGTTTCACCCTTACCGCTC
>Ga0299906_10002191_pt1 | contig 16307 bp, 11 predicted proteins | sample RVTome_14_FD_200259 | JGI IMG/M metagenome (GOLD analysis project Ga0299906, IMG submission 200259) | Soil microbial communities from uranium-contaminated site in the Upper Colorado River Basin, Wyoming, United States - RVT145D125 (version 2) ...
GGAGGGTTCCACGTCGTGGCCCCGGGAGTGATGATGCAGCTCCTCCATAGCGACGCGGTCGTCGTGAGTGACGGAGCCGTCTACACCGTGAGGGACTACTTCGATGCCGTGCGCTCGGCGCGGCAATCGGACCTTCAGCCGTCCCTCTCGGGGCGAGAGTAAGACGGGATTGGCCACAGTGGTCTTACCGACCAGACGAGGTCCGCCGACGAAAACCATCTTCCGGCGGAGATCCCTCGTGACCTGGGGCGTGAGGTAGCGCGCGACGGGCACGAACCGCGCTTACTTGTAATTTCGCCCCTAGTCCAAAACACTCGCGAGTGTTTTGGACTGCCGTTCAAAATACTCTACGGGCTCGGATCCAGGACTCGGCCCAGGAAGAGGATCGTCCCCGTCGGTTTGTCCTCGATGAGGAAGAGGAATGGCCGATCGACGTGGAACGCGATGGGTTTTGGGGGCTTCCCAAGAGCGGACCCGACCATGAGCGCCGCAGTAACCGCCGCCGCCTCGGTGCCCCGCTCGTCGACCTCCACGACTGCCTTGTGGAGGACGTCGCCGAGCGCGAACCCAGGCTCCTCCGAAACCCTGCTGAAGTCCGCTCCCGGTGCGAACGCTCGTTGGATGCCGATCCGGGTGAGCGGCTCACGGAGGGCGAAGGACGACTCGACGCGGAATCGCGGAAGGGTGAGCGCGACCTCAACCGACCTCGCGCTTCTCGTCAGCTCAACGACGCTTGCCACATCGAGCCTCCGCTCCACGGCTTCGAACTGGCCCTTGTCGGGAAGAACGAGGAGCATCACGATCCAGTCGTTTCCGTAGGGAACTTCGAGAGCCTGCAACCCGGGGGCGCGGGCATGCCGATACGACTCGGTGATGTGCATCATCGGAACGTCGACGCTCCGACCGTCGAGACGGTGGAACCGGTCGGGTTTCGTGTGTTCCTCGTCGAACTGGTTCAGCCACGGAGCCTTGAAATAGATGGCGTTCGCGAGGATGACCCGGGTGAGCGCGTCGAGCTGCGATTCGGAAAGGATCCCGCGGATCTTGCCGCTCGTTGCTTTCTCGACCCACGCGTTCACGTCCCCTGCTGCCTCCGCAGGCGCGCCGGCGAAATCGGTTTCCTTTATATCGGCGCCGAGCTGGTTTCGCAGCGTCTCGGTGAACGCGGATTTGACCGCATACCCCTTTTGCAGCCAGAGAGAGCTCGCGACCGAGAGGTGGAAAGGTTCGGGCGCCGGTTGGGCACGGCTCGCCAGCACCTGCTGGAGCTCGGAGAAGGTCTCGAGGAGGCGGTCGCCTTCTCCGGCATGTCCCAGGACCGCTTCAATCTCGTCGCGGGTGACGCCCGAAGCGCCCGCCTGGCACATCGCGAGCGCTTTGGCAATACTGTACGGGGAGAAGAAGACGTTTGCTCGACTCTCCGCCAGATGCCGGTAGAGCGACGTCGCCAGAAGCGCCGTCGAGGCGCCTTTTCGGATTGGCCCGCTCGCCATTTGGCCCTCTGGAGAAGGAGACTATCCTTTCCGCAGAGCAAACACCAGGGCTTCGCGCTGGTCTAGAATGGCGGCGCACGGAATGGTAGAGCGGGCTTGAACTCGGCATTCGTCGCTTCCCTGGCGGCATTCCTGGTCACTCTCCTGAGCGGCCTCGGCGCCCTCTACCTTCGACGGCACAAATCGGTGGTCTTCGGCGCCTGCGCCGGAGCGCTCATCGGCGGCGCGGCGTTGTTCCTGCTCCCCGACGCGTTCCACCTCTTGGAGGAGTCGACGTCGACGCTGTCCTCCCACGTCGTCTTCTGGGCGGTGGCGGTTCTCGGTTTCGCCGTGTTCTACGCCCTGGAAATGGGCCGTCACGCCCGGGAATCCGCGCGCCTCGCGGGATTCGGGGGCGCTCTCGGGCTCGCGCTCCATAGCTTCATCGACGGAGTCATCATCGGCGAAGGCTTCCGCGCGGGAGGCGAGACGGGTTTCGTGATCGCGGTCGCGGTGATGCTCCATCGCCTCGCGGACGGCGCGAGCGCCGTGGGGGTGATGCTCGGGACCGAGCACGGCATCCGTCAGACGACGCTCATGCTCCTGGTCACCGCCCTCGCTCCGATCGCTGGCGCCGTGGTCTCTTCCTTCTTTTCCCTCCCCGCGTTCTTTCTTTCCCTGCTCCTGAGCTTCTTCTCCGGAATGCTCCTGTACCTGGGCGCGAAGCACCTCCTCCCCGAGGCGCGACGGGCCGCCGCGTCGAGCATTACCGTTCCCGCGTCCTTCGCCGCCGGTTTGATAGTGGTCTACGCCGCCTACCTGCTGTCAAACTGACCCGCATGAGCCCCGTCGAGGACGTTCTCCCGCGGGTCGAGAGGTTCCTCGAGGACGAAGTCGACCCCGACGACCGAAGAGAGCTCGAGAACCTCCTGGAGCGCGCGAAGAGCGGCGACGTCTCCGCGGTCTTGGATCTCGAGTCGCGCTTCTCGGGATCGCTTCGATTCGGGACCGCGGGCATCCGCGGCTTTCTGGGAGCGGGCGAGAGCCGGATGAACCGCTCGCTCGTCCTCCGAGTCACCCACGGTCTCGCGCTTCACGCCATCGACGGCATTGCCCGAGCGAAAGAGCGCGGGGTCGCGGTGGCGCGAGACGGGCGGCGTCTCTCCGACGTCTTCCAGAAGGACGCGGCATCGGTCCTCGCCGCTCACGGGATCGCCGTCCATTGGATCGAGGGCCCGAGCCCGACTCCCCTCCTGGCGTTCGCCGTAGGCCATCTCGGCGCCGCCGCGGGAATCATGATCACCGCGTCGCACAATCCCCCCGAGTACAACGGGTACAAGGTGTACTGGGAGAACGGCGCCCAGATCGTCCCTCCGGTCGACGAGGGGATCGCCGCTCGCATCGAAGAGGCCCCGGGGGCCGCGCGGATTCCGAGAGTCGAATCCTCCCCCCTGGTGCGGGCGCTCCCCTCGATCGGCGAGGCCTACGTCGCGGCGCTACCCCCGCGTGTCAATGCGGACCCGGGCCTCCGCATCGCCTATACCGCCCTCCATGGTTGCGGGCAGCACCTCTTCCTCCAGGCGTTGAAACAGCGCGGCTTCGACGCCGTCTATCCCGTTTCCGATCAGGCCGAGCCCAACCCCGTGTTTCCCACCGTTGCCTTCCCCAATCCCGAGGAGCCCGGAGCTCTCGACCGCCTGCTTTCGGTGGCGGCGGCGAACGAGTGCGACCTCGCTCTGGCCCACGATCCGGACGCCGATCGGCTGGGAGCGGCGGTGCGGCGCGGAGCCGGGGATTTCGTGGTCCTCAACGGAAACGAGCTCGGCGTCCTCCTCGCTCACCACGTGCTCTCCCACACTCCGGAACCGAAACCGCTCGTGGTCTCGACCCTGGTCTCGTCGCGGATGCTCTCGAAGATGGCCTCGACCCTCGGCGTGCGGTACCTCGACACGCTCACCGGGTTCAAGTGGATCGCGAACGAGGCGATGCGGGTCGAGGCGGAGGAGGGGGTCCGCTTCGTCTTCGGGTACGAGGAAGCTCTCGGCTATACCGTCGGCACGGTGGTCCGCGACAAGGACGGGATCGGCGCCGGCCTCGCACTCGCGGAAATGGCGGGCGAGCTGCGCGCCCGGGGGCTGACCCTCCTCGATGCCCTCGCCGAGCTGCGGCGCCGACATGGATACTTCGCGAGCCGGCAGCGAAACTTCACGCTCGAAGGCACGGAAGGCGCGCGCCGGATCGAGCAAGCGTTGGACCGCCTGAGGCGCGAGCCGCGGACCGAGCTCGGCGGCGAGCCGGTCCGCTCCTTTCACGACCTCCGCGACGGGAACGTTCTTCTCTACGACCTCGAGGACGGCGGCCGGGTCGCGGTCCGGCCGAGCGGGACCGAGCCCAAGATCAAGCTCTACCTCGAGGTGGTCGAGCCCTACGACACTCTCGAGAAGGCGGAGGCCCGCGCCGGGAGGCGTCTCGTCGCGATCGAAGAGGACTTACTCGCGGCCTCCGGCCTGGGGTGAGCCGATCGGGATCACGCTCAGCTTCAAGTACGACGGGTTCTCCGCCGAGCGATAGATCCGCTGCGTCGCTACCTGGAAATCCTCCTGCTGCGCCTTGTAGATGTCGACGAAGGTCTGCGGGTTTCGATCGATGACCGGAAACCACGTGCTCTGGACCTGAACCATGATGCGGTGGCCCTTCTCGAAGGTGTGGTTGCGGTCCCTGAGGTCGAACTCGATGGGCGTGATTTCTCCGGGAACCATGGGCTCGGGCTTCTCGAAGCTCTTCCGGAACTTCGCCCGGAACACCTCGCCCGCGAGAAGCATCTGGAAATGCCCCATTCGCACTCCGGCCGGATTCGGCTCGTTGTCCGGGAAGTCTCCCGGGAACACGTCGATGAGCTTGACCACGAAATCCGAGTCCGTGCCCGTGGTCGAGACGGCGAGGTGCGCGAGGATGGGACCGGCGATGGTGACGTCCTCCGTCAACTCGTCGCTCTCGTAGACCAGGACGTCGGGGCGCGAGGCGGCGAAGCGCTGGTCCTCCATCATCCAGAGGTGACCCTGCGTCGTTCGGGTCTCGGCGGAGAACGGCACCGGTTTTTCCGGATCGCTCACGTAGATGTCGAACTCTTCCGCGGTCATGGGCGGCTCGAAAGAAAGACCTTCGTCCTCGCGCAAGTAGAGGTTCTTCACCACTGCACCGGGAGGCGGCCAGTCCGCGTACTTCCGCCAGACGTTCGAGCCGGTCTCGAAAACGAAGGCCTCGGGAAGATCCGGGTCGGGCGCGCCCTTCAGATGGTGCCGGAAGAACGGCAGGTGGATCTCCTTCTGGAAGTAGTGCGCGGTCTTGGACTCGAACTGGACGTGCCCGAGAGACGCTCCGTCCATCCGGTTCCAGCCCCCGTGGAGCCACGGCCCGACGGCGAGAACGCTCTCGTTCTCCGGATTGCGCTTCTCGATCTCGTAGTAGATCGTCATGGGCCCGTAGAAGTCCTCGGCGTCGAACCATCCCGCGACGTTCAGGATCGCGTGCTCGATGTCGTTCAGGTGAGGCAGGACCACCTGCTCCTTCCAGTAGTCGTCGTAGGTCCCGTGGTCCATGAACTCGTTCCAGGTGGGGACGGAGTAGTCGAAGTAGCGCTCGTTCACGTTCGCGATCGGACCGAGCTCCAGGAAGAAGCGATAGCCGTCCGGAGTGCCGTAGGCGAAAGCGGCTTCTCGCTCGGTGGTGATTCCTTCGCGGACCCGAGCATTCGCGGAAAGCCAGCTGAAGGCATACATGAGCCGGAACGCGCCGTTGTGGTGCCAGTCGTCCCCGAGAAACATGTCGGACGGCGAAGCCTGGGGGGAGGAGGCTTTGAGCGCGGGGTGAGCGTCGATCATCCCCATGACCGTCTGGAAGCCGGGGTAGGAGACGCCGTACTGTCCCACACGACCGTTTCCGTTCGGGACGTTTTCGAGGAGCCACTCAATGGTGTCGTAGTTGTCGGTGCTCTCGTCGGTCACCTTCGAGGTCTTTCTCGGCACGTACGGCCGCATGACCACGAACTCCCCTTCGGAGCGGAACTTCCCGCGGACGTCCTGGAAGACGAAGATGAATCCGTCCCGGTCGAACTCGGGCGAGGGTCCGATTTGCGGAGGGTACTCGTCGGGACCGTAGGGAGGAATGGAGTAAGGTGTTCGCAGTAGGAGAAACGGGTAGGTTCGGGAGCGATCTTTCGGCTCATACAGGATGGTGAAGAGCTTCACTCCGTCCCGCATGGGGAGCATGACCTCCCGCTTCTCGTAGTGGGCGCGAACGTCGAAGATCTCCTCCTGCGCCCAGACCCGGCCCGCAGCGAGGCTCGAGACCAGGAGACATCGGGCGAGGGCTTTCACTGAATCCCCACCAGGCCTTCGACCGAGTCGATGAGCTTCTTCGAGTCGTAGCCGACACCGTCCTTGAAGACCGTGACCACGTTTCGGATCTCCGCGTGGCGCGCGACCGGGTCGCCCTGGATGACCACCAGGTCGGCGATCTTTCCGGGGGCGATGCTCCCCAGGTCCTTGTCGACCCCGAGCACCTTCGCCCCGTTGAGGGTCATGATCTGGAGCGCCTCGGCGGGGGTGAACTCGGCCTCGAGAAGAAGCTCGTAGTTGCGTTGATCGCCGAAGCCCGGAAGGGCGCCTCCGTTGCCCGTGGGGTCGACTCCCGCCGCCAGGAGCCCGCCGGCCTTGTAGAACATGTGCTCGAAGGCCTGCGCCCTGGGGAAGATGTCCGCCATCACCGACTCCTTCGCTGCGGCGGCGATCTCCTTCCGTTGCGCGAGGTACTCCTCCCGCGCCTCGGGGGCGATCGCCCGCAAGACGCGATCCTCGAGCGGCGGACGACCGGGGACGTAGAGCTCGTAGACCGCGAGGGTGGAGGTAAGGGCGACGCCGCTCTCGATCATGTGGCGGACCGTCGCCTTGACCTGTTCGCCGCCTATGTCCATCCGCTGCAGGTGCTGTTGATAGCCGGGCGGGCACTCGTCGGGCTTCTTGTCGGGATCGTACTCGGTGTTGGTGAAAAAACCGTGCTCCAGGCCGTCGATCCCGAGCTCGACCGCCTCGCGGAACGTCACCGAGCAGAGGTGGGCGGTGAACTTCAGGCCGCGGCGGTGGGCTTCGTCGATCGCGGCTTCGAGCTCCGCGCGCGAGATGAGGGTGTAGGCCTTGAACCAGGTCGCGCCCTCGTCCGCCCAATAGCCCACCACTCGCCGGGCGTCCTCGGGAGTCGTGACCTGGGCCATCGTGGTGTCCGCCCCCTTCCCCGAGATGTAGGGGCCGGTCACGTGCATCCTCGGACCGGCGATCTCTCCGTTCTCGATGGACCGCTTCAGGTTGATCTCGCTGTACGGCGAGAAGCTCCCCGTGGTGCGGATGGTGGTGACCCCGCTCGCGAGATAGAGCCGGGGAGAGGTCACGTTCATTTGGGATTCGCGCTTCGCGGTGGTGTAGAACGTGTGGTTGTGCATCCCCACGATTCCCGGGATCACCGTGTGGCCCGAGAGCTCGAGCCTTTGCGCTCCCGGCGGAACGGCGACGGCGGCGGCGTTTCCGATTGCCGCGATGCGCCCGTTTTCGATCACCACCGTCTGGCCCGCGTTCGGTGGGGCTCCGGTCCCATCCACGACCTGGACTCCGACCAGGGCCACGACGGGAGCGTCGACGCTCACGAATTGACGCGCTTCCTCGGAGAGCTGCGATACCGGCTGCCCGAACAACGGGCCCGCCACGAAGACGATCGAACCAAACATTCTTGTCAAGCTTGTCAAGGTTTTTCCTCCTGAGTATCGACGGTAAAGACGAGCTTCATCCCGGTCTCCAGGTGCTCGGCGATGTGACAGTGGGCCATCCACCGGCCCGGATTCGAGAGCTCGAGGAGAATATCGACGGTCTCTCCCATGGCCACGACGAGCGTGTCCTTCCAGACGAGGTTCCGATTGGGGGCGCCGTTTCGCGAGAGAATCAGAAACCGCTGTCCATGGATGTGAAACGGGTGCTGCATCGCGTGAAGCGCGTCGCGATCGTTCACCAAACGGAGCTTGACCACCGCCCCGAGGGAGAACCTCCAGTCGATGTCGAGGTTCTTCTTCCCCGTCGCGGCGTCCCGCAGCGTCCACCGGACTTCACCGCCGGTCGTGGGGAAGTTCATCTCCGGCATGGTCTCGGTCCATTCCACGGGGTTGAAGTAGACGCGGTCTGCGCGCATGCGCCGCACGAGCTTCGCGGGCAAGCCCTCGGTTTCGAGCGTGAGCCAGAGCTCGCGATCGACGGCGCGAGAGAACGAGCTCCGATAGGGCGCGATATCCTTTCGAACGTCGCCGTGCTCGCGCAGCATCTCGAACGGACGTGAAAGCGGAGGCGCGTCCTCGTCGGCGACTTCGATCTCTCCCAGCTTCGTGCTCTCGGGAAAGAATCCACCGAAGGTGTGATCGAGGACCTGGAGGCGGTTCTCGAGCGCATGCACGCCCGCTTCGAAGCGGACCTCGACGATGTAACGCTCCGCCGGACCGATGACCAGCGATTCCGCCCATTCCTCCCGCTCGAACTTAGAAAGGTCCGACCCCACGACCTTGAGGCGAGCCCCACCGAAAGACAGATGAAACGTGCGGGTATTCGCCACGTTCGTCAGGAAGAAGCGCACGACCTCGCCGCGCTTCAGCGCGAGGCGGTACTCCGGCTCGCCGTTCACGAGCATCACGTTGCCGAAGCGGCCCATGAGGGCGTGGGTCGCGCTCTCCTGTCCATAGGGAAAGAGACCGGCCCCCCCAAGGAGGAGGTCGTCGAGCATCAGGACTTCCTCACGGTGGACCTCGTTGAAGAACTCCGGATCGGGCGCCCGCACCAGCATGTTCCCGTAGAGCCCGAGGTCCTGTTGGATGTCCTCGCGGTGATGGGGGTGGTACCAGTAAATTCCGGCATCGCGAAAGAAAACGCGGTACTCGAAGCTCCCGCCCGGCGCGACCGGCTCCTGCGTCACTCCGGGAACGCCGTCGTAGCGGTTCTCGAGCCTCACCCCGTGCCAGTGGACCGCGGTATGGTGATCGGTCTGGTTCACGAAGCGGACGGTGATGGTGGAGTGTTGCTCGACCTGAATGAGAGGACCGGGATACTGCCCGTTGAACCCGTACATGACGTAGCTCTCGCCTCGGATGGTGCGCCTCACGAGACCGGCCACGAGCTCGAGGACGTCGCCGTCGCGAAGGGAGACCATCTCGCGCGGCCTCGCGAGCGGCACCGAGGCGCCGGGAGCGGGCCGGGGAAGATACGGCTTCGCGTTCGGGCGCAGGTCCTCGAGGCCCGGGATCATCGCGATGAGGGGGTTCATCGGCGGGTGGGGCCACCCGGCGTCATCCTCAACAGCGCCGTGGTGGGCGTGTTCCATCGCGGCCGACGTCGAGGCGCCCGCGGGGATCATCAAGTGGTTGTCGGGCTGGATACGGGAGCTCGGCGATAGGCCGCGGAGCACGAGGCGGCCCTCGCGGCTCACGACGTTGGCATCGCGCTCGGCGGAGACGAGAACGAGGAACTGGTTCAGATCCACCGGCCCCAGAGGTCCGCTCTCGCCGTTTCCGACTTCCCCGAGCTTCGCCATCGGGCTCAGCACCGGAGTCGTCACCCAGGCGACGTACGTCGAATAGTCTCCGAGGGCCCGCGGATCGGGGAGTCCTTCCAGGCGAAAGTTTAGGTCGTAGCGATGATGCCCCTCGGGCGAGACGCTGATCCCGAAGGGGCTCGGAGCCCACCTCAGTCGAACGGTCCCGCGCGCGTCCCGGAGGTCGGGAGTAGGAGCGAGCTCGATGCTGTAGATGTCCGGATGGCCGTCCTGCGCCGCGAGAGAAGGCGTCAGAAGCCAGATTGCTCCCAAGGCGCGGAGGAGCCGTCGCATTCGAGCGAGAGTATTGGTGTCTACCCCCGCCCCTGTCAATTCCCCGGGACGCTGGCCGTTTTACGAGCGGCGGCGCACGAGAGCCAGCGCGCCCAGGCCGAGAAGGAACAGCGACCCCGGCTCGGGCACTTGATTCAGGAGAATCGAGGTTTCGATCCGGAAGTTCGACTCCGAGGTGTGACGCTCGGCGAAGAAAAGATCGAAGTCATAGTTGTTCCCGAGCGTCAGCCCGAGGCTATTGAGATTCACGCTCTGCATCAACGCGCCGTGGACGCCCCCGAGATCAATCACCAGGCTGTCGTTTATGAACACCCAGAGGTCGTCGTCGCCAGTGAAGGTGAACGTCTCGCCGCCCTGGTAAGTGAACGCCGAGTGAATCTCGTAGGTGAAGTGATAGTTGTGGTCCCGTCCCTGGTTCCCGAAGAGCTGACCGTCGATGGGAAAGAAAGACGTATCGCTGAAGCTGAAAATGCCCGGATGGCCGGCGTCATTGAGAGTGATGGGAACGGAAGCCGTTTGATTGACGCCGAGCACGTCGCGATACCACTGGTCGAAATTCAGTTGCCCGTGGGTGCTCGGGTTTCCCGCCTGCCCGTTGTAAACGGGCTTGTTGTCCCCGCCCAGAGCGTTCTGGACGATACCCGGGTCGAAGCCGGCGATGGGATTCACCTCGAAATCGGGATGAGTGTCGTTGAAGTCCCGAATCGTTCCCGTCAACGTGATTGTGGTGGCGCCGGCCGTCGCGGCGAGACCGAGGACCAAGGCAAACACCAGGAATAAGTGCGCAGTTCTGTTGTTCATACATCCCCCCAGATGCGTTCCAACCCGCCTGCCACGGAGCACGTCCCGTGCCACACGGGCAAGATCGCGGAACCCCCTGAAAAATAGACGTTTACCATTTGGATGCGACTTGTTCGCCTGTAAACAAAACCGACGGCCTGGCGGCCCCAAAATCATGTAAGGGAATGGAAAAAAGGAGGTTATGCACTGTCGGCATTCCGACAGGGGCAGTCTCGCCGCAACGGTGCCAAGTCGCCATCCTGAATACTCTTTGTGAGAGGCGGAGGGCTTCGGTTCCGCCGGTCGGGAGGCGGGGATGGGCTCAGCCCGCAGAGATGAAATGAAGGACGACTCCTCCGGTGCGCTCGGGGCGCACCCAAACGCCGTCGTCCGCGGGATGCGGGGTCACGGAGTTTTCCTTGAGATAGCGCCGCGTTTCGTCGACGTTGGAAACGCGGAGGGTCACAGCCGCGACGCAGGGCACGGCGGGAAGGACGACGTCGCTGAACCGTGCTACGACCTCGTCGATGCCCGCAATGTCGACCGAGCCCTCGTCGAGCGCGAAACGTAGCTCGCCCTCTTCGCGGGCGCGAAGCGTGAGTCGCTCGAAGCGGTCCGCCGTTTGCTCGGGGTGCTCCGAGCAAACCGTGATCCCCGCGAGAGTCTGGACGCCGTTTGGATGGTCGAGCAGGCTCTTCTGCCAGAGGACGTCCGGGGTGGCGTGCTCGATGAAGAAAAGCTCGGCCTCGGGAAAAAGCTCCGCCTCCGTCCGGACGATGCGAAAGAGGCCCGGCTTCGTCTGGTCCCCCTCGAGCCCCACCGGAACGTCCCGCCCGATCTCGACCGGCGGCTTCAGCCCCTGAACCCGGTCCTTCCGCGATCGGTACAGCTCTTCCGCACGCTCGCACCCGAGCGCGATGAGCCCCACACCGTGGAACCGCTCGGCGAGCGCGCGGAAACGATCGTGGGGCAGATTTTCGTTCACGACCCCCAGGATCTCGAAGTATCCCTGGCGGAACATGGCGCACCGGTTTCCGGAACCCCAGGGCTCCACCGGCCCTTCCGGCGTGAGCTTCCCCCGATGAGCGCTCTCGCGGGTCAGCCGAAACCCGAGCCTCTCGTAATCCTCTTTCGAGGCGTTCAGATCGGGCGTCACCAGCGCCACGTGGTCGAGAGTGAGGGAGCCCTCTCCGCCCATAGGTTCCTCCGCGGTCATTCTAGCGTTTCGCCGATCGATTTTCATCGAGAGGCGGAAAACTCTCAGTTGAAGAGGATGTTCGGGTCGCATACATTACACTTCTCCCGAGGAGGCCCCCCCATGGAAGTCGACGTAACCCTTCACGGCGACGTCGCCAGGGTCCGCATCAAGGGCCGGATCGTCGACGGCGAGGCCGCCGACGAGCTGAAACGAACGCTTTCGAAGCTGGTCGAAGACGGCAAGCTCAACACCATCTTCGATCTCTGGGAGGTCACCTGGTTCGACAGCCTGGGCATCGGCATTCTCGTCGGCCACTACATCACCGTCGCCGGCCGAGGAGGCAAGGTCATGCTCCTCGGTGCGAACAAGAAGATCCGCCAGATCGTGGAGATGGTCCGGGTGGCCGACCGTTTCGGCTGGACCTGGGATCTCGACGAAGCGCTTGCCTGGTTCCGATGAAAACCCCGGCTCTTCCCGCGAACGAGGCCGAAAGGCTCGAGGCGCTCTCGCGCTACAAGATCCTCGACACGCCCCCGGAGCAGGCCTTCGACGATTTGACGATGCTCGCCTCGCACATCCTCGAAGTGCCCATCGCCGTGGTCAGTCTCGTCGACGAGGCCCGCCAGTGGTTCAAATCCACCGTGGGCATCGACGCGAGGGAAACGCCGCGGGAGTACGCTTTTTGCGCCCACGCCATCCTGGGAACGGACGTGATGGTGGTCGGAGACGCGCTCCACGATGAGCGCTTCCACGACAACCCTCTCGTGACCTCCCCTCCCGGTTTCCGCTTCTACGCCGGAGCCCCCCTGCTGACGGAGGACGGCTTCGCTCTGGGAACGCTCTGTCTCGTCGACCGCAGGCCGCGCGAGCTCTCGCCGGAGCAGCTCGAGCTCCTGCGGGCGCTCGCGCGCCAGGTCGTGAGTCGTCTCGAGGAGCGGCGGAAGGTCGCGGCCCTGGTTCGGACGATGAGCGAGCGCGATCAGGCGCAGCAGGAGCTCGATCGCTTCTTCGATCTATCGCTCGAGATGATGTGCGTCGCCGACTTCGATCACAACTTCACCCGGGTGAACCCCGCCTGCACCCGCACCCTGGGCTACAGCCAGGAGGAGCTCCTGCAGAGGCCGTATCTGGAGTTCATCCATCCCGAGGATCGAATCTCCAGCATGAAAACCGCGGCGAGCGTGGGCAGCGGCTCCCAGGTCCACGCGTTCGAGAACCGCTACCGATGCAAGGACGGATCCTACAAGTGGCTCTCCTGGACCGCCACGGCGTCGCTCGCGGAGAAGCGGATCTACGCCGCCGCCCGCGACATCACCGACAGGAAGCAAGCCGAGGAGGCCCTGAGACGCTACGCGCGCGAGCTGGAGCAGGCGAAGCGGGCGGAAGAGGAGAACGCCGACCGGTTGACGCAGCTGGTGGAGGAGCTCGATCTCGCGAAACGCCAGGCGGAGGAAGCGACCCGGGCGAAGAGCGAGTTCCTGGCGAACATGAGCCACGAGATCCGCACTCCGATGAACGCCGTCATCGGAATGACCGAGCTGGTCCTCGCCTCCGAGCTCGACGGAACCCAGCGCGATCACTTGACCCGCGCCAAGCAGGCGGCGGAGGAGCTCCTGGAGCTACTGAACGACATCCTCGACATCTCCAAGATCGAAGCGCGCAAGCTGGACGTCGACTCCAATCCCTTCTCTCTCAGGCGGTGCGTGAGCGCCACCGTCAAGATCCTCGAGATGCGGGCCCACGAGAAGGGACTCGGCCTTTCAGCCCACATCCGGGAGGACGTTCCCGATTCGCTCGTGGGAGATCCGAAGCGCCTCCGCCAGATACTGCTGAACCTCATGGGAAACGCGGTGAAGTTCACCGAACGGGGCGACGTGCTCCTCGAGGTGGAGCCGGAATCGGTCGGCGAGGCCAGCGCCTCGCTTCATTTTTCGGTCGCCGACTCGGGCATCGGCATCGCCGAGGACAAGCGCGAGACCATCTTCGAGGCCTTCTCCCAGGGCGCGCCTTCGACCGCCCAGAAGTACGGAGGGACCGGCCTCGGCCTCGCCATCTCCTCCCAGCTGGTCTCGATGATGAACGGGCGGATCTGGCTCGAGAGCGCGCCCGGCCAGGGCAGCACCTTCCACTTCACCGCGAGCTTCGCGCGAACCACCCCCGACAAGATCGAGCCGCTTCCCGAGTCGGCTCCGGTCTATGCCCCCAGACGCCGTCACGGCGGCTTCCACGTGCTCCTGGCCGAGGACAACCCCGTCAACCGCGAGCTGGTGCGGCATTTCCTCGCCAAGGCCGGACACCACGTCGAAATGGCGGCGAGCGGCCGTGAGGCTCTCGCTCATCTCGAGAACCCCGGTCGTTTCGACCTCGTCCTCATGGACGTGAGGATGCCCGACGTGAGTGGAATCGAGGCAGCCGAAGCGGTTCGCGCGAAAGAGAAGGCCACGGGCGCGCACATTCCGATCATCGCTCTCACTGCCTACGCGATGAGGGAAGACCGCGAACGGTGCCTGCGCGCGGGGATGGACGACTACGTCTCGAAGCCGGTCCGGGCGGAGGAGCTCCTCGCGACCATCGAGAAGGTCGCTTCCCGTTTCTCCGTCGAGCCGCGGCCGGAGCCTCTGTCCGACTCCCCGGCCCCGATCGTCGACGAGGATGCCCTGATGGCGGGGGTACGGGGAGACGAGAAGCTTCTCCACGAGCTCATCGACCTGTTCCTGGAGGATTCGAGCACCATGCTCGCCCACATGAAGGACGCCATCGAGCGCGAGGACCCCTCCGAGCTCGCCTCCTCGGCGCACGCGTTCATCGGCTCTCTCGGAAATTTCGCGTCGCGCCGCGCGTTCAACAAGGCGAAAGAGCTCGAGCGGAAGGCCCGGGAGGGCGACCTCGATGCCGCGACCGAACTTTTCGCCGATCTCGTCCGGGAGACGGCGCGTTTGGAGGAGGCGCTCCTTCAGATACTCGAGAAGCGCCGAGCGAGGAAGCGGTGAGCGAGATTCTTCTGGTCGAGGACGAGCGCGTCACCCGACACCGAATCCAGAAGGTGATGGAGGACGCGGGACATCGGGTCACGGCCGTGGCGACCGCGGCGGCGGCCCTCAAAAAGCTCGACCGCGAGCGAGTCGATCTCCTGCTCCTGGACGTGTGGCTGCCGGAGATGAGCGGCCTCGAGCTCCTCGCGAAAATGAAGGAATCCGACCTTCATCCTCCCGTGGTGATCATCACCGCCGACGACACTCCGACCACGCTCCTCGAGGCGGTGCGCGCCCAGGCGTACGCGTTTCTGACCAAGCCCATCGATCCCGACGACCTGGTGGCCACGATCGAGCGGGCGCTGACCGGCTCGAGAGCCTTCCGGCCGATCCGCGTCCTCTCGGCCAAGCCCAACTGGATCGAGCTCGCGCTCCCCTGCGACCGTGAATCGGCGGAGCGCATCCAGGGCTTTCTCGCCCGGCTCGACGCCGACCTCGACCCGGCGGTCCGCGACGCCATCGGCCGGGTCTTTCGGGAGATGCTCTTGAACGCGGTCGAGTGGGGGGGAAAGCTCGACCCCAACCGCGAGGTCCGGGTGACATACCTGCGGGCGCGGAAGATGATTCTCTACCGAATCGCCGATCCCGGCGAAGGGTTCCGCCTCGCCGAGATCGATCACGCCGCGGTCACGAACACCGAAGACGCCCCGATGGCGCACGTCTTCGCGCGCGAGAAGAAGGGCCTGCGTCCCGGCGGCTTCGGGATTCTGATGTCTCAGTCGCTGGCCGACGAGCTCCTGTACAACGAGGCCCAGAACGAAGTCGTCTTCGTGAAGTACCTCGACGGGACCTGACCGACGCTCACTCCGTCGCGCTTTGGAGCTCTCGGGCGACGCGCTCCACCTCGCGCCACACTCGAAGGAGATTCCCGCTCCAGAGCTTCGCGATCTGCTCTTCGGTATAGCCGCGCCGCACGAGCTCGTGGGTGACGTTGAAGGTCTCGGCGGCATTGTTCCAACCCTCGATGCCGCCGCCGCCGTCGAAATCCGAGCTGATGCCCACGTGGTCGATCCCCATGACCTCGACGGCGTGGTCGATGTGGTCCACGAAGTCCGACACCGTCGCCGCGGGAAACCGGGCGTCGATCTCCTTGCGCTTCTCGTCGAAAGCCGCCCGGTTCGCTTCGGAGAGGCTCGAGAGCTCTCCCATTCCCGAGATCCCGAACTCCTCGAAGAGCCGCTTCATCGCCTCTTGCTTCTCCGGAGGGTTCTTCACGAAAGCGCCGAGCGCCACCGTCTGCATCACCCCGCCCTTCGCCGCGAGCGCCTGGAGCTGCTCGTCGTCCATGTTGCGGGCAACGTCCGCGAGGGCCCGGGTCGAGGAGTGAGAGCCGATGACCGGCGCTTTCGAGGCTTCGACCGCCTGGAGCATCGACTTTTTCGAGATATGGGACACGTCGACCATGATCCCGAGCCGGTTCATCTCCGCCACGACTTCACGGCCGAAAGCGCTCAGCCCGCCGTGCTCTTCCTCGGCGTCCCCGAGACCTTTCTGGGGAGTCGAGGAGTCGGCGATGTCGTTGTGGCCGCCGTGGGCGAGCGTGATGTAGCGGGCGCCGAGCTCGTGGTACTTCGCGAGGAGGCTCAGGTCCTTCCCAATGACGTAGCCGTTCTCGATCCCGATCGCGGCCACGAGCTTTCCGCTTTCATGGATGCGGACGACGTCGTCCGCGGAACGGGCAAGCCCGATACGATCGGGATACATCTCCGTCATCCGCTGGATGGCGTCGAACTTGGTCATGGCGTCCGCCTTGGCCTTCTCGTAGTTCGCCTCGGTCCTCGCGGTCTGACCGACGTAGACGATGAAGAACGCCGCGTCGAGCCCGCCCTCTTCCATCTTCGGGAGATCCACCTGGGACTCCCCGCGCTTTCCCGGGTCGACTTCCTCGGTGGCATAGTTGAAAGGGATGTCCAC
>Ga0299906_10002192_pt1 | contig 16290 bp, 13 predicted proteins | sample RVTome_14_FD_200259 | JGI IMG/M metagenome (GOLD analysis project Ga0299906, IMG submission 200259) | Soil microbial communities from uranium-contaminated site in the Upper Colorado River Basin, Wyoming, United States - RVT145D125 (version 2) ...
CATGGCAGCGTTCGCGCGCGGCGAGCTGTCGTGGGCTACTGTGCGTGGCCTGTGCGCAGCGGTCCGGCGGGTCGATAGCGATGCTCGGGCGGCGATCGATGGGGTCATCGACCAAGAGTTGTCGCAGGATCCGGATCTGGAACCCGATCGGCTGCTCGGCGTCGTGGATGACGAGGTGGCTCGCCGGCGCGATGATCTCGTTGCGGCGCGTGAGGATCGCGCGGTCGAAGGAGGGTTCCTCTCTTTGCAGCCGCGGCTGGATGGGCAGGGTGGTTCTGTTTACGCCCAAGCCGACGCGGAGGCGTTCGCAACCATCTGCGAAGCCATCGACATCGCATCCCCACGCCCGGTGAACGGCGACGGCGATACTGATGTGCCGAGCCGCGCGCAGCAGCGCCTCGACGGCCTCGTGGCCGTCTGCGAAGCCAGCCTCACCGGCAGCGCCGCGACGATGCGGCCCAGACCTCGCTTCCTGGTGAGCCTGGATCTTCGTGACCTCGCCGACGATGAGGACCCCACCGCGCGCATCCTGTGGCGCGCACGCGGCCGCGCCGGCCGGCTCTCGCGCGCGGCCTCTCAGACGCTTCTGTGCGATGCGGAGTTCCAGCCGATCATCTTCGACCGCGGGCGCCCCATCGCCGTGGGCGACATCATCGGGGATCCCACGCCGCGCGCGCGCGCCGCCCTGGCCGCACGCGACGGCGGATGCCGCTTCCCAGGCTGCTCGGCACCGGCCGCTTGGAGCGACGCCCATCACATCAAAGGCCGCCGACCCGGGCGGACACGCAGCATCGACGACCTCGCAATGCTATGCCGGCGCTGCCACCGACGCGTCCACCGGCACCGCTGGAAGATCACCGTCCACCCCGACGCCTCCATGACCTTCCGCCACCGCGGCCGTACCTACACCAGCTACCCCCGCATCCGCGGCCCCGCGCGCAGATAATCCGCGACCGCACCGGCCCACACCACCCCGCGAACCGATCATGATCAGACCCAAGCAACCCTGCTTCGGGTCCACCCGCGCGCGCTCAGATATGCGCACTGCGGCCCGAACGACCCGCGCGCGATTCAGCAACCCGCCGCGCGCCGCGCGCGCTGCGGCCGGGCGAACCCCGCGCTCTCAGCCCGATTGAGCCGCGCGCTTACACCCGGCGCCGGCTCAGCCGGGCAGAGTCAACTCCCAGAGATCGTCCAGCTCGCCGGAACCGTCGGAGCCACCGAAGACGAGCATCGTCCCACCGGCCGTGAGCGCGCCTTCGACGCCTCCACGGCCCGGAGGCGGATCGCCCTCCGGAGACAATTCGCGCCACGCCGCGCCGTCGAACAGCCAGGTGTCCCGCAGGGCGCCGCGGGAGGCGAGGCCTCCGAACAGGTAGGCCTGCCCTTCGACTCCGATCATGGCGTAGAGGTTCCTCGGTGAAGGCCCGTCGCCGGGCATCTTGCGCCACTCGCCCTCCGCGAAGTCGAACAACCAAGTGTCACCGAGGTACGGCGTGCCGGTCGTCTGCCCGCCGAACAACAACATCGTGTTGGTCGCCTCGAGCAACGCGGCCCGGTGAAGGCATCGCTCGAACGGTTTGGTGCCCGACGGAGTGAGATCGCGCCAGCGCGGTGGGTCGCTCCGCAGCGACCGGGTGTCGTCGAAGCGCCCTTGGAACGTGAAGCCATGCGACACGATCAGATCGGTCCCGTGAGCGACGCTGCTCGCACCGTACCGCTTCGCGGGCGCCGATCCCTTCGGCTGTAGCTGTCGCCAGCGGCGGGCGTCGATGTCGTAACGCCAGGCATCGTTGAAGAACTCGTTGCCGCGGCCCTGTCCCCCGAAGACGATCAAGCTTCCATCGGTGACGATCGCGTTGAGGCCGAAACGAGGCGACGGCCCATCGCCCGACAGTTCGCTCCAGTCACCGTTGGCGTAGAACCACAGATCGTTCATCGGCTCGCTGCGGCGGCTCCCGCCGAACAGGAGCGCGCCGTCCTCGAAGCCGGCGAAGGCATGGTCCCGCCGCGCCGCCGGGCCCTCAGCACCCAGGCGCCGCCAGGCCAGCGTGCGCAACGTCGGTTCCGGCGACGATGAGGCGGGTCCCGTCGGTGGCGAAGCCGGCGACCGGCTGGGTGAACGGTCTGCGGTGGTAGTGCCGGCGGAGCACGCGGCCGCAGCGACGCCCACGGCCCCGAGCGCACCGGTGCGCAGGAAGCGCCGCCGACTCCAGATGGTCTCCGGCACGGGCGGAAGTATAGTGCCGTCATGCCCGAAGAGCGTGCGCACCTCGGACTGAACGATGAGCAGCGCGCGCTGCTCGGCCTTGTGCGTGAGATCGCCGCGCGCGAGATCGCGCCGCACGCGGACGAGTGGGAACGCACGGCGACGTTCCCGCGGCCGGCGTTCAATGCGCTCGGGGAAGCGGGGCTTCTGGGGCTGCCGTACCCCGAGCAGTATGGCGGGGGCGCGCAACCGTACTGGGTCTACCTGCTTGCGCTCGAGGAGCTCGCTCGTGCGCTGCTCGCCGTGGGATTGGGAACCAGCGTCCAGGTCCTGACCATGTTCCCGACGTTCGCGTTCGGCAGCGACGAGCAGCGCGCGCGCTGGATGCCACCCGCGGCGGCGGGGGAGTGGATCGGCTCGTACTGCCTCTCCGAGCCGCACAGCGGGTCCGACGCCGGCGCGCTGATCACCAAAGCGACACGAGAAGGCGACTCCTACGTGCTCAACGGCACCAAGGCGTGGGTGACCCACGGCGGCGAGTCCGACTACTACCTCGTGTTCTGTCGCACCGGCGAGGCGGGACCGAAGGGCATCTCCTGCATCTTCGTTCCCGCCGACACCCCGGGTGTCGCGCGCGCGAAGCTCGAGCACAAGATGGGGATGCAGTCGTCGCCGACCGCGCAGGTCACCTTCGACGATGTTCGCGTGCCGGCGGACCACCTGATCGGCGAGGAGGGCATCGGGTTCGGTATCGCGATGCAGGCGCTCGACGGTGGCCGGCTCGGCATCGCGGCCTGTTCGGTCGGCCTGGCGCAAGCTGCGCTGGATGCGACGCTGACGTTCACCCGGGACCGCGAGCAGTTCGGCCAGCGCATCATCGACTTCGAAGGCGTGTCGTTCATGCTCGCCGACATGGCCACCCAGCTCGAGGCGTCGCGTGCGCTGACCATCGACGCCGCGCGACGTCGGGACGCCGGGGCGGCGTACGCGAAGCACGCGGCGATGGCGAAGCTGCTCGCGGCGGATATGGCCATGAAGGTGACCATCGACGCGGTGCAGCTCCACGGTGGGTACGGCTACGTGGACGAGTTCCCCGTCGAGCGCTACATGCGCGAGGCGAAGGTGCTGCAGATCGTCGAGGGGACCCAGCAGATCCAGCGCCTCGTCATCGGCCGCCACCTCGCGAAGGGTTGAGAAGAGCGGCGCGGCGCGGGTTACGCGACTCGTGTGTGCGGCGCGGCTGCGGAGACGCCAGACTGCTCGGTGGGCGGCAACTGCTCCACGCGGGCGGGCGGCGTGCGCTGCTCGACGGGACGAGGGCTCGTGGCCTTCCATGCGTACCGCAGAACCGCCAGGGGAGCCACGATCATGACCAAGAATCCCACGAGCAGACCCGTCACTTCGGCAACGCCATGAGCAGCTTCTGTGGCGTAAACTGCGTACGCGATCACTGCGCTCAGGACAAGTGCCGGTGGAGCGACGAAGCGGTCGATCGGGGCGTTGTGTTCCACGAGGATCAGGATCACCATCGTCGTTGCGACGAAGGTGAAGATCCCCTCCATCAGCCCAAGGGTCAGCATGACGCGCCTCCTGAGGTGCGACCCTTGCGGGTCGCCATCAGAGCATCTGTCGTGCGCCGTCAGTGGGACGGTTCACGAACCGGATCAGCTGAGATGCCACGAACCTACCCAGAGTGATCCCGGAAGCGTATGCTGATCGTAGGAGGTCGCGATGGAAGCGATCATGAGCTTGGCCGGGGTAGTTCTCGTGCTCTCCGGGACGCTCGTGGTGCTGGCTTGGGCCGGGAACCGTCTGGTCGGACGGCCGCTCCCCGAGGACTGGCTCACGGCCAAGCGAGATCCCTGGCGCGCGCTGCTCGACAAACCGTTCATCCTCGAGCAGCGCGCCCCCGCCAACGGGCACGCGTCGTAGCGCCTACGCCGTCGGGACCGAGTCGATCTGGCGGGCGATCTCGTTGCGGTCGTCATCCTCGGCTATCCGATCAAGCGCCTCGCGCGCCAGCGCGATGTTCCGGTCGCGTTCCGGGCTGTCGCCGGCGGCGGCCGCGTGCGCGCGCGCCAAGCCCTCGTAACACGACGCGAGCATGAAGTCGGGCGCGTCGTCGGTCGCCCGGATACGCTCGAGCGCTGCTCGCGCGAAGCGGATCGCCGCCGAGCCGTCGCCGAGCAGCGCCAGCGCCCGCGCGATCTGCCAGTCACCGGTCGCGACCTGAACCGGACCCCCGACGATGCTCCAGTGGTAGCGGGACGCGCACGCCGCCGTCACCATCTCGATGTCGTCATCCAGCGTGCGGGCCTCGGCCTCCATCAGCTCCCACACGCGGTTGTAGAGATCCACCGCGGTTCGTTTGTGCAGTCGCGCCTCGTCGTCGTTCACGGTTCCCCCCATCCTCCGCCGCCCGGTGTCTCGACGATCACCACGTCGCCGCGGCGGGCCTCGATCGTACATTTGTCGAGCAGCTCTTCCTCCACACCGTCGCGCAGCAGTGCGTTGCGGCCGGGCGCGCCGTCGCCGCCGCCGGCGAGCCCCCACGGCGCGCTCGCGCGTCGCTCGGTCTGCAGCGTGACCGTGGCGCGCTCGGCCAGGATCTCGATGTCGCGGCGCACACCCATCCCTCCGGGGAACCGGCCGGTGCCGCCGGTACCGTCGCGCAGCTCGGCGCGCAGGATCCGCAAGGGGTAGGCGTATTCGATCGCTTCGGCCGGTGTGTTCTTGGTGTTGGTCATGCCGGTGTGCACGCCGCTCATCCCGCCGGCGCCGGCCCGCGCGCCCTGCCCGCCTGCGATGGTCTCGTAGTACGCGAAGCCTTCGCCGCCGATCAGCAGGTTGTTCATCGTGCCCTGCGAGGCGGCGGGCACGCGCTCGGGGACTGCTTGCGCGAACGCTCCGAAGAGCACGTCCGTGATGCGCTGCGAGGTCTCGACGTTGCCGGCTGCGACCGCGCGCGGCGGCTGCGCGTTGACCAGGGTGCCCTCCGGAGCGATGACGGTCACGGGACGCATCGCGCCTGCCGTCGGTGGAACGTCCGGGCCGCACAGCGCGCGCACGACGAAGGTCACGCACGACACGGTCACTGCGAGGACCGCGTTCACGTTGCCGTCCACCTGAGGATCGGTGCCGCCGAAGTCGATGGTCAGCTGATCCTCGCGGACGCGCACGGCCGCACGGATCGCCGCGGGGGGTCGTCCGGCGCCGGTCGAGTCCATCCGATCCTCGAACGACCATTCGCCGTCGGGCAGCGACTGGATCCCGGCACGGATCATCCGCTCGGAGTAGTCGAGCAGCGCGTCCATCCCCGCGCGCAGCTGCTCGAGGCCCATGCGTCGGGCCAGTGAGCGCAGCCGCTCGGCGCCGACGGCGTTCGCGCCGGCCTGCGCGCGCAGGTCACCTCGGCGTTCAGCCGGCGCACGGGAGGCGGCCACGACGCGTTCGAGCATCTCGTCGATCGGCTCGCCGTTCCGCCAGGCGAGGGTCGGGGGGATCACGATGCCCTCCTGGTCCAGGCGCGTCGCGTCGGCCGGCATGCTGCCGGGTGCCTCGCCTCCGACGTCGGCATGGTGCGCGCGGTTCGCGACGTACCCGAGCAGCGTGCCGTCTAGATACACGGGCGATACCAAAGTCAGGTCGTTCAGGTGCGTGCCGCCCGCGTACGGATCGTTGAGCAGCACTGCGTCGCCGTCCCGCAGGTCCCCGTACGCGGCGAGGGCCGCCTCGAGCGAGGCGGGCATCGCGCCCAGGTGTACCGGGATGTGCTCGGCTTGCGCGCACATCAGGGCGTCGGGGGTAGCGAGCGCGCACGAGCAATCCTCGCGTTCGGTGATGTTCGGCGAGTGCGCAGTGCGCCGCAGCGCCGCTCCCATCTCGTCGCACACGCCGTCCAGCGCGTGGCGCACGACCTCGAGGGTCAATGGGTCCATAGCATCCCCCCGAAGAGTCGTGCTATCCCCACTCCAGGTGTCGCGAAGGCCCACTTGGGAGCGATTGGGAGCCTCGGCAGCGTCGCTGTCGTCTGTTCGAGAAGGGGGAAGAGATGGGGAAGATCAAACGCGTCACCGCGACGTCGACGCTGACCGGGCTGCTGGTCGCAGCGCCGGCTGCGGCTGCGCTGGCCCACGAATGCTTCATCGTCAACCGATCCGAGGCAGGTTCGGTGAACGCCGGACACGCGGGGAAGTGGGTCGTGATCGATCTCGAGGAGATCCTGGTCGGCGAGTTCGGGATCGATGAGGCGGGGGCGGCCCTGATCGTTGCCGACGCCGGTGAGGCCGGTGTTCCGACGCTGTTCTCGATCTACGCGGGGCCGACGCTGGCCGGCCGGTCCTCGCACATGAACGAGGCTGGGGCCGGGGACGGCAAGGGGATCGACTGGTTCTTCAGTGGCCGGTACTTCGGGACGCTGGGGGAGATCCTGGCGTCGTACGGCATCGAGATCCCCGAGGAGGGATAGCACTAGCGCTTCACCGCCACGATAGACCCATGCTGATCGACCTCGGCGACCCAGCCGGGGTCGATCAGCGTCGTCGACTCCTCGCCGTCGATCACGCACGGGCCTTGCAGCTGCGCACCCCCGCCGAGTGAAGCACGGTTCCACGCCGGCACCTCGACGCGTTCGCCTCCGACATCCACTGCGCGTGTCGGCGGCGTGAACGGCTTGTGCCGCGACAGCACCGGCAGCTCCACCGACGGCTCGGGCCCGCTCGCACGGGCGCGGAACGTCACCAGCTCGACCGGCTCTCCGCGCGCGTCCCAGCCGAACCGGGCGCGATGCTCGACGTGGAACCGCTCGGGCAGCGACTCGATCGGTTCGGCATCCACCCCGACCTCGTGCGCCTGTCCCAGGTACCGGAGATCCACGACCAGCCGAACCTGTTCGGCGTCCGATCCTTGCTCGAGCAGCGCGCCCGCGGCTTCTCGAGAGAGCTCGTCGAGCAGCGCGCCCATCGCCTCGGCGTCCGGTTCGACCATCGGCATCGTGCGCGAGACGTCGGCGGTGAGCGGGGCCGCGAGCAGGCCGAGCGCCGACAGCACCCCCGAGGCAGGCGGGATCAGCACCGTCGTCATCGACAGCTCGTCGGCGAGCGCGGTCGCATGCATCGGCCCCGCACCACCGAACCCCACGAGCACGAACGCGCGCGGATCGCGACCCCGCTCGACCGTGACCACCCGGATGGCCGCGCTCATCGCCGCGCGCGCCGCCGCGAGGCCGGCGCGCGCGACCTCGTCGCTGCTTGCGCCCATCGCGGCCGCGACGCTGCCCAGCGCGGCTGCCGCCGCTTGCACGTCCAGCCGCATCCGTCCGCCGAGGAACGCCCCGGGGTCGATGTGGCCGAGCGCGACGTGCGCGTCGGTCAGCGCCGGCTCGGTGCCGCCCTGGCCGTAACTGGCAGGACCGGGCACCGCGCCGGCACTACGCGGCCCGGCACGCAGCGCACCGGCTTCGTCGATCCACAGCACGCTGCCGCCACCGGCGCCGACCGTGTGCACGGCCAGCGACGGCGTGCGGAACGGCAGCCCGCCGATCGAGGCCTCGGTCCCGATCGCCGGCTCGCCGTTCTCGACCAGGCACACATCGGTGGAGGTCCCGCCCATGTCGAAGGAGACGATGTCGTGGAAGCCTGCCGCGCGCGCCGCCAGTGTCGCGCCGCGCACACCCGCGGCCGGGCCGGACAGCAGCGTGTGCACGGGTTCGCGCGCCGCCGTCTCGGCGCTCATCGTCCCGCCACCCGAGCGCATCACAACCACCGGCGCCTCGTGCTCGGCCGTCTTGTCGCGCAGGTTCCGGACGTAGCGCTTCATCACCGGCCCCACGTACGCGTCCAAAGCCGTGGTCGAGGCGCGCTCGTACTCGCGGAACTCGGGCAACACGTCGCTGGATAGCGACACGGGCGTTCCCGGAGCGGCCTCCTCGATGAGGGCGCGCAGACGATGCTCGTGCGCAGGGGCGGCGAACGAGAACAGCAAGCACACCGCGACGGATTCGGCACCTGCGGCGTCCAGGCGGGCGATCGCCGCGCGCGCGGCCTCTTCGTCTAGCGGGACCAAGACCTCGCCGTCGCGGCCGACCCGTTCGGGCACGCCGGCGGCCAGCTCCCGCGGCACGATGGGTTCCGGCCGCACCGCGGTCAGGTCGTACAGCGAGGGCCGCTGCTGCCGGCCGATGATCAGCAGGTCGCGGAATCCGTCGGTCGTCAGCAACGCGGTTCGGGCGCCGCGCCGTTCCAGCACCGCGTTGGTCGCGACGGTCGTGCCGTGCGCGATCAGCCGCAGCGGTGGGTCGCCGGCTTCCGCGCGCGCCGCCGCGATGCCGGCGACGAACCCTTCGCTCTGATCGGCCGCGGTCGAGGGGACCTTCGCGATCGTGAGCGAGCCGTCCTCGCCGATCAGCACGACGTCGGTGAAGGTCCCTCCCACGTCGATGCCGACGCGCGCGGCTGCGGGCATGCGTGGAAGTCTATGCGCGGTAAGGTGTGCGGCCGTGGATGGCATCGTGATCCGACAAGCCCGTCCCGACGAGCTCGACGCCGTCGCGACGCTGCTGGACCGGGCTTGGACGGAGTTCGATGCGCTCGGCGCGGGCGAGCCCACCTACCAGTCTTACCGCGCGAGCGTGCCCGATGTCGCCGCGCGCGCCGGGGACGGCGTCATCTTCGTCGCCGAGGCGGGCGGCGCGCTGCTCGGGACGGTGCACTACTACCCACCGCGTCCGGGGCAGAGCAGAGGGGAGGACTGGCCGTCGGGATGGGCGTCGATCCGCTACCTCGGTGTCGACCCGTCGGCGCGAGGGACGGGCGTCGGAGGCGCGTTGGCTGAAGCGATGGTCGAGCTCGCGCGCGCCGACGGGGCGCCGGTGCTCGGCCTGCATACCTCCGAGTGGATGGCCGTCGCGCGCGACATGTACGAGCGGATGGGCTTCGTGCGCTACCCCGAGCATGACTTCCATCCCCGGCCGGGGTTCGTGGTGACCGCGTACCGGCTCGACCTACGCGCGGACGAACCGGAGCGAGACGGTGCGTGAGGGGTTGCCCGCGCGGTCGAACGCCTGGATCCGAGCTTCGTACGCCCCCGGCGTCAGATCCGGCGCCAGCGACCACGTTGCCGAGGTCGTATCGCACCCCTCGCAGAGAGCGAGCCGGACCGTCAGGCGGGACCCGCGGAGGTCGTAAAAACGCACGACGATCTGCGCGACGGCGCGGTCGTCGGTCGCGGTCCCCTCGATGAGTCCGGCATCCCCGAGCAGCAGGGAGAGGTCCTTCGTGGCGACGGTCAGCTGCGGCCCGGTCGTGTCCAGATCGACGCGGAACGATCGTGGCGCCGAAGCGAGGCTGCGATTGCCGGCTCCGTCGATCGCCGCTGCGGTCACGCTGTAGGAGCCGGCCGGAAGGTCTACGGCCGTCTGCCAGCTGCCGTCCGGTCCCGCCGTCGGCTGGGGAGCGGCGAGGGGCAGACCCGAAAGGTCGAGGCGCGCGCCCGGTTCGGCGCTACCGCTGAAAGAGACCGTGCGGGTAGACAGGACCTCGGCGACCCCCGGTGTGACGATGAGTGGCTGGGAGGGAGGAGTCGCGTCCACGCTGAAGGTCCGCGCCGGCGATGCCGGTCCAGTCCCGTTCGCGTTCATGGCGCTCGCCGAGATGCTGTGCGATCCCTCCGTGAACGTGATGGTCGTCCGCCAGGATCCGTTCTCATCAGCGATCGCGGTGCGGAGGCTCATGCCACCCTCGAGGATGGTGACGGTCGTGCCCGGCTGGGCGATACCGGCCACGACGGCCGGTGCCGCACCGAGCAAGGACCCCTCGACCGGCTGACGGATGGTCGGCGCCGGCGGTGGATCCAGGCGCACCGTGATCGAGAGAACGGGCGACGGCTCGGAAGTCATGGAGCCGTTCCCGGCAGTCGCGCTCAGCTCGTGGACACCGGCACTGAGCGTCAACGGAAGTGACCAAGATCCGTCGTCGCCAACCGTCGTCTCTCCCGCCGTGGTGCCGTCGATCGAGACGACGATCGTATCCCCTCGGTCGCCGGCACCTTCGACGATCACGGATGCGGTCTCGATGGTGTCTCCGTCGACGGGAGAGAGGATAGAGGGGACTCCCGGCGGCAGAGCGGGGCCGGCCGCGAAGATGTCGACGAAGATGTCGCCGTCATCGGAGGTGACAGCGTCGTCCGCCGAGGCGAATGCGAACGTGGTCGCATCTCCCGAGAGCGCGTGGTCGTCTCCTGTGACCCGCTGGAGTTGCAGCCCGCCGACCGAGAGGGAAACCCGCTCGGTGGCGACCGCTAGGAGATCCCGGACGAAGACATCCATCGCGTTGTTGGTGTCTCCCGCGACGAGGTTCGACGCACGCGAGGCGAACAGCACGCGGTTCCCATCGTCGGAGAGCCGGGGCGCGCTGCTCGCGCCGTTGGCCGAGCGACCGTCGTTGGCGAGCGATACGGGGACGGTCGTTCCTTCCACGAGATCGCGCACGAAGACGTCTTCAGCTTCGTTGTGGTCTCCGGGGACGAGGTTCGTGGCGGCTGAGCGGAACGCCACGCGCCGTCCGTCCGCCGAGATCCAGGGTTCGGCGCTGGCCGCGTCCGCCGGTTCGTTACGCCACGACAGAGACGCCCGCTGCGTCACCGCGTTCCACATGTCATGGACGTAGATCGCGGAGGGTATCCCCGGCGACTGGAAGGCGACCAGGGGAGCGTCGGCTGCGAGGGAGGCATCGACCCCTCCCATCGGGAGGCCATCGTTCCCGAGGGAGATGGGTCTGACCATGTCGAACTCTCTGTCGTACATGTACACGTCCGGTACCCCATTGGTGTCTGGGCCGATCAAGGGGGCCGCGGTGTCGAACGCGACGAAGCGGCCGCCGTAGGAGAGCGACAGCGTGGTCGTCGCACCGACCACGTCGATCAGGTGGGTCGTCTTCCCGGTGGCGAGTTCATGCACGAAGATCCCGGCGCGGCCGTCTGGGTCGAGGTCCGTGCCTCGGGACCAGAACGCGACCACGTCACCGTCCGTGGAGATGACGGGGGCCATCGCGGTCACCGAGATCGGCAGTGGAGCCATCTGACGCGCCTGACGTCCATCCGACGCGACGGAGACGCGGCGCGTGACTCCCGTGCGCCGGTCGTGGACGAATACATCCGCCATGCCGTTGGTGTCGTCCTCCACGAGGTTGCCGGCCAGCGACGCGAACGCGATGAACCGGCCTTTCCGTGACATCGACGTGCCGCTGCTGTCGTCGTTGCCGGTCGCGCCGCTGCTCGAACGGGAGACGAGCACCAGCGAGGAAACATCGGCGCCGTCGGCGCGGATGAATGAAGCGAGCATGATCGCCGCGAGCGTCAGGCTCGCGGCCCGGGGAAGCGTCCGCCCTCGCATCGCAACCTCTCTCTCTGAGACCGGCGGAGTGGGGCGATTCGTGGTGCTGCATCACGCTTCCTCCATATCTGCGACCGATGTGCCGACATGCGTAATGCCGGATCGCCGCGAACCGGCAGAAGCGGCAGAGCGGCCGTAAGCCTGGGCGGGAACACGTGGAGCTCGTCAGGCACGGTTCGCGGATGCGAGCAGCGCGCGGTACAGCAGCGTGGGATCGCCGGATCGCCGGCGAAGTTCTCGCTCGAGCCCGGCGATGGGGTACAGGTTCTGCGGCGCGCGCGGATCCTTGTGCCGGCTCGACGCGAACGATGGCAGCAACGCGGTGGCGCGATCGGCGCGCGCGATCACCTGGTCGCGCGAGAGGTCGGCGCTCGCCTCGCATCGAACCACGCCCGACCACGGGTGACCGCCGCCGCCTCCGGGCAGGCGCAGGTACCAGGAGAACCTGCTCCAGTCGGTGGTCATCAGGAACAGGGGCGTGCGCTGGCCCGGGGCCAGATCGCCCACGATCGAGTGCAGCTCGCCGGGAAGGTAGCCGACGCGATGGCTCTTGATGTAGCCGACGGCGTCTTGGAGGTGGCCGCGCCCGCGGAGCGGGCCGTCGATCACCAGCAGATCGGCGGCTCCCGCCCGCTCGGCCACCTGTCGCTCCAACTCGCTCATGCGTTGCTGCACGGCGAGGCTGAGCTGCTCGCCCGATTCCCCGGCTGCCGCGAGCACGTGGTAGGTGCCGTGCCTGGTCTGGATGGCCTGAGCGTCGGAGGCTGCCGTGAACAGGCCGCGCCGGACCTCCGCGCCCTCGATGGCCGCGGCGCCGTCGCAGCGCACCACCCCGGCGGCGAACGTGGCGCAGATCCCCAGCCTGGTCGCGCCGCCCTCGGCGGTGAGCCACACTCGCGCGTCGATCCGCTGCACGCCGTCGACGAACAGGATCGTCGCTTGGCCGGCCTCCGTGGCCGAGACGGGACGCCAGCGATCCACCTGCATCTCATAGTCGAGGTCGACAGTGGCGTCCGACGGCTCCAGGAACGCGTCGTCGAGGGATGCGCCGTAGTCCGGTGCCCATGCATCGACGGCGAACCTCACGCGAGGACCCTGTCGACGGTCGCCGTGGACGGTCCCTTGCGAACCTCGAAGCGCACGGGCACGCGCTCGGCCAGGTCCCGCACGTGCGTGACGATACCGACCATACGCTTGCCGGCGCCCAGTGTCTCGATCGTAGTCGCGACGGTCTCGAGGGTCTCGGGGTCCAGCGTTCCGAAGCCCTCGTCCAGGAAGATGGACTCGAGCCGGACCGCGGTGTGCGCCGAGAGCTGAGCGATCCGGTCGCTCATCGCCAGGGCCAGGGCGAGGGACGCCAGGAACGTCTCGCCCCCCGATAGGGTCCGGGCCGAGCGCGTCGCATCGGCGTTGCGATGATCGATCACCGCGAACCCGTGGTTCTTGTCGAGCGTCAGCGAATACTGCCCGGCTGAGATCTCGCGCAGGATCTGGGTCGCGCCGTCGGTCAGCGATGTGATCGCCTGGGTGAGCACCCAGCGCTCGAACGCGTTCGCCTTCAGATGCTTGCCGAGCTCCTTGGCCACCACGTGGCGCTCCGCGAGTGTGGTGACCTCGCCGCGGATCCGCTCGGCCTCCTCGAGCGCGAGCTCGATACGTTCGGTGATCCCGCGGTGCCGTTCGATCGCCTTGAGACAGTCGTCGCGTGGGCTCGCGTCCTCCTCGATCCCGGCGTCCACGCACGCCGCGCGCTGGGCCGCGACCAACGCGGTGCCCTCCTCGGCGGCCTTCGCCGCGCGGGCGTCCGCCGCCTCGGCCTCGGTTGCCCGCCGGTCGCGCTCCTCGGCTGCCCACGAGACGAGCTCGCTCCAGTCGCCTGCCAGGTCGTCGTGGGATAGCGGGGGAGGGGAGAGGTTCGCGATCCGGTCTCGCGTCGCCGCCAGCTCGCGGCGAGCGCCTTTCAGCGCCTCCTCGGCCGCCTCCACGGTGCGTCGCGTGTTCGTCGCACGCGCGCGCGCCTCTCGAGCGGCCGTCCGCGCTTCCGCGAGCTGCGCGTCCGCTGCGTCCACCTCGGCCAGCGCCGCCTGCGTCACGGCGGCATCCGGATGCGCCGCGAGGCGTTGGTCGATCGCGGCGAGCTGCTCGCGGAGAGCATCGGCACGCGCAGCCGATCGCGTCAGCGCCGTCTGCGCGCGGGCCTGCAGCTCCTTGGAATCCTTGGCGGCGGCCGTGGCGGTGTCGAGCGCGGTCCGTGCTTCGTCCAGGTCGGCCGGCACGTCGATCGCGGGGATGTCGTGCACCGTCTGATGGCACACCGGGCACGGCCCGCCGGCGACCAGGGTGCCGGCGAGGTCGAGCGCGCGATGCTGGATGCGCGCGATCTCGAGCGCGTGCTGTGCGTCGTGGACGGCGCGCTCGGCGCGCTCGACACCTTGCGCGGCCTCGGCGGCAGCCGCTTCGAGCTTGGTCGCCTCGGCCGAACAGGACCCGAGATCCAGCGCCACGACGGCGCGCTGCTCGTGCGCCCCGAGGGCTCCCTTCAGCTCACCGCGATCGGGAAGCGCCGCGCGCGCCGCCTCCACCGTGGTGACCACCTCGTCGGCGCGCGCGGCAGCCTCCTCGGCTGTCTTCGCCGCCCCGGTCGCGCCGGACAGGACCTGCGCGAGCTGCTCGATACCGTCGGGGACACGCACGCCGGCGAGCGCCCCGGTGGCGGCGCGGGCTGCGGTGGCCTTCTCGCGCTCGACGCGCACGGTCTCCCGTAGCTCCTCCAGCCGCGGCTCCTCAGCCTCGATGCGTTCCCGGAGGGTGTCCAGGGACGCCAGGTGTGCGCGCGCCTGGTCCAGCGCTTCCTTGGTCGCGAACGCCAGCTCCTCGTCGAGGCGCCTGCGCTGCAGCACCAGCTCGGTTTCGGCCAGCGTCGCACGCTGGTTCGCGCGCTGGGCCATCCGCCCGTACCGGGCGAGGTCGAGCAGCTTGACGAGCAGCTCCTGGCGGTCGGCCGGCCTGTCGTGCATGAATCGCGCGAACTCGCCCTGCGGCAGCACGACGCATCGCGTGAACTCAACGAACCCGAGGCCGAGCAGTCGCTCGACCTCGGCGCTGACCCCGTCTGCGTCGCCGGCGATGAGCTCATCGCCGCGTTCGAGGCGTGCCTCCTTCGTGGTTGCGCGGTCCTGACCCATCCGGCGGACCACGCGGGCTGCGGTGTAGCGCTGCTCGCCGATCGCGAAGTCCAGCCGGACGCGCGCCTCCTGCTTGCCCTGCGAGATGACCGGCTCGACGCTGCGCATGTCGAGGCGGGGCACCTTGCCGTAGAGCGCGAAGCAGATCGCATCGATGACGCTGGACTTGCCCGATCCGGTCGGCCCGACCAGCGCGAAGTAGTCGACTCCCTCGAAGTCGACCTCGATGTGCTCGCGGAAGGCCGTGAAGCCGGCGATCTCAAGCTTCAGCGGGCGCACGCGTGTCCTCCTCGAGCAGCTCGTCGAACAGCGCCAGCACGCGCTCGTCGGCCGCCTTGCGGTCATCGAGGTATTCCGCGAACAGCTCGCGCGGCGCCTTGCCTTCGTGCGCCCGAACGTCGACGCCCAAGTCGGTGTCGCTCTGTGACTGGATCATCACGTCCACGGCATCGTCGCCGAACAGCTCGCGCACCTCGTCGGCCAGGCCGGCGCGCGGGTCCTCCTGCACGATCACGCGGAGGTAGTCGTCGCCGGTAGTGCCGGCGATCGTGGCGAGCTGCTCGAGCGTCCCGACGAGCTTGCGCAGGTGGCGGCCGGATGTCATCGGGATGGTTTCCACGCGCGCCGGCGTGGTCGCGCTCGCTTCGGCGATCAGCACGGATTTGGCGTCCTTGGTCTCGCCGAAGTCCAGTTGCAGCGGCGACCCGCAGTACCAGACCGGCGGCTGGCCGCCGAGCTGCTGGCAGCGGTGCAGGTGCCCGAGCGCAACGTAATGGGCCGAGGCCGGGAAGCCGGTCGCGGACAGGCAGTACTCGAAGACCGTGTGCGCCGGGCGCTCACCCCCGCCGAGGGCACCGCCCGCCACCATGGCGTGACCGGCGACGATGTTGACCGTATCGGACGAGAAGCTCTCGCACAGCCTCGAGACGATCCCTGCGAGGCGCTCGGCGAACAGGCCGGTGTGCTGGTCGGCGTCCATGGTCATCAGCTCTTCGGCGCGCACGATGTAGCGCTGCGAGACCCAGGGCATCAGGGCGACCCGCGCGTGCTCGCCGCCGGCGGTCTGAAGCCGCAGGACGCCACCCGCGTCGGCGTTAGCGAGCATCGCGCGCGTCGTGATCCGGCCGAGCCCGAGCAGCGGCTCGACCGCAGCTAGACGCCGTTCGTTGTCGTGGTTCCCGCTGACGACCACCACGGGCGCGACATCCGCCAGGTCGAGCAGCGCGCGGTACACGATCCGCTCGGCGTCGGGCGTGGGCGCCGCCGACTCGAACAGGTCCCCGGCCACGATCACCAGGTCGACCTCACGATCGCGGGCGATGCCGGCGATCTCGGCCAGCGCCGCGCGATGCTCGTCGGAACGGTCCCGGCCGCGCAAGGTCCGGCCGACGTGCCAGTCAGAGGTGTGCAGCAGCCTCATTCCGTCGGGATCCCGTCGAAGGGATCGTCCGGGCCCTCGCCCGGCGAGCCCGCCGCCTCGCTCGGCCGGGTGGCCCACGCCGGGAACG
>Ga0299906_10002193_pt1 | contig 16290 bp, 13 predicted proteins | sample RVTome_14_FD_200259 | JGI IMG/M metagenome (GOLD analysis project Ga0299906, IMG submission 200259) | Soil microbial communities from uranium-contaminated site in the Upper Colorado River Basin, Wyoming, United States - RVT145D125 (version 2) ...
CGCACCGGTCGCCGCGGCGGCGCCGGCAGTCAGGGCCGGCAGCGGTCGGGTCGAGAAGGCCGGCGCCGCGCCGCGGGCCAAGCGCGAGGACAGGATCTTCGCCGGCGAGCTGCCCGGCGACTTCGAGCAGATCATCGCCTCGCTCGGGGCACCTCGCCGCCGCCTGCGCTCCTTGCTCGCCCGCGGGGCCCTCGGCGCCCTGGCGGCCGCCCAGGGCATACTGGGAGCGCTCGGTGGCGCGCGCTTGCGGGCGCTGGAGGCCGCCATCGGCGACACGCGCTTCTTCAAGGCCGAGCTGGCGATGGCCGCGAACGTGTTCCTCAACCTGCTCCTCTACCCGGTGCTGGCCGGCGCCCTGGCGGTCAGCCTTGATCGCGCCGACGTCTTCAACCAGGACATGCGCTGGTGGGTGTGCATCGGCCTGCTGGTGGGATTCGCGGAGGCCGGGTGGCGGCTCGGTGACAACTTCTTCCACGGCGTTCCCTTCGCCGACGTCAAGCTGCGAGGGGCGCTCTACGGGCTGGCCGTGCTGCCGCTGGGCATCCTGGTGCAGGCGCTGGCGGGCAGCCGCGGCTCGCGCTCCAGCGTCGGCTTCGACGGGTTCTACCACGGCGACGAGCCCTTCGACGAGAAGCTGGAGCGCGCCCGACGGTACGGCGACGTCTACCACCTCGAGGAACGCGACGACGCCTATCTGCTGCGGGTCGAGTTTCCCCGGCACGTGCCGCCGACCTCGCTCGCGGGCGACCTGCAGCTCCCGTCGGAGATGCCGGACTACGACTTCGACCTCGGCATTCGCGGCTCACAGTTCGAAGTCCACGGGCGCGTCACCGACCCGGCCGTGCGCAAGCTGACGGGCGCCGCGCCGGCGTTTCCGGGAGAGTTCACCACGCGCATTCCCCTCGGCGGGCCCGTGCAGGGCTTCCGGCACCGCTACCGCGACAAGACGCTCGAGGTCGTGCTCCCCAAGGCGACGGAGTAGCGGGACCATGTCGGCGAGCGCCGTCCTCGGCTGCGGAGCCCATCGCCCGGCCCGCGTCGTCACCAACGACGAGTTGGCGGCGGATCTGGGCGCGACGCCTGCACAGCTCCTCGAGGCCACGGGCGTCGGCCTTCGGCATCGCGCCGAGCCCGGCCAGGGTCCGTCCGACCTCGCCACCGTGGCGGCGCGCGACGCGCTCGAGCAGGCGGGCGCGGGGCCAGGGGACGTCGACTTCATCGTCTTCGCCACGGTGACGCCCGACATGGCCTTCCCGGGCCCGGGGTGCTTCCTGCAGGACAAGCTCGGGTGCGGCACCGTCGGCGCCCTCGACGTGCGGGCGCAGTGCGCCGGCTTCGTCTACGCACTCGCCACGGCGGACCGCTTCGTGCGCGCCGGCAAGGCGCGGCGCGTGCTGGTATGCGCGGCCGACGTGCATTCGTCGGGGCTGGACTACACGCCGCGTGGGGTGGCCGCCACGCCGTACTTCGGCGACGGGGCCGGCGTGGTGTTTCTCGGGGACGGTTCCGAGGGCGGGGTGCTGGCCACGGTGCTGCACAACGACCCGACCGACTATCGGCGGTTCTGGTGCGAGTTCCCATCCAGCCGGCACCACCCGGCCCGCATGCAGCGACCGCAGTACGAGGCGGGTCTGCATCACTACGTGCTCGACGCCCCGGCCATGGCTGCGCAGGCGGAGGAGGCGCTGCAGGCGACGCTGGTCGAGGTCCTGGGAGTGGCGGGCGTCGCCCGTGACGCGGTGGCGCTTCACCTGGTGCACTACCTCGATCACCGGGTGGCGCGCCGCGCCGCCGAGCGGGCGGGGCTGCCGGCCGATCGGGTCGTGGCCACGGCCGCCGCGGCGGGACACGTCGCCACGGGCGGCATCCCCATCGCCCTCGCCGAGGCGATGCGCGACGGGCGCGTGGGGCGGGGTGATCTCGTGTCCTGTGTTGCGTTTGGGGCGGGAATGGCGTCCGGTGGCGCGGTATTGCGCCTCTAGACGGCGAGGAGGGGGTCATGAACGCGAGGATCAGCGGCCTGGGGCACCACGTGCCGGAGCGCGTCGTCACCAACGACGATCTCGCCACCGTCATGGACACCAACGACGAGTGGATCCAGCAGCGCACCGGCATTCGGGAGCGGCACTTCGTCAGCGAGTCGGCTGGTCCGGCGGATCTGGCGGTGCCCGCCGCCCGGCAGGCGCTGGCCGCGGCCGGGATTGCGCCGGCCGATCTCGACCTGATCCTGCTCGCCACGCTGTCCCCGGACTACGACCTGCCGAGCAGTGCGGCGATCCTACAGGAGCACCTCGGCCTGCGCGGCATCCCGGTCATGGACGTGCGCAATCAGTGCAGCGGGTTTCTGTACGCGCTCTCGGTGGCGGACGCGTTCGTGCGCACCGGCGGGGCGCGTCACGTGCTCGTCTGTGGCGGCGAGACCCACTCGACGGGCCTGGATCAGACGACGACCGGACGTGAAGTGGCCGTCATCTTCGGTGACGGGGCCGGCGTCGCCGTGGTGAGCGCCGAGCCCGACGAGCGCCGCGGGATCCTGTCGACGCACCTGCACGCCGAGGGCCGCTACGCGGAGAAGCTCATGGTGGAAGCTCCGGCCAGCCGGGTGTGGCCGCGGCTCACCGAAGAGATGCTCGACGACCCGGGCAGCCGCCTCTGGCCCCGGATGGAAGGGCGCTACGTCTTCAAGCACGCGGTGACGCGGTTCCCGCAGGTCGTGACGGAGGCCCTCGAGGCCAACGGCTACACGACCGCGGACATCGACCTGTTCATCCCGCATCAGGCGAACCTGCGGATCAGCCAGTTCGTCGCCGGGGCGCTCGAGCTGCCGGAGGAGAAGGTCTTCAACAACATCGAGCGCTATGGGAACACGACGGCGGCGTCGATCCCCATTGCGCTCCACGAGGCGGTCGAGGCCGGGCGCATCAAGGACGGCGACCTGGTCTGCCTGGGGGCGTTCGGGTCGGGCTTCACCTGGGCTTCGGCGTTGCTGCGCTGGTGAGCGGGCCGGGCGGGCGATGCCAGACACGCTCGTCTTTCGTCCGATGACTGCCGGCGATCTGGCCGTCGTCCTCGCCATCGAGCAGCGCTCCTTCCCGACGCCGTGGTCTCGGGCGTCCTTCGAGAAGGAGTTGGGGACCAGTTGGGCGCGCCTCACCGTGGCCGAAGAGCTGCACGTGACCGGCGGTCGTCTCGTCGGTTACACGTGCACCTGGCGCGTCGTGGACGAGGTCGAGCTCTTGAACGCCGCCGTGCATCCGGCCTGCCGCGGCCGCGGCGTGGGCCGCGCCCTCGTCAGCCGGGTGATCGACGCCGCGTCGGCCGAGGGCGTCCGCACGGTGACGCTCGAGGTTCGGGCCGGGAACCAGGTGGCGCGGCGTCTGTACGCCGATCTCGGCTTCCGGAACGTCCGCGTGCGGCGCGGCTATTACGGTCCGGGCCAGGACGCGATGGTGATGGAGCGCCGGCTGCGATGAGCGTCGAGATGGCCGTGTCGATCGGCGCGGTCCGGCTGCCGAACCCGGTGATCGCGGCCTCCGGCACCTTCGGCTACGGGCTCGAGTTCGACGCCCTTACGCCGGTGGGGGCCGTCGGGGCGATCGCGGTCAAAGGGTTGTCGCTGCTTCCCTATGCGGGCAAGCCGGCCCCTCGCCTGGTGGAGACACCCGCGGGGATGCTGAACGCGATCGGGCTGCAGAACATCGGGGTCGAGGCCTTCCTGACGGAGCAGCTACCGGTGCTGCGCGAGCGGGGAGCCCGAGTCGTCGCGAACTTCTGGGGCGACAGCCCCGAAGAGTTCGCGGCATGTGCCGCGAGACTCGACGGCGTGCCGGGGATCGTCGCGCTCGAGCTGAACGCGGCCAGTCCGAACCGGCCGGAGTGGGGCCAGGTGCTGGCCGCGGATCCGGCCGCGCTGGGCCGCATCGTCGCGGCGGTTCGGGCGCGGGTCCGCAGCCCCCTGTGGGTCAAGCTCTCTCCCAACGTCTCGGACGTCGTGGCCGCGGGTCGGGCGGCGGCCGAGGCCGGGGCCGACGCCCTGTGTGCCGTCAACACCCTGCGGGGCATGGCGATCGACCTCGAGCACGGGCGCCCGGCACTGGCGAGCGTGACGGGCGGACTCTCGGGCCCCGCCATCAAGCCGGTCGCCCTCGCGATGGTCTGGCAGCTCACCGCCGCGCTGTCCCTTCCGGTCGTCGGCCTCGGGGGGATTCGCACGGGCGAGGATGCCCTCGAGTTCCTGGCCGCGGGGGCGGTCGCCGTGCAGGTGGGCACGGCGACCTTCTACGACCCGCGCGCGCCGCTGCGCGTCGCGGGTGAGATGGAAGCCTGGTGCGCGCGCCGAGGGCACGCTGCCGTCACGAGTGTCGTCGGACTCGCGCGGCGATGACCGGCGGGCTACTCGACTTCGATCTCGAGGTAGTCGGAGTCTTCGTCGTCCAACGCGTCCTTGACCTCGAGATCGGCCTGATAGCTGCCTGGCTTCTCGTAGGTATGGACGGGATTGGCTTCGGTGGAGTCGGGCGTGCCGTCCCCGAAGGTCCAGCGGTACTGCAGTGGCGGCTTGCCGCCTTCGATGTCCGCCATGAACTTCACGGTGAGGGGGGCTTTCCCTTCGTCGACGTCGGAGTCGGCCCAGGCGAGCAGCGGGGCGACGTCCTCGTCGTCTTCGGCCTGCGCGGCCGGCACGGTCGGTGGCGGTACGGCCGCGGTGCTGGGCGGCGTCTTCTCATCCGACTTCCCGGCCGGTTCGCTCCCTCCACACCCCGCGAGTACGAACAGACCGACGATGGACATCATGGTTAGCCGCTTCACGATCATGCCTCCTCCTGCATCACTGGAATCCGAATGGCGGCGGATTCTCACAAAGGACCATGAATCTGTCAATTGTCGCGGAATCGTGTGTCTCAGCGTGCTGCTGGCGCTCCTCATGACGGCGTCGCCGGCCCGGGCAGAGCGCGTCGAGCTGCCGGTCTTGGTGGTCCTCGCCCAGTTTCCGGATCGGCCCATCACGCGGGCGCGGGCGGAGTTCGCCGGTTCGCCCGAGGCACTGATCGATCGCCTGGTGGCGTACTACGACGAAGTCTCGTCCGGTCGATTGCGCATACGGGCGCATCTGGGTGAACCGGTCGTCACACTCCCGGGACCGAGGGCCTCCTACGTCCAACGGCCCACGGCGCTGGCGGGAGACGCGCTGGAGGCCTTCGCCGCGGCCGTGCAGCGTTCCGAGGACCGCGAGGCGCTCGACCGCAGCGCCGCGGCGATCGTCTTCTTCGCCGGCACGGGGCGGGAGTCGCACGTGGCCACGCCGCCGCACGACGACCCGTGGTCGAACTACACCGGCCTCACGCATCCGGTACGCGGCATCGACGAGGCGATGGTCATCGCCGAGCGAGAAGTCGAACCGTTCTCCTCCTTCGGTGTCCTGTGTCACGAGTTCGGGCATCTCCTCGGCGTGCCGGAGCTGTACGCGCCGGGGGGGGCGGAGCACGAGGGCATCGGCGTGTGGGGGCTCATGGGGCAGGGGACGTGGATCGGCCGGGGTGACCGGCCGCCGCACCCGTCGGCCTGGACCAAGCTGCGCCTGGGATGGGTGGATGCCCGCGTCGTCGAGGAGAGCACGCGCCGGGTCCGTCTGCCGGCGGTCGAGATCGAGCCCAGCGTCGTGAAGATTCCGCTGGGGAGCGACCCGCGCGAGTATCTGCTGCTCGAGAACCGTGCCCGAATCGGGGCGGACGCGCGGCTTCCCGGGGAGGGCATCCTCGTGTGGCACGTGGACGAGTCGCGCAGCAGCTTCCGGTGGGCGCAGTTGAAGGCGCAGCGCAAGCTGCTCCACCTCGTGGAAGCCGACGGCCGCGGCGACCTCGACCGCGGACACGCCCATGGTGGCAACCGTGGGGACGCGACGGATCCCTGGCGGGGCCTCGGGCGGGGGCGCCGACTCGCCGGCGCCGTCCTCGCCGTGGCCGGCGCGTTGGCGCTCGCCGGGGCGGTGCTGCGACTCGGCTGCGCCGCGGCGCCGGGGGCCGTGCTGCTGCGCGTACTGATCGCGGCCGCGCTCCTGGGTGGCGGGGCGCTGGCGCTGCGCGCCCCGGTGTGTGGCCCCGCGCATCCCGGTATGGCGCCGTACAACGGATCGCCGGGTCGTATCGTGCTGCGCAAGTTCTCGCCGGTCGGCCGGGAGATGTTCGTCGACGTGATCGTCCTGCCGTCCCTCGCACCGGCGGCGGCGGCTGGTACGCCACCAGACCGGCCGCTAAGGTGAGCAGCGAAGGCGCCACATGAAGCTCATCATCCAGATCCCCTGCTACAACGAGGAGGAGCAGCTCCCCGAAACACTGGCGGCCCTGCCACGGTCGCTGTCGGGCATCGACGAGATCGAGATCCTGGTGGTCGACGACGGGTCCAGCGACGACACCGCCGAAGCCGCCCGCCGCGCCGGCGCGACCTACCTGCTGCGCCTGCCCGTGCACCTGGGCCTGGCGCAGGCCTTCTCGTCCGGGCTCGACGCGGCGCTCAAGCTCGGCGCCGACCTGATCGTGAACACCGACGCCGACCATCAGTACCCGGGCGACCAGATCGCGACCCTGATCGCGCCGATCCTGCGCGGCGAGGCCGACATGGTGATCGGCGACCGCGCCCCGCACACGTCCCGGCACTTCGGGATGTTCAAACGCCTCCTGCAGCGGCTGGGCAGCTGGGCCGTGCGCCAGCTCTCGGGGACGAACGTCCCCGACGCCGCCAGCGGCTTCCGCGCCTTCTCGCGGCGCGCGGCGCTGCGGCTCAACGTGCTCACCAAGTTCACCTACACCCTCGAGACCATCATTCAGGCGGGCAAGAAGCAGATACCGCTCACGCACGTCCCGATCCGGACCAACGCCGAGCGGCGCCCGTCGCGTCTCTTCGGGAGCATGCTCACCTACGTGCGCCGCTCCGCGGTCACCATGGTGCGCATCTACGCCATGTACGAACCGCTGCGCGTCTTCACCGCGCTCGGTTCGCTCGCCATCCTGAGCGGCATCGCCATCGGCGTCCGCTTTCTCTACGACTACCTCAGCGTCGGCGGCGAGGGACACATCCAGAGCCTCATTCTGGCGTCGGTCCTGCTCATCATCGGCGTGCAGACGGTGCTGATCGGCCTGGTCGCCGACCTCATCGCCGCCAATCGCGCGCTCGTGGAGGACACGCTCCTGCGGGTCCGCGAGCTGGAGCTGCGACTCGGCGACGGGCGTGACGCCCGGCTGACCTCGCTCGAGCAGACCCACGAGCCGGGCGCCTGATGCGGGTCTGCCTCTTCGGAACCTACCAGCGTCACCACTCCGCGAACCGCCTGCTTCGCCGGGCCCTGGAGGCCGCCGGGCACGAGGTCGAGGAGATGCACGAGCCGCTCTGGGAGGAGACGCCCGACAAGGCGGCCTCGTACTTCGGTCCGGCCTCGCTCGCGCGCCTCGGCGCGCGCTACGCACTGGCTGGCCGGCGTCTCGCACGCCGGTGGCGCACCCGCGAGGGTGCGCCACCGGTGGTCGTGGTCGGTTTCGGCGGACACCTGGACGTGCTGCTGGCAGACCGGGTCTGTCGGCCGCGCCGCGGCCTCGTCTTCGCCCCGCTGGTGAGCCTGAGCGAGACGTTGGTCGACGACCGGCGGGTCTTTCGTCCCGGGAGCTGGCGTGCGCGCCGTCTGGCCGACCTGGACCGCCGCGCCTTCGCGGCCAGCGATCTGGTGCTCACCGATACGGCCGCGCACGCCGAGTACCTCAGTGAGCTCGGTGTGGCGCGCGAGACGCTGGCGGTCTGGCATCTGGGCTTCGAGCCGGAGTTCCTGCCCGCGCCGCCGCCGCGCGAGGGCGCGGCGCGCATCCTCTTCTACGGCCGCTATCTGCCGCTCCATGGGATCGAGACGATCGTGCGGGCCGCCGCGCTGCTGGGTCCGTATGTCGAGCTGGTGCTCCTCGGGAGCGGCCCGGAGCGGGGCCGCGTCCGGGCGCTGGTCGATCGTATCGGTCTGTCCGTCACCTGGAAGGACGCCGTGCCGCTCGCGGCTCTTCCGGACGAGCTGTCGCGCGCGGCGGTGGTGCTCGGCGTCTTCGGCGCCAGCCGCAAGGCGGCCATGGTGGTCCCCAACAAGGTCTACCAGGCGGCGGCGCATGGGGCGCCGCTCGTCACTCGTGACGGTCCGGCGCTGCGCGAAGTCCTGGTTCCGGGTGAGCACTGCCTGGTGTGTCCGCCGGATGATCCGCCGGCGCTCGCCGCGCAGGTGCGCGCGCTGCTCGCCGATCCGGATCGGGCGGCCCGGCTCGGTCGCGCGGCCCGGGCGCACGTGCTGGAGAACTTCGGACCGACGCGCCAGGCCCGGCGGCTCGACGCGATTCTCGGCGCACGCTTCGGGACCCGGGCCGCGGCCGAGGTCGCCTGATGTCGACGGTGGAGACCGCGGCCGTCGTGGTGACCTGGGAGGGCGGCGAGGCGACCCGCCGGTGCGTCGAATCGCTTCTGGCCGAGCGGCCGGGACCCGACCTCGTCGTCGTGGTCGACAACGCCTCCGCCGACGCCGAGCGCGAGGCGCTGCACCGGCAATGGGGCGCCGCCGTGCGTGTTCGGCTCGTCCTGCTGGCCGAGAATCGGCATTTCGCCGGAGGCATGAACGCAGGCGCCGGCGTCGCCTTCACGGCGGGCGCGTCGAGCGTCCTCTTCCTCAACAACGACACGGTGGTGCAGGATGGCGCCTTCGCGCGGCTCGTGCAGGCGCTGGGGTGCTGCGCCGGGGCGGGCATCGTCGGACCGCTGGTTCGCGACCGTGCCGATCCGCGTCGGGTCATCTCGGCCGGCGAGCATCACGGGCTCCTCACGCTGTGCGTGCCGCGCACGCTGCTGCGACCACGCGCGCCGGCGTCGCCGCAGCCGTACCCGGTGCGTGGCGTGATGGGTTGCGCGCTGCTCGTGAGCCGCGCCTGCTTCGAGGCCGTCGGCGGCTTCAGCGAGACGATCCAGGTCTACTACGAAGACGTCGACTTCTGCCTGGCGGCGGCGGCGGCCGGCCAGCGCATCTGGATCGAGCCGCGCGCCGTCGTCGAGCACGACGGCATGCGCGGTTTCGCGCGGGGGCTGACCCCGTGGGCGGCGCTCCTGAAGGCCCGCAATCCGTGGTTGGTGATGCGCCGGCATCGGGCCCGCCTCGCGTGGCTGGTCTTTCTCCCCACCTACGCGAGCCTGATCGCGACCAGCGCGTTCGGGTATCTGGTCCGCGGTCGGCGCGACGTCGCGCGCGCGCTCCTCGCGGGGGCGGCGGCCGGCGCGTGCGCCGCGGCGGGTGCCCCCGTGCGTCCGGTGGGCAGCCCGCGCGAGGTCGGCTGATGCGGGTGGGCATCGGGGCGGTGGTCGGCATCACGGGCGGTCCGGCCACGTACGCGCGCGAGCTCGTCGCGGCCCTGGCGCGCGCGGGAGGACACGAGTACGTGGTCTTCACCGACCGGCCCGACGCGTTCGCGCAGGTCGACGTCGAGACGACGCTGGTGCCGCTGCGACGCCTCGCCCACCAGGTCACCTGGGATCACGTGCGAATTCCGGGACTCGTACGCCGGCACGGGGTGCGGCTCTACCACGGAACGAAGGCGATCCTGCCGTGGCGTCTCGCGGTCCCGGGCGTCGTGACGGTGCACGACCTCGCCGTCTACGCGCTTCCCGAGACCTTCGCCGCGGCGCAGCGCTGGCACTTCCGCGCCTTCGTGCCCCGCAGCGCCCGGCGGGCGGCGCGAGTGATTGCCGACTCGGAGCACGCCCGTCGCGACCTGCTGCAGCGCTTCGGGCTCGTCCCGCAGCGCGTGCGTGTCGTGCCGCTGGGCGTGCGCCGCGAGATGCTGGTTCCGCCCGCGGCCATAGACGTGCGCGCCTTCCGGGAGCGGCATGGCCTCGGTGAGCGTCTGATCGCCTGCGTCGGGACGATTCAGCCGCGCAAGCGAGTCGAGCGCGTGATCGAGGCGTTCGCACGGGCACGCGGTGCCGAGGAGGGCTGGCAGCTCGTCATCGCGGGCCGTCGCCGGCCCGGCTATGTGCCGGGGTGGCTGTCGGCGCCTCCGCCCGGTGTCCGCGCGCTCGGGGCCGTCGACGACGCGGACCTCCCCCTCGTCTACGCCTCGGCCGAGGTGGCGATCAGCGCCTCCGACTACGAAGGCTTCGGACTCACCGTGTGCGAGGCCATGGCGGCGGGGTGTGCCGTGATCGCGGTGGCCGCGACATCGATTCCGGAAGTGGTCGGGGAGGCGGGACTGCTCGTGGATCGGTCCGACGCCACGGCGCTGGCGGCGGCGCTGCGCCCGCTGCTGGGCGACGCATCGTTGCGGCGGCGCCTCGGAGACGAGGCCAGGCGGCGGGCGGCGCGGTTCACGTGGGACGAGACCGCGCGCCTGACGCGAGCGGTCTACGAGGAAGTGGGCGACGAGGTGGGCGCGTGAGCCGGCTGGCCGCGGTGGTGGTGCACTGGCGCGACTTCGAGGAGACGCTCGGGTGCGTCCGGAGTCTGGCGGCGGAGCCCGACGTCGACGTGATCGTCGTGGACAACGGCTCCCGCGACGACGCGGCGCGGCGCCTGGCGGCCGAGGGGCCGGACGTACGCTGCCTGACGAGTGCGGAGAACCGCGGCTACGCTGGGGGAGGCAACCTCGGCCTGCGGGCCGCGCTGGACGCGGGTGCGTCCGTGGTGCTGCTCGTCAACAACGACGCGCGGGTCGTTCCGGGGGCGATGGCCGCGGCCGCCGCCGCACTGGCGGGGGACCCGTCGATCGGGGTGGTGGGCGGCAAGATCCTGTGCCGTGACGACCCGTCGCGCCTGTGGCTGGCGTGGGGCGATCTCACGTATCGGCAGAGCCTGGTCGCCCTGCACGGCGCCGACGTGCCGGATGGACCCGCGTGGTCCGAGCAGCGGGACGTCGACTGGGTGTCCGGCTGCGCGATGTGGTTTCCGCGGGCCGCATTGGAGCAGGTCGGCCTGCTCGACGAGGACTTCTTCGCCTACCAGGAGGAGGTGGAGTGGTGCCTGCGGGCGCGCCGGCAGGGATGGCGGGTCGTCTATGCGCCGCAGGCCCGGGTGCTGCATGCCGGCCAAGGGACGTCGCGCGACCCGCGTGCGCTTCGCATCCGCAAGTACTTCGCGGCTCGCAACGCCGTCCTTCTCGCCCGCCGGCACGCGAGTCTCGCGGAGCGCGCCAAGCTGGCGGCGTGCGTCGGGCTGTCGCTACCCGCCGAGCTGCTCTGGCATGCCCTGCGCGGCACGGCCGGCGAGGTGGGCTGGAAGATCGCCGGCGTGCGTGACGGCCTCCTGGGCCGCCGGCCACCGTTCGAGGCCCTCGGCCTCAAATGAGCGCGGTCCCGGGGGGATTCCCCGGGACCGCGTCGCGTTCGTGAGCGACCGCGCCGTCAGGGCGAGAGGATTCCGTTGGCCGGCAGCGTGACCTCGCCGGGCCCGGGCAGGTTGGCGGCGCCGTCCACCAGGAGGTTGCCGGTCTTCGGAATGCAGAAGATCGATGCGAGACGGATGGTGTGGCCCACGCCTGGCGTGATCGCCCCGGCCGGCATGCCAGAGGCCTCGATGTAGTCGCAGGCCGGCTGCGCGAAACAGCCCGCCGTCGTCTGTCCCGCGCAGAAGGCGCCGGTGCCGGTGGTGTCGACGGCCACGCTCTCGGTGATCGCCGGCGTCAGATCGACGCCGAAGGGTGGCAGCGTGCTGCCCGACGGCAGACATTCGTAGGAGTCGCCCGAAGCGTTCACGCTCACGCAGGCCGCGCCCGGGTTCGCTGCCGTCGCGTCGCAGGTTCCCGGTCCTGGCGCGCCGGAACATGGCGGGCAGGGCTCCGAGTTGTTGCCCGTCACGGTCACCTCGGAGCTGAGCGGGATGGCGGCGGACATCTGGCCAGTGCCGAGATCGAGGCTCCCACTCGCGGGCGTGGCGAAGGTGTTGTTCACGCACGTCGACAGCGGGCCGTTGGCGATCGAGAGGAAGGTCCCGAACGGGCAGCCCATGTCGGAGCACGAGTTGGGGTCGCCCGTTCCGATCGGGCCGAGAACGCAGTTCGGACCCGTGCACGTCGCCTCGAAGCGCGTCGAAGCGCCGTCGGGCGTCGGGCCCTCCGGCACGGTCGCCGCGCCGCCGCCGATGTTGAGTCCGCCGCAGGTGAGGTTCTTCACCGTGGTCCCCGAGGAACCGCCGTCCTTCGCCGTGCCACAGAGGCCGCCGGCCGCGGCCGTGGTGAAGGTGTACGTGAAGACCTGCGGGATGGAGGTGCTGGTAGACGTCGACGTGGACGACGACGTCGACGGGCTGGACGACGAGGTGCTGGTGCTCGACGACGTCGACGTGCTCGGTGTCGTAGAGCTGGTGCTGCTGGAACTCGACGTCGTGCTGCTGGTCGACGTGGTGGAGGCCTGCACCGAGGTGCTGGTGCTCGAGGACGTGCTCGTCGTGCTGCTCGTCGAGGAGCTGGAAGTGGTGCTGGCCACCGTCGAGGTCGTCGAGTCGATGGTCGAGCTGGAGCTGCTCGAGCTGGAGCTGCTCGTGGTGGTCACGGTCGGCACGGTCGAGGTGCTGCTGCTGGACGACGTCGACGTGCTCGAGCTGGTGGTCGTGGTGCCGCCCTCGCAGGGGGAGAAGTCCAGCTCGCACTCCGGCGTGCAGGTCGGCAGCGGCCCGTCGACGAGCGCCCCGCCCGGCGATCCGTTCGGGCACATGGCGCCTCCGAGATCGTCCCCGTCACATGCTTCATCTCCCTCTCGGATGCCGTTGCCGCACATGGCCTGCTGGAGGGTGGTCGTCGAGCTGCTGGTCGTCGAGCTGCTCGGCGTGCTGCTGCTGGTCGAACTGCTCGAGGAGGTGGTGGTAGTGGTCCCCGCCGTCGGGATGCCCGCCACGGTGCCCATGGCCCGAATGCGCTGTGCCAAGAAGCGGCCGCGCAGCTCGGCCCCGTTCGCGATGTTGAGCCGCGAGAAGGGGGCACAGACCTGCAGCATGCCGCTCGCCCCGTGGCCGAAGTGGACCGAGCCCCAAACCCGGAACGCGATGTCTCGCGCACTCAGGCCCGAGCCGACCGCGGGTCCGGTATGACAGGCGTTGCCGAACTCCGCGTCGCCCGCGACGAAGACGCCGACCGGGCCGGCCGCGGAGAGCGTGCCGCCGCGCGCGACCCGAACGTCGCAGAAGACGTAGTCGCCACCGGTCAAGACGATCTCGCCGGACTTGCCGCCACCACCGGCGATCGTCAGGTCGCCGTAGACGCCGGGCTCGAGATGCAGGACGCGGCCCCGCGCCCGCGGCAGGGAGATCGGGCGGTCGGGATCGCACGGGGGCGGGTCGGTGGGGAACCCGCACGCGGCCGCGAGGCTGGGCACGGTCGGTACCGTGAGCGGACCGAGCGGGCCGCAGGCATCGCCCGAGCCGCCGAGATCGTTCGTGAGCACCTCGCGGCACGTCGCCTGGTTGCGGAGGCGCACCACGTCGGCGGCCACCAGCGAGTCCGGCGCGTCGAGCGCGCGCGTGGCGAGGAAGAAGCCTCCCGGCGCGCTCACCCCGAGGTTGCCCGAGTCGACCCGCAGGCCCTTGGCGCGCAGTTCCTGCTCGGCCAGCAGCACGTAGGCCGCGACGTCGGTCGGGTCGGATGCGCGGCCTGCCCCGGGCAGGAAGACGATGGCGAGCAGCGCGGCGATCGTCAGCGTGGTGCGCTTCATCGGTGGCTCCTCCTTCCGCGTGCGCGGAGTCTCGACGGCAGTGTGGACGCCCAGGTACATACCTCAGCGCCTAACACGCCCGCCGACATCGGTGAAGGAGAAAAATGCCGTGTTGCATGACGCAGGGCAGCGTCGGTCGGTCAATCGACCGCGTAGCCGAGCGCGCGCAAGCGATCGCGTGTGGCCTGGTCGAGACGGCCGGCGTCACGCGTCGGGGCAGGCCCGGCGGCGGTGTGGCGTGCCAGGCGCGCGGCGAGGTCCCGCACGACCAGCGGATTCTCGTCCGCCACGTTCCGTTGCTCGCCAGGATCCTGGGCGCGGTCGTACAGTTCCCACGGCGGTGGCGACCGACCCGGCGCCCCGCGAGCCAGCGGGTGATTCCGGATCAGCTTCCAGCGCAGCGTGGCGATGGCCTCACTCACGAGCGCCTTCTCCGCGCTGCCAGGCGCATAGAGGACCGCGACGACGTCGGGGGGCGCCGCCGCGTCGGGCGCGCCGGTGAGCAGAGTGGCGAGGCGCGGGGTGGCCCCCGGCTCGCCGACGCCGGCGACATGCAGCAGCCACGACGACAGCTCCGTCAGCGACACGGGCGCCGCGATCTGGCGGGCCTGCGGAGTCTGCGTGGGATTCGCGATGATGAGGGGCACGCGCAGCAGCTCGTCGTAGAGCGCATGCCCGTGTCCGGTGAGCCCGTGCTCGAGGAACTCCTCGCCGTGATCGGCCGTCACGACGACGACGGTGTCGTCGGCCACGCCGGCCTCCTCGATGGCCTGCCAGAGGCGGCCGAATTCGCGGTCGCAGCCGACGATCGTCTCCGCATAGAGCTGGCGACTGCCGGCGACGATCTCGCCGGCCTGCGCCGGGGCCATGCGGTCCAGCTCGCTCCACGCCGCCGGGCTGCGGCCTTCGCTGGGGAAGCGCACGAGTGGCCAGCGCGGATCGGCGGGTGCGAGCCCCACGCGCGCCGCGAGATCCTCCTCCGGCAGGCGCGGCGTGTACGGCTGATGTGGGTCCATCACGTGCAGGTAGAGGAAGAAGGGCTCGTCCGCGTGGGCGCGGATCCAGGGCACGGCGAAGTCGCTCACCAGCGCCGACGTCATGCCGTTCTCCACGCCGTGGGGCCCGCCGGGCGCGAACACGCGGCCGAACGCCTCGAAGCCGCGGTGCATACCGTGCCGAGAGCTCACGTAGGGATTCGTGGAGAACGCCGCCGTGCGGTGGCCGGCATCGCGAAAGCGTGTCGCCAGTGTCTGGACGTCGCGTGGCAGCATTTCCTGCCCGGTGACGACGCCGTGGCGGCTCGGGGCGTTGCCCGTGAACAGCGACACCACCGTCGGCAGCGTCCAGGGCGCCGGGGCCAGCACGTCGGCGAAGACCGCGCCGCGCGCGGCAAGGGCCGCGAAGTTGGGTGTCCGCGAGGTGTCGGGTGCCGACAGGTCGAGCGCGTCGGCGCGCAGCGTGTCGACGAGGTAGAGGACCACGTTGGGTCGCGGGCGCGCCTGCCGCGTCACGATCGGCTCGACCGCGAAGGCCACGGTCCCGCCGCCGGCCAGGGCCCGGGTGGCGATCCGCAGGTGCCGCGGCGCCGTCGCCTTCGGCAGCGCGGCGCGAGCCTCGGTCCACGCCAGCGGCACGAGCGGCTCGACGTGCGCGATGACGGCATCGTCGACGGGGGCGGCGGCCGCGAGCACTTCGACCCGACCGCGTCCACCCTCCGGGCCGTTGGCGGCAACGAGCCGGAGGGCGTCGGCCTCGGCCGGCACGGTCATGGTCGCCTGGGCCGGGGGGATGCAGACCACGGCATCGCGCACCGTCACCGGGGGGCCGATGCCGACCCAGTCGTCACGATGGCAGCGCCCCCGGCCGTCGCGCAGCAGCTCGGCCGCGGAAACGGAGAAGGCGGTGGAGGTCGCCTGCCCCCCGGGGGCGCCGATGCCTTCGATCGTGATCCGTCCGGTCTCGCCCTGCGGCAGCTCGACGGCGTGCCAGCGGTCGATCCACCACGGTTGCGGCCGCCGCCACTGCGAGAGCGGTCGGGCCGCACCGTCCGTGGGGGTCCATGTCACGCGCAGGTCCACGGCGGCACGCAGCCGGACCGCCAGCGCGGTCTGGCCGCGCGCCCGCAGCGGCGGGGACGCGAGGCGGGCGGGACCGCTGGTGGCGGTGACGCCGAGACCGCTCGCGTCGCGTACGGCGGTGCCGCCGATCGTCCAACCGTCCTCCTGCGCCGGGAACGACCAGCACGTCGCATGCGCTGGGCACGGGGGGGGGGCCGTCGCGGCGAGGTCGAGTGGCTCGGCAGAAGGCCCGGCGCTGTCGCATCCAGCGCAACCGACGAGGCAGGCGACGAGCAGCAGCAGGGCAGGGAGCGTCCCCGCGCGCGAAGGGCCCGGCATCGGCGCGACCTTACGTCAAGCGCCCGCGCGCGCAAAGAAAAGGCCCCCGGGTCGCATGGACCCGGGGGCCTTGGTTAGTGGAGCCTCAGATCGCCTGCCTTACGGAGCCAGCAGGCCGGCCATGGGCAGGCTCACCTCGCCCGGACCCGGCAGGTCCGCCGCGCCGTTGACGAGGACGTTGCCCGTCTTC
>Ga0299906_10002194_pt1 | contig 16288 bp, 13 predicted proteins | sample RVTome_14_FD_200259 | JGI IMG/M metagenome (GOLD analysis project Ga0299906, IMG submission 200259) | Soil microbial communities from uranium-contaminated site in the Upper Colorado River Basin, Wyoming, United States - RVT145D125 (version 2) ...
GTCGCGATCGACTTCGTGTGCACGGCGGAGACGACAGAGGCGGCACTCCAGTCGCTCAACAAGGGCGGCAGGCTGATGCTGCTTGCCGGACAGGGGCGCGGCTTTCACGCCGATCGCACGATCCAGAGGAACGAGCTCGAGGTCATGGGCAGCCGGTTTGCCACGCGGCAGGAGGTCATCGACGCGCTGGAGCTCGTCGCGCGCGGCGAGGTCTGGCCGATGGTGAACCTCAAGGTCCCGCTGGCGGAAGCGGAAGCCGTTCATCAGCAGCTCGACAAGGGGCTCGTCACCGGCCGCGCGGCGTTGCTTATGGGATGAGAACGCGCACGCAAGCCAAAGGGGATTCATCGCCGTGAACTCGCTCACCCTGATTCGAGAGATCCTCACCGGAAACGCCGCGTATCTGGCGCCAGCAGTTTTCAACCCGCTCTGTGCGAAGCTCGCTGAGCAGGCGGGCTTCAAGGTGCTCTACCTGGGCGGCGGTCCGCTCGGCTACGTGAAGACGGTGCTCGAGGCGAACTTGGGCCTCACGGAAATGGTGCAGGCGGGAGTCGAGATCCGGGCCGCATGCGGCCTGCCGTTGATCCTGGACGGAACCTGCGGGTGGGGAGACCCGATGCACGTCGGGTTCACGCTGAAAGCGGCCGAGGCGGCCGGATTCTGCGCCATCGAGATCGAGGACCAGGTGCTTCCCAAGCGCGCGCATCACCACGTCGGGATCGAGCACATGATTCCGCAGGAGGCGATGGTCGCGAAAGTGCATGAGGCGGTGCATGCGCGCCAGGACCTCGATTTCGTGATCATCGCGCGGACCAACGGCGTGCGCGCGAGCAGCATGGACGATGCCCTGCGTCGCGCGAGTGCGTACCGCGAAGCAGGAGCCGATGTCCTCTACCTCTCGCCCCGCACGCCCGAGGAGATGCGGTTCGTGGGCGAGCGCCTGGGGCCGCCGCTCATGTTCTCGCTGCCCGGCGACGGGCTGCGGAGCCTCGGCATGTCGCTCGACGACGCGGGTGTGCTCGGATATCGGCTGATATCGGTGACGACGCCTACGCTCTGGTTTCACCGGGCGATGAAGCAGGGCTACGAGGCGCTGGCCGCGGGCAGGCCGATTCCGGTACTCGCGGGCACGTCCCGTGCCGCCGAACAGGACGCACTGCATGAGACGCTCGGGCTCGACGCGCTGCTGGCGCTCGAGCGGGACACCGTCGAGAGCCCTCCTGACCGAACGGCGGAGCGTGACGAGTGACGGGCCCAAAGTCAGAAGGCATAAGGCATAAGGCATAAGGCATAAGGCAGAAGGAGGAAGGTTTTCGATTCTTGCGCTGAGTCCTCGGCGGTCTCGGCGTCTCGACGGTTCAGTTCTTGAAACGTCCGTATTTATCACCGGGCATATCTACAGCTAATGGATAAGACTCTCGGGGCATACGACATCGCGGACCTGCGCGAGCTCGCGCGGCGGCGCCTGCCGAAGGGCGTCTTCGAGTTCATGGACCGCGGCAATGGCGACGAGGTCGCTCTTGCCAACAACCGCGAGGCGTTCGAGCGCATCAAGCTCGTTCCGCATGCGCTGGTGGACACCTCGCGCCGCGACCAGGAGATCACGCTTTTCGGCAACCGCCACAGGATGGCGATCGCGATCGCGCCGACGGGATCGGCCGGCCTCAACTGGTTCGAAGGAGAGATCGCCCTGGCGCGCGCCGCTGCAGCCGCGGGAATTCCGTTCACACTGGCTACCGGATCGATGACGGCCATGGAAAAGGTTGCCGAGCAGGCGGGCGGGACCCTCTGGTTCCAGGTCTACATGTGGCCCGACCGCTCCTTGTCGCAGGGACTCATCGAGCGCGCAAAGGCCGCCGGCTACCAGGCGCTGGTCGTCACCGTGGACACGCCGGTGCCGCCAGGGCGCGAGTACAACCTCAGGAACGGCATGACCGTTCCGTTCCGCTTTACGCGCCGCAACGTGACCGATGTGATGCTGCACCCGCGCTGGCTCGCGACGGTGCTCGCGCGCTATCTCGTGACCACCGGCATGCCGCGCTATGAAAACTACCCGACGCAGATGAAGCAGCGGATCACGGCGCTTCCCATGGGTCGCTCGATGATGGTGACGGACTCGCTCACGTGGGAGGACCTCAAGGCGCTGCGCCGCATCTGGCCGCACCGGCTGATCGTAAAAGGCATCCTGCGCGCGCAGGATGCGGTGCTCGCGGCGGACTGCGGCGCCGATGGGGTCATCGTCTCGAACCACGGCGGCCGCGCGGTGGACAGCACGATGGCGCCCATCGAGGTCCTGCCTTCCGTTCTCGAGGCAGCCGGAAAGCGCCTGACGGTGATGGTCGACAGCGGATTTCGCCGCGGCGCGGATGTGGTCAAGGCGCTCGCCCTAGGCGCCGCCGCGGTGCTGATTGGACGTGCGACGCTCTACGGAACCGCCGTGGCAGGGGAGGCGGGCGCGGCACGCGCAATCGAGATCTACCGCGATGAGATCGACCGCGTGCTGGCCCTTATCGGTTGTCCCGGCGTCAGCGCCCTCAATCGCGACTACTTGGAACCGGTAACAGAACGAAAAGCGTAGACACGAAGGACACCAAGGACACGAAGGAAATTCAATATCGTCTCTCCTCTGTGTCCTTAGTGTCCTTTGTGTCTGCGCTTTGGAGATCGCTTGAGCAGGTGCGAAGTCATTTTTTATGCTGGCTCATAGCAAGACCGTGAGAGGCAAATTGGCCGCGTTTATCTGCGGCTCAAATGGATTCACGCTTTGCGGAAGAGCACGATGCGGTTCGAGTTGGTGCCGAGCCGGTTGTTCTCGACGCCCCAGATGTTCGCGGTCTTGGTGAAGCGCTGCGCGTTGATGAGGACGGCGCTGCACTCGAAGCCGGCATTGACGCCCACCGGCGCGACGATTTCATCGAGCCGTACCGCCCCGCGGCGAACCTCGCCCACCTCGAACGCGACCCAGCCGCCCGGCTCGGTCAAGCGGTAGAGCTCCGCGAAGACCTGCGACATCGAGGCGGCCCACTCCTCGGGCGTCCTCGACATCGTGATTCGCTCGCCGATCGCCTCGGCGTCGAGACCGTTGAACCAGCAGCGCAGCCAGTTGTCGCGCGCATACTGCACGACATCGAGGAAGGGCGGGGACGTCACGGTCAGCTGCACGCCGCCGCCCGGCAACGCTCGCGTCGCAGCGGCGTCCGAGTTGAGGAAGATCGCGCGGCCGGCGGCGCGCCGCAGCCGTTCACGGTCGAATGCGGTGAGCTGGCTCTGGAGTTGAACGGATTTGCGCAGGATCAGCGCGCGCGTATCGCGATACGGCGGCTTCTGACCGAGCTTGCGGTTGATGCGGAGCTGATCCTCGGGCGCCACGGCCTGGTTGGGCGGCAGCGTGTAGACCGAGAAGAACCCCGGCGAGTGGCCGGTCAAGCGGTTCGTGGCCACCATGCGGATCCAGCGGTCGACGGCGTCCTCCTCGCGGGCATCGCGGCGGCGGCGAAGGTACTCGCGCAGCGTAATGATCTCGGCCTCGGTGCGCCGGTTGTAGAACATCGAGAGATCGATGTCTGCGCCGGCGCTGGCACGGATGCGCAGCGAGCGGAGCCGCCGCTGTATGTCCGCAAGCTCGGGCACTTCCAGCCGCGGGCGGGTGAGAACGGCGCTCAGCGGATTGATGTCATTGGCGATCACCCGGCGCCCGAGAAGGGCGGCTTCGATCGCGGTCGTGCCGCGGCCGCTGAACGGGTCGTAGACGACATCGGATTCGGCGCTCAGCCGCTCCAGAAAATAATTCGGCAGCTGCGGCTTGAAGCAGCCGCGGTACGAAATCTCGTGGATGGCGTTGGCCTGGCGCTGGCGGCTCGTCCAGAGCTCCTCCTTATATACAGGCACGTCTAAGGACGTTGCCGTGCCGACGGCCTCCTTACGTAACGAGTCCGGACGATTTGGGACAGGCGATGCGTGTGGAACGTCGCGCAGGTTGAGTCCAGGCATGGTCAATCCCTCCAAAATGCAGAACCAGGAGGGATAGTACGCCCATAATCAAGTATGTACAAGTACTTAAATCAAAGACTTAACGTAAGGTACTCACTGAGTGGAGCAAGAATTTGTCCAAACGGTTAAGTCTTTATAGAGCCGATGCAGCGTGTGTTAGCCGAGCCAGCAGCACCCTTCAACTTTCCACGTAAAAAGATTAGGTTAGTCGCAGCGGGAAACGCATTTCAGGAAGGAACAACGAAATGGCCCAGAACCATCGACCTGAAGCTAAGGCCAAGGCGGTTTCGTACCAGTCATCGAATCCTCTTTCCGAGGAGGAGATCGAGGGAATTATCTTGGCGGTGAAATCGGCTTTCAGAAAGTTGAAGAACCTGTACGAAAAGATTACGCCAGTGTTCGACGAGTACGGATTCAAGGCTCCTTCGGCCGGGGTGGTGGCGAGGGATTTGTCAGAGAAAATCGAGACTTCAATTATTCAGCATTGCAGAACATTTACGCGAGGGTTGCGATTTGCAGATCTGAGTCGTTTCAACAAGCGTTGGGAAGTGAAGATCTGTAAGAATTCTGGATTAACGATTAATCAATCGTCAGTGATTCAGGGGGAGAATTACATCGTTGTAAATTACAAAGACAACTCTCGCGTAACCCAAATTTGGGTGTTGTGGGACGCGCGCGACGAGTTCTTTTCTTTGCGACGTAAGAATTCAAACGCACGCGCAGTTAATCTCAAGGAAGCGCAGACGCGTACTCAAGTAATCTACCAACCTGATTAACTTCTTGCCCGATGGTAATCTTCGACTACTGCAAATGTTCATGTGGAGGAACCTATGCCCGACCTGCCCAAGTGGGAGTTGAGCCACATCGGCATCTTCGTCACCGACATGAAGAAGATGCGCGATTTCTACACACGCGTGCTCCGATTCAAGGTCATGGACTCGGGCGACTTGAAGAATGGTCCCAGCCTGACGTTCCTCAGCAAGGACCCGAAGGACCACCATCAGATCGTGATGGTGACCGGGCGCAAGCCGGAGACACCATCCACCATCAATCAGATCACTTTCCGTGTGCCTTCCCTTAAGGAGGTGAGGGCGATGCACGAGTACCTCGTCGAGAACAAGGTCGGGGGCATCGATCCCGTGGACCATGGCAACGCGTGGTCCGTGTACTTCCTGGATCCGGAGGGCAACCGGCTCGAGGTCTTCTGCGATACGCCCTGGTACGTCGCCCAGCCGCACCGCGTCGCGCTCGACTTCTCGCTCTCCGACAGCGAAATCGAGGAAGGCACGCGCACGAGAATCGCGGGCGACCCGACGTTTCAGCCGTTCTCCGACTGGCGTTCCGAGAAGCGCCGCGAGTTCGAGGCGGCGGGCTGAACCCGTCGCAGGGCGATCCATTGCTGGCCCTCGACGGCAACAGCAAGGTCCAGTACTAGGGTTCACAACCACCGGCAGGCGGACCTCCTGACCGATGCAATCCATGACGCTGGACACCGTAGTGGTTGGCGCCGGTCAGGCGGGCCTCGGCACAAGCTACTTCTTGCAACGGAACCGTCGTAATCACATCGTCCTCGAGCGCGGCCGGATCGGCGAGACGTGGCTGTCCCAGCGGTGGGATTCGTTTCAACTAAACAGCCCCAATTCCATTAGTACTCTGCCTGGCTTGCCCTACGAGGGCCCTGAGCCTGACGGTTTCTGGCGGCGAGACGAGATGGTCGCCTACTTCCAACGTTACATGGAGCACTGGGCATTGCCGGTGCACACGGGCGTCACGGTGACCGCGATTGAGCGAGCCGACCCGATGGACGGGTTCCTCGTCAGGACAAGTGCCAAGCAGCCCGCCTTGCAATCGTTGCTGACCCGTTCCGTTGTGGTGGCTTCAGGCATGCAGCAGACCCCGAAATTTCCCCCGCCGCAATGCAAGATTCCCGGCAACGTGATGCAACTGCACACGGCCGAGTACCGGAACGCGGCGGCATTGCCGCCGGGTGCCGTGGTGGTCGTTGGCGGCGCGCAGTCTGGGGTGCAAATTGCGGAAGACCTCGCGGCTGCTGGCCGCAGGGTTTACCTGTGCACGAGCAAGGTGGGCCGAAGTCCCCGACGCCACCGGGGCAGGGACATCATGATATGGACCGTGGAATTCAAGCTCTTTGATGTCACGATCGCAAGCCTGAAAGCCAAATCGATCCGCCCTCCCACACAATCTCAGATTTCAGGCGTCAGCCGCTACGGACACACCGTCAGCCTGCAAAGCCTGGCGCGAAAGGGAGTAGTGATTCTGGGTCGGCTGCTGGATGTGGACGGCAACAGCCTGGTATTGAGCCACGAAGCGGCGGAGCACGTTCGCTTTGCCGATGAGTCTTCGCAAAAGCGTAGGAGCGAAATCGATGCCTGTCTTGCAAGCGCGGGGCTTCCGCTGCCGCCACTCGAAGAAGACCCGGCGGATGAACCTGACCCGCGCGCCGAATGTGCTTCACCGTTGAGGCGGCTCGACCTGCACGATTCGGGGGTAGGCGCGGTCATTTGGGCAACCGGGTTCACCGCGGATTTCAGCTGGATCCATGTCCCAGTCCTAGACTCACGCGGCATGCCGATTCATGAACGAGGAGTCTCACCGGTTCGAGGTTTATATTTCGTCGGATTTCCCTGGCTCAACAGCCGAAAATCCGGCTTTATCATGGGCATCAGCGAGGATGGTGAATACATCGTGAATGCCATCGAGCAACACCTTTCACGGGATGGATGAACGTGGCAGAAATTTCTTTCCGCGAGGCGTTGATCAGGTGAGTCAATGCTAGAAATTGTTCCCGACACCTTTTCCCGAGTGTTCCTGGGACAGCGTCTCGTCGAGCGCTTCGATCCAGTGCCGCACCGGCAGGTTGGTCGCGCTCTGAAGGTGCATCTGGCAGCCGATGTTGGCGGTGAGGATGGCGGCAGGCTTTCCGTTCTCCAAGGCAGCCATCTTGTTGGCCAGCAGGCGCTTTGAAAGCTCGGGTTGCAGGATCGAGTAGGTGCCCGCGGATCCGCAGCACAGGTGCGCATCGAGAACCGGAGTCAGCTCATAGCCAAGGGCGGTCAATAAGACCTCGACCTTGCCCTGCAGCTTCATGCCGTGCTGGAGCGAGCAAGGGGAGTGGAACGCCACACGACCGTGAGCGGTGAGCGGTGAGCGGTGAGCGGACGAAACCGACAGCTTATCCTTTTCTGCAATGATGACTTCGCTGATGTCTTTCGCCAGCGCGGAGATGCGCTTCGCCTTGTCGGCGTAGGCGGGGTCCCTGGCGAGCAGGTGGCCGTAGTCCTTGACCGTAACGCCGCAACCGCTCGCGGTGCTGACAATGGCTTCGGCGCCGGCTTCGGCTCTCGACCACCAGGCATCGATATTGCGGCGCATGAAGCCCGACGCTTCCTCCTGCGCCGAAAGATGCAGTGACACGGCGCCGCAGCACCCGGCGTTCGGCACGCGGACGAGCGTGATGCCCAGCCGGTCGAGAACCCGGGCCGCGGCGACGTTGGTCGCCGGCGAAACGCTCGCCTGCGCGCAGCTCTCGAGCAGGAGCATTCTGCGGGCGTGCCGGGCCGCAGGCCAGGGTTTCGCGGCCGCTACCGGCGGCGGCACTTTGCGCTGCAGTTCCTGCGGCAGCAGGGGAAGCGCGAGCTGCCCCAGGGCCAGAACGGGATTGAAGAGCCAGCGGGTTGGTATCACCGCGCGCAGCAGCTTGCGCCGCGCGGCCTCCACGGGCGGGCGGCCAACGCGTTCCTCCACCAACGGCCGCCCGATCTCGAGCAGCCGCCCATAGCGCACGCCGGTCGGACAGGTCGTCTCGCACGAGCGGCAGGTGAGACAACGGTCGAGATGGAGCTGCGTTTTGGGCCCCGGTGTCGCGCCTTCGAGCACCTGCTTGATGAGGTAGATACGCCCGCGCGGCCCGTCGAGCTCGTCGCTCAGCAACTGGTAGGTCGGGCAGGTCGCCGTGCACATCCCGCAATGCGTGCACTTGCGCAGGATAGCCTCCGCCTCTTTCCCTTCGGCGGTGTCCTTGATGAACGGGGCGAGGTTCGTCTGCATTGTTTGCAAACGCCTTTCAGAAATCGGGATAGAGGCGGCCGGGGTTGAGGATCCCCGCCGGATCGAAGGCTTCCTTGAGGCGGCGGTGGATTCGCGCCAGGGCGGGGGAGAGGGGATGAAAGACGGCAGCCGCCTTGTGGCCCGCGCGGAACAGGGTGGCATGGCCTCCCGCGCGCTCAGCGGTTTCGCGGATCATTTTCGCATCGGCATCCGATCGCAACCACCGCAGGGCGCCGCTCCATTCGATGAATTGCGGTCCGGCGAGGTCCACCGGCGGGGTCGTCGGTTTCATCGAGAGCCGCCACAAAGCCTGGTCACCGGCGAAGAACGGCGCGCGCTGCTCGCGGACGTCACTCCAGAACCGGGCCGCCTGCTCCGCGTCCATCGCTTCACCGCCGATTCTCTTTACGGCCGCGCTCACCGCGCTTGCTGCACCCGACACGCGAACCGTAAGGCTTCCCGCCCGGTACGCGGTTCCCGTGACCGGAAGCGGCTTCCCCGCCCACTGGTTCATCAGCTTGATCGCCTCGTCCGGGCCCGCGGCGAGTTTCAATGTGGCTTCCGACGCGGGGATCGGAAGGACCTTGAGCGAGACTTCGAGGATGACCCCCAGCGTGCCGAGCGCGCCGACCGTGAGGCGCGAGACATCGTAGCCCGCGACGTTCTTCATGACCTCGCCGCCAAAGCGGAGCGCGTTTCCCTTGCCGTCCATGATGCGCACGCCCAGCACGAAATCGCGCACGGCACCGGCGTAGGCCCGTCGCGGCCCGGAAAGCCCGGCGGCGACGCAGCCGCCGAGGGTGGCAATTCTTTCCTCCGGCGCGTCCGACGCCAGAGTCAGATCACCGTGTCCCAATGGCGACGGGGCAGAGGCCTTGGGCCGATAGTCGAAGTGCGGTGGCTCGAAGGGAAGCTGCTGGCCCTTTTCCTGCAAGGCGGCCTCGATTTCGCCGAGCGGCGTGCCGGCGCGCGCCGTGATCACGAGCTCGGTTGGCTCGTACGACACGATCCCGCGTAAGGGCCTGGTGTCGAGGATGTCACCGCGCCGCTCGCCGCCGTAGAAGTCCTTGGTGCCTCCTCCGCGGATGCATAGCGCGCGCTTCCGCGCCGCCGCCTCGCGGATGATTTCTGCCCAATGCGCGACCGGATCAGACATTTACCACTAGAGCAATGCAAAAAACCGCGGAGACTATTGAACCGCGGAGAGACGGAGAGAATCACACATATGATCGGTTCTCTCCGCGTCTCCGTGGTTAAATTGTCGTTCCGGGTCCTGCCCCGCGCCTTGGCGGTTCAAATTTCAAAACCGGGGCAGCTCGGGAAACTTTTCCTGCCCGCGGTGCACATGCATGCGCCCGTACTCGGCGCAGCGGTGCAGGCTCGGCACGGCCTTCCCGGGATTGAGCAGGCCCCCGTCGTCGAACGCCCTCTTGACCGCATGGAAGGTCTCCAGCTCGGGGGAGGTGAACTGCACGCACATCTGGTTGATCTTCTCGACCCCGACCCCGTGCTCCCCGGTAATGGTGCCGCCGACTTCCAGGCACAGCTCCAGGATCTCAGCGCCGAAAGCCTCCGTGCGCTCGAGCGCACCGGGTTGGTTAGCATCATAGAGGATCAGGGGATGGAGGTTGCCATCCCCCGCGTGAAACACGTTGGCGCAGCGCAGACCGTACTTCCCTTCCATCTCGGTGATCCGGCGCAGGACCTCTCCGACCCGCTTCTTGGGGATCGTGCCGTCCATGCAGTAATAGTCGGGCGAGATGGCGCCCGCGGCTGGAAATGCCGCCTTGCGCCCCGCCCAGAAGCGCAGCCGCTCGGGCTCATCGCGCGAGACCTGCGTCTGCACAGCGCCGCTCTTATCCATGACCTCCTGGATGCGCCGGATATCATCCACCACGTCCTCATGCGTGCCGTCCGACTCGCACAGCAGTACCGCGGCGACGTCTGTGCGGTAGCCGGCCTTGGCAAAGCCCTCGACCGCGCGCGTCGCGGCCTGGTCCATCATCTCGAAGCCCGCGGGGACGATGCCCGCGGCAATGACGTTGGCGACTGCTTCGCCGGCCTTGCCCATATCGTCGAACGAGGCCATCACGACCTGCGCATACTCAGGTCTCGCAAGCAATCTGACGGTGACCTCGGTCACCACGCCCAGCATGCCCTCGGAGCCGGTCATCAGCGCGAGAAGATCGTACCCGGGAGCGTCGAGCCCATCGGCGCCGATCTCCAGCATGTCACCTTCGATGGTCGCGACGCGGAGCTTGAGAATGTTGTGTACCGTGAGCCCGTATTTCAGGCAATGAATGCCGCCGGAGTTCTCGGCGACGTTGCCGCCAATGGTGCAGGCGAGCTGGCTCGACGGATCGGGCGCGTAAAAGAGACCGTCGGATGCGACCGCTTCCGAGATTGCCAGATTGCGTACGCCTGGTTGCACCCGGGCGGTGCGCGCCCGATTATCAACTTCCAGAATACGCGTGAATTTGGCGAGCGAGAGCAGCACGCCGTTGCCGAGCGGCAGCGCACCCCCGGAGAGACCCGTCCCCGCGCCGCGTGCGACCACCGGGACCTTGCGAGCGTGACACTCCTTCAATATGCGGCAGACCTGCTGCTCGGTGTCGGGCAGCGCCACGACCATCGGCACCTGGCGGTAGGCGGTGAGCCCGTCGCACTCGTAGGGCTTCACGTCCTCCTGCGCGAAGAGCACGCTCGCTTCGGGCACGAACGTGCGGAGCACCGACACGACCTCCCGCTGGCGCTGAAGGTCAACAGCGGTCTGTTCTGCCGGTGCCGTCATTCGACTCTTCCGGACGCTCTCGCCAAAACCGGATTATAGCTGCCGCTACGCGCCGGCAGAATCCATGTGCCGTGCGTTACCGGGCGACTTCGTGGTTTGCCATTTTCTCCAGCGCGCGCACGAGCGCCGAGTGGTCCCATTTCGCGCCGCCGTTGGCGACGCAGGCGTTGAACAGCTCCTGCGCGGTCGCGGTATTCGGGAGCGACACGCCCATGGCGCGGGCACCCTGGAGGGCGAGGTTGAGGTCCTTCTGGTGCAGCTCGATCCTGAATCCGGGATCGAAAGTGCGCTTGATCATGCGCTCGCCGTGGACTTCCAGTATGCGCGAGGCGGCGAACCCGCCCATCAGCGCCTGGCGCACCCTGGCGGGATCGGCGCCGGCCTTGGCCGCAAAGAGCAGCGCCTCGCCGACGGCCTCGATATTGAGCGCAACGATGATCTGGTTTGCGACCTTGCAGGTCTGCCCGTCGCCGTTTCCGCCGACGAGCGTGATGTTCTTTCCCATCAGATCGAAGATCGGCTTCACTTTGTTGAAGGTCGCTTCGTTGGCTCCAGCCATGACAGTGAGCGCCGCGTTTTTCGCGCCGACCTCGCCCCCTGACACCGGCGCGTCCACGTACTCGCACCCGAGCTCGTTGATGCGTTTGGCAAAGGCCTTGGTCTCGATTGGCGAGATCGAGCTCATGTCGATGACGGTCTTGCCTCGGGCCAGGCCCTCGGCAACACCGTCATTTCCAAAGAGCACTTTTTCAACGTCAGGCGTGTCCGGGACCATCAGGATGATGATCTCGGATTTCTGCGCGACTTCTTTCGCGCTGCCGCAGGCCTTGCCGCCGGCCGCCGTCAGCTCCTGCGGCACGCCGCTCCTCGAGGAGAGAAAGAGCGTGTGGCCGCCCTTGATAAGGTGGGACGCCATGGGCTTGCCCATGATGCCGAGGCCGATGAATCCGATGTTGCTCATGAGAACCCCCTGGAAATTGAACCGCCCATACGCCGAGGATACCAAAATGCCGGGCAGCGCTTGTGCGCTTGTGCGCTTGTGGCCTACTTCGTGGCCGGGCGGGGCGACTCGGTGTTGGCGCGTCTGCGCAGAAACTGGCCGGCGAGCGCGGAGATCAGCAACGCGGCGCCGGTGAGGTCGGTCACCAGGCCGGGCTTGATGAGAAGCACGGCCGCGCCCACGAGAAACACGCGTTCCCAGATCCGTGCGGGCCCCATGAGATAGCCAAAGAGGCCCGCTGCGAGGCAGACCGTGCCGATGGCTGCAGTCGTAAACGACTGCAGAATTGCGGTCCACTCCCCGATCATGAGGAGCGACGGCTCGAAAATGAACATGAAAGGCACGATGAAGCCGGCGGCGCCGACGCGGACTGCCGTAAGGCCCGACTCCCACAGGTTCGCCTTCGCCAGGCCGGCGGCTGCGTAGACGGCGAGCGCGACCGGCGGCGTGATCGCCGAGAGGATCGCGAAATAGAAAGCGAACATGTGCGCCGCGGGCGGGATCGCGCCGAGCTTGATGATGGCCGGCACGAGGAGCGAGACCATCACGATGTAGGCGGGGGTCGTCGGCATGCCCATGCCGAGGATGATTCCCGCCATCATGGTCAGGATCAGCGCCAACACGAGCATCTCCTGCGACAGATTCACGACGATGGCCGTGAAGTTGATCGCGGCCCCGGTCAACGTGATCACGCCGACGACGATGCCGGCGCAGGCGCAGGCAAGCGCCACGGCGATAGCGTTTTTCGCGCCTTCTTCCATGGCGCTCCACACGGTCCTCCAGCCGATCCCCTTGCGCGTGGTCTTGCGCAGGAGTGCCACCGGGACGCAGGTAAGCGTGCCCGCGAGCGCGCAGAGCGGCGCGCTATAGCCCGCCATCAAGCCGAAGAGGATCGTGAGGAGCGGAATGAAGAGATGTCCCCGTTCGCGCATGACCGTGCCGAGCCGCGGGATTTCGGAGCGCGGGAGGCCCAGGAGCCCCACCCGCTTCGACTCGAAGTGCACGGCGCAGAAGACCGCGAGGTAGTAGAGCACCGCCGGAATGAAGGCCCAGACCGCGACCTGGAAGTAGCTGACGGCGAGGAACTCGGCCATGACGAACGCCGCCGCGCCCATGATCGGCGGCATGATCTGGCCCCCGGTCGAGGCAACCGATTCCACGGCCGCCGCGAACGCCGGCTTGAAGCCGGTGCGCTTCATGAGCGGAATCGTGATCGGCCCGTCAACCAGCACGTTGGCGACCGCGCTGCCCGACACGGTGCCGAAAAGGCTCGAGCTGACCACCGCGACTTTACCGGGCCCGCCCGCGGTGTGCCCGGTGAGAGACAACGCAAAGTCCATGAAGAGCTGGCCGATGCCCGTGCGCTCCATAAAGGCCCCGAAAAGCACGAACATGATGACGTAGGCCGCCGAGACACCAAGGGTTGGGCCGAAGATGCCCTCCGTGGTGAGGTACATGATCTCGATGATCTGCTCCGGGCGCGACTTGGCGATGAAGAGCGCGTAGCAAAGGAAGATGACGGCGGTCACCGGGAGCGGCCAGCCGATGACGCGGCGCGTTGCTTCCAGCACGATCAGCGTAAAGGTAAACCCGAGCACGAGCTCGAGCTGCGTCGGATCATCGACGAAGACGAAGCGCGTGAGCAGGTGCTCGTGATTGACCCATATATAGACGGTTGTCCCGATGGCAAGCGCGATCCATATCAGCTCCGGCCAGGAGGCGCGCGCGCCTTCGCGCCTGCGGAAGCCGGGATAGAGCAGGAAGACCAGTGTTAGTGCGAAAAGCAGGTGCGTGCTGCGGAAGAACAGGGCCTGCGGCGCGCCGATGAACGCCACGGTCAGGTGATAGGCCGACATCCCGACCGCGACGATCGAGATGATGGCCTTCAGCAAGCGCTCGACGTTGGCCGCCATTCTTGAGCGACGGGCAAAGAAAGGCGGCGCGAGAACTCGCGCCGCCGTCCGTCCAGTCTAGATCAAAGGGCTCCCGTTTCCTTGTAATACTTGAGCGCGCCGGGGTGGTGGGGCACGCCGACATCGGTCGCCATGTCCTTGGGCGTGAGGCCCTTGACCGCCTTCACGACGTTGCCGAGGTGCTCGGTGTTCTGCGCCAGCGCCTTGGTGATGTCGTACACGAGCTTCTCAGGCAGCTTGCAGCTCGCAATGAGATGCGTCCAGGTGCCGATCGTCTGGATGTCCTTGTCCTGCTTCGGATAGCTGCCGGCCTTGATGATGCGCTTGTCGTAGCCTCTATTGATCTTCTGCAACGCCGCGAGCTTGTCATTGGGCACTTCAAGCACCCGGACGTCGCGCGCGGCGGCGAGGTCCATGACCGCGGAGGCCGGAACCGTGGTGATCATGGAAAAAATCTGGGCGTGCCCGTCCTTCATCTGCGAGACGGAATCCGTGTACGACCCGTGATTGACCTTGGACAGTTTGTCGTAGCCGAGGCCGTAGACCTCCAGCACGTTGCGCGTCATCTGCTCGCCCGTGTTGCCCTTCTGCTGGGTGGTCAGTGTCTTGCCCTTGGCGTCGCCCACGGTCTTCACGCCCGAATCGGCCAGCGCAACCATGTGGAAGTACTGGAAGTAGAGTGTTGCGACCTGGCACACGTTGCCGGTCTTGCTGTCAAATGGCGCACGGCCGTTCACGCCGTCCACCGATGATACGGCATTGCCGAAGCCGAGGTCGGCCTTGCCGGCCTGAACGCCCTTGACGTTGGAAATGCCGGCGCCGGGCAGCACGCGCATCGATACCCCATTGACGTTCTTCTCGATAATGCCCTGGATTGCGCCGCCGAGCGGGTACCACGATCCGCCCTGCGGGCCGGTCATCATCTTCAGTTGCTGCGCTGACGCCGACACGGAAAACGCCGCGGCCAGTGTGATGCCCAGAACCTGGGCCAGATGCCTCGGTTTCATGGCTCCTCCCTTGAACAAAGTGGGTTGAAAGTACCGGGACAGCTTATTCTTGGAGCGAAGATTGTGTGGCGGTGGGTGGTGTCCGTCAAGGATGGCGTGGGGCTCGGACACCGCGGCTACAGGTAGGGCCTGACCCAGGCCAGGCCGGCATCGGTCGTCGTCCGGGGTTTGTACTCGCACCCGATCCAGCCCCGGTAGCCGATCCGGTCCATGTGCCCGAAAAGAAAGCCGTAGTTGATCTCTCCCGTGCCGGGCTCATTGCGCCCGGGGTTGTCGGCGAGCTGTATGTGGGGAATCAGCTGGAGATTCGCTTCGATCGTTCGGGCGAGATCGCCCTCCATGATCTGCATGTGGTAGATGTCGTACTGCAGATAGAGATTGTCCGATCCCACGTCCCGCAGGATGTCGAGCGCCTGCCGGGTCGTGTTGAGGTAGAAGCCGGGAATATCGCGCGTATTGATGGGCTCGGTCAGCAGCTTGATCCCGGCCGCTTTTAGTTTCTGTGCGGCGAATTGCAGATTGGAGACGAACGTCTCGCGCAGCCTCTCGGGAGCAATGCCGGGCGGGGCGATGCCCGCCAGACAGTTAAGCTGCTGGCAGCCGAGCGCCTGCGCGTACTCGATCGCCTTGCCCACCCCGTCCTGGAACTCGCCGACGCGGTCGGGGTGGCAGCCGATGCCGCGCTCGCCTTGGGCCCAGTCGCCAGCCGGAAAGTTATGCAGCACCTGCGTGAGCTTGTGCTTGCGTAGCTCCTCCGCCAACCGGTCCTTGTCGTAGTCATAGGGAAAGAGGTACTCCACACCCGCGAAGCCGGCCCTTGCCGCGGCGCCGAATCGGTCGATGAACTCGAGCTCGTTCCAGAGCATCGTGAGGTTGGCGCAGAACTTCGGCATATGCGGCTTCGCGGATTGGTTGGCGCGAAGCCGCATTATAGATGGCAACTGCCCGTGCCCGCGCGCGGCCTCGCGCACGGCCGTCAACTGTCCGGCGGGCCGCTATAATCAGGTCCACCCATGGCTGCTCGCGTTCCATCGAATATCGTGGGCATTCTCCTTGCCGCCGGCAGCGGCTCGCGCTTCGGCGGCGAAAAGCTTCTGCAGCCGCTTGCAGACGGTGTCGCCATCGCCGCCCATGCCGCGCGCAATCTCATTGCCGCGGTGCCAAGCGTGGTGGCCATCGTGCGCTGGGGCGACTTTCCGCTCTACGACATGCTCGAGCAGGAGGGCTGCCACGTCACGATGTTCGAGGGCGCCGCACGCGGCATGGGTGCAAGCCTCGCTCATGGCATCGCACAGGCGCGCGAAGCCGACGGCTGGGTGATTGCGCTGGCCGACATGCCGAATATCAGGCCTGACACCATCGCGAGCATTGTTGCGGCGCTGGAAGCTGGAGCGCTGATCGCCGCGCCGACGCGCGGCGGAGAACGAGGACATCCCGTAGGATTTGCGGCACGCCTGCGTCCGGAGTTGCAGGCGGTTGACCGCGACGAGGGTGCCCGCGCGGTGCTCGAGCGTCACCA
>Ga0299906_10002196_pt1 | contig 16281 bp, 14 predicted proteins | sample RVTome_14_FD_200259 | JGI IMG/M metagenome (GOLD analysis project Ga0299906, IMG submission 200259) | Soil microbial communities from uranium-contaminated site in the Upper Colorado River Basin, Wyoming, United States - RVT145D125 (version 2) ...
CCGGTATACAAGATCGACATGAGCAGCGAGACTTCGAGCGACGACGACATCGCGGTGATCGGCGGCGGCCCCGCCGGCGCAACCGTCGCCGCCCTGCTCGCCGGGCGCGGCCGGCGTGTCGTCCTGCTCGAGAAGGCGACGCACCCGCGCTTCCATATCGGCGAGTCGCTGCTGCCGCACAATCTGCCGATCCTCGAGCGGCTGGGGGTGCTGGACCAGGTGTGCGCGATCGGCGTCCACAAGCCCGGCGCCGAGTTCATCGCGCCCGACCATCCGGAACGCCAGGTCTTCCTGTTCAGCGAGGCCCTGGATCCCGAGCCGGCGTATGCCTTTCAGGTGCGCCGGGCCCAGTTCGACGAGATCCTCCTGCGCAATGCTGCAGCCAAAGGCGTCAGCGTGCTGGAGGATTGCACGGTGACCGATATCGCCTTCGGCCGCGACGACCACCGCATCAGCTTTCTGCGCGGCGGCGTGGCGGCCGAGCGGCGGGCGCGCTTCGTCATCGACGCTTCGGGTCGCGACGGCTTCCTCGCCGGCCGTCTCAAGCTGCGGTCGCGCAACAAAGATCACAACAGCGCCGCGATGTTCGCGCATTTCAGGGACGTGCCGGCGGAGGCCTGGACCGTACCCGGCACCATCGGCATCTATCTGTTCGACCACGGCTGGATGTGGATGATCCCGCTGCCCGGCGGCATGACCAGCGTCGGCGCGGTCTGCATGCCGGACCACCTGAAGTCGCGGCGCGGGCCGCTCGACCGGTTCTTTCTCGAAACCCTCCAGCTGTGCCCGAAGCTGTGGATGCATGTGCAGAGCGCGACCCTGGCGACCCCGGTGCGCGGCGCCGGCAACTACAGCTACGCCGCGCGCCGCGCCCATGGCGACGGCTACCTCCTGCTGGGCGACGCCTACGCCTTCGTCGACCCGGTTTTTTCCAGCGGCGTCTTCCTCGCGATGAGCAGCGCCGAGCTCGCCGCCGACGCCGTCGACGAAGCGCTGCGCCGGCCGGCCCAGGCCGACCGCCTGTTCCGCGCCTACCAGCGCCGCGTCGACCGGGGCATCCGGAAGTTCTCCTGGCTGATCTACCGCTTCAACGCGCCGGCGATGCGCCGGCTGATCATGAAGCCGCGCAACATCTTCGGCCTGCGCAGCGCAGTGATCAGCCTGGTCACCGGCGACGTCTACCGCGACAACGGCACGGGCTGGCGCCTCGCCGTCTTCCGCGCGATCTATCACGCGCTCAGCCTGCTGGAATACGCGCAGAGCCGGCGATGGTACGACCGGCGGCGCCGCTTGCCGTCGATCTCCGTCGCGGAAGACGAGGTCGCCGAGAGACCGTGACGAGCGCGCCCGGATCAAACACGAATGCGGCGGCGGCCGTCATTCCTGTCTTCAACGAGGCCAGGACGATCGCCGACATCGTCCGCCGGGCCGCCGCGCAGGTCGACCGCGTCATCGTCGTCGACGACGGCTCGACCGACGGCTCGCTGGACGCGCTAACGGGCATGGGTGTCGAGATCGTCCGGCACCCGGAGAACCGCGGCAAAGGTGCGGCGCTCTTGTCCGGCATCGAACGGGCGCAGGCGCTGGGTGCGGGCTGCGCGATCACGCTGGATGCGGACGGGCAGCATCCGCCGGAATGCATCCCGGACATGATGGCGCGCGCCGGCCCGCGCACGATCGTCCTCGGCAGCCGCATGGCCGACGCCGGCGCCATGCCGAAAGCGCGCCTGCGAGCAAATCGGACGGCGAATTTCTTCATCTCCTGGGCGGCCGGGCAATGGATCGACGACACGCAATGCGGCTTCCGCATCTACCCGCTATCCGTGTTCGCCGCGATCCGGTTCCGGCCGCACCGGCGCAGCGGCTTCGTGCTGGAAAGCGAGGTGCTGATCGAAGCCTGCCGCGCGGGCTACCGGGTCGTCCCGTCCGCCGTGCCGGCGCTGTACGGGCCGGTGCTGCAGCGTCCCAGCCATTTCCGCCCCGTCTTCGACATCGCCGCAATCGTCATCATGGTGACGGGAAAGCTTGTCGCCTGGGGCTTTTACCCGCTCGGCCTGATCCGCAGCCAGCGCCAGCGACGGGTGCGCCGCCGGTTAGAGGAAACTTGCATTCGAAAGCGAGACGCGGCAGTCTGACCAAAATTCAGACAATCTGGAGGGTGTGCTGCGATGTCCATGTCCGTGTTGCGATGCCTTGCCGTCGTCCTTGCCGTTCTGGCCGTCGCGAGCTGCCGTGGCGCCACGGTCTACAATGTGGAGAAGGCATCCCTGGCCACGACAAAGCCCGCATCGACCGCGCAAATCGAAGCGGCCATCAAGCGCGCCGGCGCGTCGCTGGGATGGCAGCTGAAGCAGGTCTCGCCCGGCCACATGGAGGGCCGCCTGCCGGTCCGCTCGCACATCGCAGTCGCGGACATCTATTACACGGCCAAGGATTTCTCGATCAAATACAAGGACAGCTCGAACCTGAACTACGACGCCTCGGCCAATACGATCCACGCCAACTACAACGGCTGGGTCCAGAACTTCGAGAAGGCGATCATCGCGCAGGCCGGATCGCTGTAGGCGCGGCGCTTCCCGCGCGACGACGTACCGGGTGCACACCGGCGTCCGTGCCGCTCATGCTTCGACAGGCTCAGCATGAGGGAGACAGCGGTTATAAATCGAGAAAGTAGACCTCATCCTGAGCCTGTCGAAGGATGAGTACGCTCGGTTCCTCGGAACCGCTCATCCTTCATCGATCGCTCACCCCAGGATGATCCCGCACTCGCCGCTGACGATCGCCGTCGCGTCGGCGGCGACCTCGAAGCGGTAGGCGAGATTGCGGGCATCCCGGTGGATGCATTCCGCGCGGACGGTGAGCGGCCCGGCGATGCGGCCGAGATCGGGCACGGTCCAGGACACATCGCGCAGCAGGACGACATGCCCGGGCCGCCGGCGCTCGCCGGACAGCAGCGGACCGTGAACCGCCGCCGCCTGCGCGCCGTATTCGGCGCCGCATACGGCCGGCAGCCCGTCCCGATAGCGCAGCGGATTGTCGGGCCGCGTGTGGCTCATCGTCCGGCAGACGATCGCGCTCGCGTCCCAGGACAGGACTTCATCCAACAGCACCATCGCGTCGGCATGCGGGATCAGCGCCGCGATTGCCGCACGGTCTAGCATGGCGCGACCGTCACGTGCAGGCGGCCCTCCGGTCCGTAAGGGATCGCCATCGTCTGCGCGGCGGCGTAGGCGCGGGCGACGGCTTCGAGCAGCGGAATCGCCCGCGCGGCGGGATTCAGCTCCCAGAGGGGCCGCAGCGCGGCAGTCGCCGGCTTCGTCACGTTGCCGCCGTCCGCCCGGTAGTCGGCGCGGATGCGGGCAATGCCGCCCGCTTCCTGCGGCGGCGTCAGCACCATCGCGAGCGCCAGCGGCGCCCCGGTCGGGCACGCGCTGTAGAGCGGCTCGTCGAACGGCGCCTCGCAGGCGATGTGCAGGACGCGGCGGCCCGCGCAATGGACCTCGGCGAGCGCCTTCAACAGGCTCGCGGGATAGGTGTCCATGGCGGCCGCGATGCTCGAACAGGGCTCGTGCGAGCCGCTGGCGATCGCCCAATAGCCCACCGCCACGTTGTGCACCGAGTTGTGAAAGTCGGTCGGCGAGACGAAGCGCTCCGGCGTCGCCAGCGTTTCGAGCAGGCGCTGCACGATGACGCCGTCGCCATGCGCCCATCCGAAGACGGTCGGCAGGCGGACCGCGTCCTCGCGCGCGTCCCGCACCGCCTCCGCCGCCGCGGCGAGCGCGAGACGGACGGCGAAGCTGGTCCGCCGCCGCTCCCGCGGGCTGAGTCCGTCCGGGACCGGCGGCACGATGTCGCCCGGCGCATAGTCCGCCGCGCCCGACAGCACGCGGCGCGCGGTCGGCCAGTCCGGCAGGCCGGGACCGAATAGCCCGATGCCGGCGATGCGCGCCTCGATCATTGCGGCCTGCCCAGCAGGATGCTGCAGTTGCTGCCGCCGAAACCGAAGGAGTTATTCAGCGCATGGCGCACCGTGCCGGCCGCGGTCGCCGCCTCGACGCGGCAACGGAACGCCGGGTCCAGCGCCCGCAGGTTGACGTTGCCGGGGATGAAGCCGTGGCGCATCGCCAGGCAGCAGATGGCGATCTCCAGGATGCCGGCGGCGCCGAGCGTGTGGCCGGTCGCGCCCTTGGTCGAGCTGCTGCGCATGCCGTCGCCGAACACGCGGGCGATCGCGGCATCCTCGACCTGGTCGTTCTGGCGGCTGCCGGTGCCGTGCGCGTTGATGTAGTCGACATCACCCGGCGCCAGTCCCGCCATCTCCAGCGCCCGCCGCATCGCAAGCTCCGCGCCCAGGCCTTCGGGATGCGGCGCGGACATGTGGTAGGCGTCGGCGCTTTCGCCGTAGCCCAGCAGCCGCGCCATCGCGCCGCCGGCCGCCGCATCGGCGCGCTCGAGCAGGGCGAAGCCCGCCGCCTCGCCGATCGAGATACCGGACCGCGCGGCGTCGTTCGGGCAGCAGGGCGTGCCGGCGATCAGCTCCAGCGAATTGAATCCGTAAAGCGTGAGCAGGCAGAGCGAATCGGCACCGCCGACCACCGCCGCATCGCAGATCCCCGCGTCGATGAGCTGCGCCGCGTCGGCGAAGACCTTGGCGGAGGAAGAGCAGGCGGTCGAAACCGTCGCCGCCGGCCCGCGCAGGCCGAGATAGCCCTGCACGAAAGCGGCGAGCGAGTGGTGATCCTGCGTCTCGGTGAAGTGGAATTCCGCCGGCAGCGCGCCTGTGTCGGGCGCGCGCCGCGCAAAGGCGCGCTCGCCCTCGCGCAAGCCCGACGTCGACGTGCCGAGGATCAGCGCGATCCGGTCCGCGCCGTAGCGCCCGGCGGCCGCGGCAACGGCATCGGCGAAGCCGTCGGCCCGCAGCGCCATCTGGGCGAGGCGGTTGTTGCGGCAGTCGTAGCGCGCCAGCGCGCCCTCGATCGGCGCCTGCTCGACCCCGTCGATGCGCCCGATATAGGTATCCAGCCGGGCATCCTCGTAGTCGCAGAAGCGGAGGCCGGAGCGGTTTTCCCTCAGGCCGCGCATCGTGGCGTCTAGGCCGACCCCCAGGGCGTTGACCGTCGAGAGCGCGCTGAGAACAAGCGGCTTCATGCCGCCCGCTCCGCCGGCGGCGCCGCAAAGACAAGCCCGAGCACGAAGGACAGCAGCGATCCGATGGCCACCGTCCAGCCGATCTGCGACAGGATCGGCACGGATGCGGTCGCCAGCAGCGCGAAGACCGCGATGCTCGTCGCCGCGCAGAGGGCGACCGACCGCACCCCCTCGCCTTCCTTCTCCCGAAGGAAGACGGCGTAGTCGATGCCGAGTCCGGCGACCATCAGCAAGCCCAGCAGATGAAAGATCGAGAGCCCTCCGGCGACCTGCGCCATGACCGCCGTCGTGATGAGCACCGACAGGACGACCGGCGCCGCCACCATCACGACGGCGCGCGCGGCGCGCAGCGTCGCGATCAGCAGCGCAAGCGCCAGCGCGCCGCCGACGGATACCCAGCGCAGCGTCTCGGCACGGTAGCCGTCCATCAAATCCTGCGCCGACTGCTTGATATCCAGATAGCGCACCCCCGTCGTCCCGGTTTCATCGACCGCCCTTTGAAGTTCAGCGGGATTCCGCACCCCACGCAAGAGAATCAACGCCTTGATTCCATCGTCCGCCTGCAGCAGCAAGGGCTCCAGCCGTGCCCGCAGCGTCGCCTCCGGAAGGTCCGCGGGGCTGAGCGGCGGACCGGCGCGCACTGCCGCCAGCGCCTGCAGGAACGGCTCGAACGCGCCCGGCTTAAAGGGCAGTCCCTGCTGCGCTCGTTCGAGATGGGTGCGCAGCGCCGCGTCCGGCGGCAGCGCCGCGAGCCGCTCCGCCTGCGCCGCATGGCTCGGCACATAAAGCGCGGCCATCTCGAAGCCGTCCAATACCTTGGAATCGCGGAGCGCGGCAAGGCTCGGCAGCAGCCGCTCGCTCTGCCGCAGCGCCGTTTCGACGTCCGTGGCCGAGACCGTCAGCACATAGCGCGGGTCGGGGACCTGCAGATTGCCCCGCAGCGCCTGGTCGCGGGCGCGCACGGCTTCGGGAATCGGGCTCAGCGCCGCCAGATCCTGCTGCCAGAGCGACTCCGCGCGAAGCCCCAGCGCCGCGACCGCGGCGATACCGGCGAGCAATGCCGGCAGCCGCAGCAGCCGGAGCCATCGGGGAAGCGGGACCGGCGAAGGACCGGCCGCAAGGCCCTGATCCGCAACCAGCCGCGGCAGGCCCCAGCGCGTCACCGCGACCGCCACCGCCAGGCCGGTGACGCTGAACAGACCGAGCTGCGCCAACCCGGGAAAGCTCGACATCACGAGCGGCAGGAAGGCGAGGATCGTCGTCGACACTGCGATCAGCAGCCCCGGCCAGATCTTCCGCGCCGCCGCCGCCACGCCGCCGGCGTCGCGCGCACGCGACAGCAGATGCAGCGGGTAGTCGACCGCGACGCCCAGCAACGTCACGCCGAAGCCCAGCGTCGTGGCGTGCACGTAACCGAAGACGGCGCCGACGACCGCGGCTCCGGCGAGGAATCCGCAGCCGAGCGGCAGGAAGAGGACCGGCAGGACGGCGATGCGCCGGAGGAACAGCAGCAGCATGCCGGCGATGAGCGGGACCGAGATCAGGATTAGACGGCGCGATTCCGCCTCGGCGACCGTCTTGCTTTCGACGGCGATCACCGACGGCCCCGACAGGTTGAGGCGGAGCTTGCCGAATGCCGGCTCCAGCCCGTCGGCCACGCTGCGTACGGCCGCCATCGCGGATTCCTGCGCCGCGAGGTCGAAACCGGTCGCGCCCGTACGCGCCAGCAACAGGACCTGCCGACCGGCCCCGTCGACCCACACGCCCTGCCTGGCGGGCGCCGAGGGCGGTGTCCACAGTGCCGCCACGCTGAGCGTCCGCAGCGTCGGGTCGGCCGTCATGATCTCCGCGACCACCGGCGCAGCGACGCCGTGCAGCAGGTCCAGCAGACGCTCCAGCGCGGAGCGCAGGCCGGTTGCCGAGAACTCGGCCGGATCGAGCGGCGGGTTCAAGCGATAGCGATGGGCGAAGAACGGCTCGATGGCCGCCCGATCCTGGCGGAACTCGCCGTTTGCGACCCATTCGAAGCGGCCGGTCTTTTCCAGACCATCCTTGAAGGCGCGGCTGAGCAGGCGCGGGTCGGCGGCAGCAGCGCCTTCCGGCGCCAGGCCGATTAGGAAGGCGCGGTTGGCCGGCCCCTGCCGCAGGCTGCGGAACAGCAGCGCCAGGTCGCCGTCGCCGCGCTCCGGAAGCAGGATCGTCATGTCGGCCCGCGTTGGCACGACGCTGAACAGGGCGGCCGCCAGCGCCGCCAGAAGCAGGAAGGCGGCCGCCAGCCGCCAGACATGCCGCAATGCCGTCACGGGCGCTGCAGCGAAGGAAGGAGTCGGATATTCGAGCGGTCGCCGCCGCGCTCGCGGATCTCGAAGCTCTCGATCCGCTCGCCGGCGCCGGTCACGACGATGCTGCGCATCCGCGTGTCGCCACCTGCGGCCTTGGGCGTGAGCTCGATCCGCCATTCCTTCGCATCGCCGGCGACGCGCGCATCGAACGCCGAGCGGAGCGCCGCCGCGTCGCCGCTCAGCACCCCTCGCAGGCCATCGAAGATCAGGCGGAGGTCGTTGTTCACCGCGAGATCCATGCTCGCGATCTCGACGCCTTCCCCATTCAGCACGGCAAGCCGGTCGCGCTCGGCGACGGCGGTCTCGCGGCGCGGCGCCTCGACCTTCTTGATCAGCCGGTCCGGCGGCTCGAAGCGCAGATGCCCGCGCGAGACGAGCGGCGTCGTCAGGGCGCCGAGATAGCGGCGCTCCTCATACGCCACGTCGTCCGCGCTTTTGATCGCGATGCGCTTCAGCAGCGCCTCGAGATCGGGCGCCTCGGCCCGCGCGGCGCCGATGCCGGCGAAAAGGACGCATGCGAGCACCGCCGCGACCAACCCGGCGGCTGCATTCCGGAGGACCTGCCGCTCATGCATCCGCTTTTTCCGCATCGGCCCAGAAATTGAAGAAATTGAACCAATTGTACGGCCGCTGCCGGCAATAATGCGCCAGACGGTCGGCATAGCGCTCGGCAAGCCGCTCGGCCGTAGCCTGCCGGGTGTCGCGGCTTGCATCGACGTCGTCGGACAACAGCTCGAAATAGACGTCGTAGTGACCACTGCCGCAATAGACGGCAAAACACAAGACCACGGGGACATGCAGCAGGCTGGCAAGAAACCACGGTCCGAGCGGGAATTCCGCCGGCGCACCCAGGAAATCCAGCCGGGTCAGCTTGTCGCCCCGGGTGATCCGATCCGCGAGGATACCGACGATGCCGCCCTGGCGGATCCAGTCCTTGACCTCCAGCATCGTGTCGGGACGGCCGAGCGGGATCACGCTTTCCGCTACCGCCGGGCTCAGCTCGGCGAACATCGCGTTGAGCTGCGTCGTGCTCTCCACATACATCAGCGTCTTGACCGGAAGTCCCTTCTCGTTGATCGCGAGCGCGCGCATCGCCTCGAAGCTGCCGAAATGGGCGCTCGCCAGGAGGAAGCCCTTCTTGGCCGCGATCAGCGATTCGAAGACCTCCACACCATGCGTCTCGAAGCTCAGATGCTCCAGCCGGCGCGCCAGGAAGAACAGGCGGTCCATGATCACCGTGCTGAAGGTGAAGATGTGGCGGTAGACGCGGATCCATCCGGGCCTGCGGCCGAGGATGCGTTCGAGGAAGGCCGCCGAGGCCCGGCGCTCCTGCGGCATGGAGAGGAAGAAATACAGCGCGATGCCATACAGGATCGGCCGCGCCATGCGCCGGCCGACCTTGAAGCAAAGCCAGATGTAGAACCGCGTGATCCGCCGGCCGCCCCGTTCCGGCCGCACGCGCCAATCGTCCGTCATCGCTCCCTTTGCCCCGGTTGCGGGGGCTCGATGCGCAGCCGCAGGTTCATGGCGACCCGATCCTGCTCCTTGCCGGTCAACACCGCGATGTCCGGCTCCTTTTCTTCGAGGATGACGCGCCATTCGATGCCCGGCAGCAGGGACCTTCGGAACCGCGCACTCTGCACGCCAAGGACCTTCCGTCCGAGGACGCCCTCGGCCCAGTCGATGAGCGCGGTGAGGATCGCGACGGCCGGGACGACGGGATTACCCGGAAAATGCCCGGTCAGGCAAGCATCGTCTTCCGCGAAGGAGAGCGTCGTCTCACGCTGTCGCATCGCCGGCGAGATGCTGAGCCGCGAGGTCCTTCATGGCCCGCTCCGTTATCTTGCCCGTCGCATTGCGCGGCAGCTTGTCCACGAAGACGATAGTACGCGGCACGAAGGCGGAGTCCAACCGGCGCTGCAGCTCGGCGCGCAGCTCGGCCTCGCCGCAGGACGACGCCACGACGAAGGCGACCAGCCGCGCCACGACGCCCATCCCGCTGTCCTCCGAGGGCAGCCAGAAGACGCCGTCCTCGATCCCGTCGATTTCCAGCATCTGGGCTGTCAGGCCGGCGAGCGAGGCCCGCTTGCCGGCGATATTGACCATGTCCTGGGCGCGGCCCTGCAGGCGGATATGCGCCGGATCGACGATCTGCACCACGTCCGGAAACGGGATGCGGCGCCCGAAGGCGGGCCATTCGAGGAATTGCCGCCCGGCTTCCTCGCGCGCGACGAAGTCCTTGCGCAGCGTCCAGTCCTGCGTGCCCACCGTGCGGCGCCCGCCGACGGAGCCGGCCTCGGTGAAGCCGTAGATCTCCCATACCTCGGCGCCGAGGCGGCTCTCCGAGGCTTCCGCAAGCTCGCGGGACAACGGCGCGGTCGCCGAGATCACCCGCGCGACCGCCGGCAGCGTCACCCGGCTTTCCACCAGGGCGCGCAGGTGGACCGGGGTGGTCACGAGGATGCGCGGCGCCGGCGCCTCGGCGAGGCAGCGCGCAATATCCGCGGGATAGACCGGGCGCTCGACATGCGCGGCGGCGCCGCCCTGCAGCACGTTCATGATCGCCGTCTCGAAGCCGTACATGTGCTGGCTCGGCACGGTGGCGACGACGGTGGGATCTTGCAGCGCTTCGAGCCGCAACATGATCGGAATCGACTTGCCGCCGGCGACCAGCATGCCCCAGCTCTTCTCGTTCACGGTGGGCTTGCCGGTCGAGCCCGAGGTGAAGACGCGCGCCGCCGGATGCGACGCGGCCACCATGGGCGGAGCGCCGGCGTTCCGGCCGGCCCGCCGCAAGGCGTCGCCGTCGAAGACGACATCGCCGGGCCCACCGAACGGCAAAGGCGTGTCGGACAGGCAATAGAGGCCCGGATTGTCGCCGGCGAGCATCGCATAGGTGTGCGCGTTGCGGTCGCCCGGAAACAGCGCCGTCTGGCCGCGCATCAGCGCCGCCATCAGAGCCAAGGCGAAATTGTCCCGCCGTTCGCAATAGTTGATGACGAGCGGGCGATCCGGCAACGACGCCGCCAGCAGCGCCGCCCTGGCGTAAAGCGCGGCCTGCGTGACGGCGCCCTCTCCGCCGCGGAAGGCGACGCGATCGGGCGCGAACGGGTCGAGGAGGGGCAGCGAAGTCATGGGCAAGTCATGGGCAAGTCATGGGCGCGTCCTATCCGCCACCGGGCTGCATGGGCGCCCCGTCTAGCGGCGCCAGGACATCGAATTCAGCATGACGTCGAAAGTGTGCAGGATCGACGGCTTGCCGAGATGTGGGTAGCGGATGCCGCGGTAGATGTGCTCGCCGACGAAATAACCGACGAGGGCGAGCGGGCTGACGACGTTGTTGACCCACGACCACGCCTCGATCCCCCACGCGGCGAAGGCGGCCAGGGAGGAAACGCCGAGCAGCGCCGGCAGGACCGCCCAGCCCCAGGTCAGGAGGCGCGTGTATTCGACAAGGCCGTCGGGCAGAACCGGGCCGCGGGAGAAATGGCTCATGCGGGTGATGATCGGCTCCTGCCCCGGCATCAGGCTGTGCGCGAAGACCGCGCTCACCAGCAGGCAGAAGAGGAAGGGCGGGACGATCAGGGCGGCCTGCGGCCCCGCATCGGGCCATTCGACCGACACGGCTGCGATCAGCACGGCCGCCGCCGCGAGCGCGGCGAGCAATCGCCAGCGCCCGGCGCCGCGCAGCGCCGATGCCGCCGGCCCCACGAAGATCGCGAACAGCACGATGGCGACCGCGAGCGGCACCTCGTCCGACAGCGTGAGGATGTGAACCGCGGCGAAGCCGCCCGCGATCGGCAGCATGCGCACCAGGAGCCTGCCGCGGACCGATGCAGCGCCGGCAGTCATTTTGCCGAATGCTGGGCGACGAAAGCCGCGAGCGAGCGGAGCGACGCGAAGATATGTTCGTTGCGCTCGTCCTCGGCCTTGATCTCGATGCCGTATTGCTTGGCGACCTCAAGCGAGATCTCCAGCGCGTCGATCGAGTCCAAGCCGAGACCGTCGCCGAACAGCGGCGCTTCCGGCTCGATCGTTTCCGGCGCCATGTCGAGATCGAGGGCCGATACGATCAGCGTCGCCAATTCGCGCTCCATGGTCAGAATTTCGGACACGCGCACCTCGTTCCTTATACAATTTTTATTTGTTTCCCCTCGGCATTTAACAACCTAAGGAGATGCGTCCAGCTTAGGATATTATATCCGGGCTTATTTCCAAAGCGTTGTTTTCGCTACCCTTTAGGCGATCGTCCTGTCCCGCATCCCCCTCTAATAAAAAGGAATTTCGCGAGCGCCTGCGGCGCGCGCCGCGCCGCCGCGCGGATTCGCTGCGTGGCGGCTTACCGGCAGGCGGAATCGGCGTGCCTAGCGCGCCGCGTACAGCGTGAGAAAGCTCGAGACGGCATCCTCGACGCGGCCGTCCAGCTCCGGCTCCGAGAGGTGATCGGAGACGCCGAGCAGGGCGCGAAGCTGCACCCGGCCGCTCAGCATGCCGATGAACAGCTCGGCCGCGCGCTCCGGCGCCACGACCGCGAGCCGGCCGTCCTTCGTCTCCCAGGCGAGATAGTCGGCCAGGATGCCGATCAGCCGGCCCGGCCCGACCGCGTAGAGCGGCCCGCCAAGCTCCGGGAAGCGGGCGGATTCCGAGACGATCAGCCGGTAGAGGGCCAGCGACGACGGCTGCAGCATCAGCGCGAGGAAGTCCCGCCCGAAGGATCGCAGCAGCCGGTCGGGCGTCGACTGCGCCGCCTCCCGCATCGACAGCGGCGCCATGAGCGCCGTCGTCATGTCGGTGATGATCGCCTTGAAAAGCTCGTCCTTGCTGTGGAAATGGTTATAGATCGTCTGCTTCGACACATTGGCCTCGGCGGCGATCAGGTCCATGCTCGTCGCCCCGTAGCCGAGGCGCAGGAACACCGCGGTCCCGGCCTCCTGAATCGCCTGGTGCTTGCGCTCCGACAGGCTCGAAATTACAGTTTTTTTTGTGCTCCGGCCCAATTGACCACGCTCCCTAGGGCGCTTAGATTAAAGAGACGGTCTGGACTAGACCGTCTAGTCCAGAATTGACCGGGGCGGCGGATTTGTCAATGCAACGATTGTCCTACTGGCTGCTTCTGGGAGCCCTGGCGTTCGCGCTTTCCAGCGGCGCCTATCTTTTCCTGAACCAGGCGCCGGAGTCGCCGGCCGCGAAGCAATCGGCAAACGCAGCGCCAAACCGGGCGGAGAAGGTTGTCGCCGTCGAAGCGGCCCCCGTTCGCATCGAAACGGTGCTCGAGATCATCCGCGCCGTCGGCACGCTGCGGCCCAACGAGGCGGTGGTCGTCTCGCCGGAGATCGCCGGCCGCATCGCCCGCCTCCCCTTCGCCGAGGGCGACAAGATCGAGGCCGGCAGCGTGCTGGTCGAGCTCGACTCGACCATCCTGCGGGCCGAGCTAGACAAGGCGCAGTCGGACCTGACGCTGGCCGAGGCGAACCGCAAGCGGGCGATGACGCTCGCCAGCCAGGGCACCGGCACGCTCCGCGCGCGCGACGAGGCGGTCGCGGCCTACCAAGTGGCGCAGGCGAACTTCGCGCTCGCCAAGGCGCGGCTCGAGAAGGCGAGCATCGCCGCACCGCTCTCCGGCATGATCGGCATGCGCGCGGTCAGCGCCGGCGCTTACGTCAGCCCCGGCGACCGCATCGTCGAGCTGGCCGACATCGATCCGATCAAGGTCGACTTCCGCGCGCCCGAGCTGGCGCTGCCGCACTTGCGGAGCGGCCAGGCCATCCAGGTCACCGTCGACGCGCTGCCGGGATTGACGTTCGACGGCGAAGTCTACGTGATCGATCCGATCGTCGACGCCAGCGGCCGGGCGATCAAGCTGCGCGCCCGCATTCCCAACCCCGAGGGCAGATTGTCGCCGGGCCTGTTCGCCCGCGTGCAGATCGTCATCGACCGGCGCGAGAACGCCATGATCATCCCCGAGTCCGCAGTGTTCGCGGACGGCCAGTCCCGCTATGTCTACCGCGTCGTCGAGGGCCGCGCGGTACAGACCAAGGTCGAGCTGGGCCAGCGCCAGCCGGGCCAGGTGGAGGTGTTGAGCGGGCTCGACCGCGACGCTATCGTCGTCACCGCCGGACACGAGCAGGTCCGCAACGGCAACCGCGTCACCGTCGCCACGTCCGGCGCAGGGGCCTAGTACTAAGATGGGTTTCTTCGAGTTCTTCATCCGCCGGCCGGTCTTCGCGACGGTCATGAGCCTGATCCTCATCCTGATCGGCTTCGTCTCCTATTCGCGTCTCACGGTCCGCGAATATCCAAACATCGACGAGCCGATCGTCTCGGTCCGGACCGACTATCTCGGCGCCAGCGCGGAGATCATCGAGACGCAGGTGACGCAGGTCCTGGAAAGCTCGATCGCCGGCATCGAAGGCATCGAGACCATGACGTCGTCGAGCGAGCCGGAGGAAAGCCGGATCACCGTGCGATTCCGCCTGGGCACGGATCCGGACGTGGCGGCGAGCGACGTGCGCGACCGCGTCTCCCGCGTCCGCGGCCGTCTGCCGGAGGAGGTCGAGGAGCCGGTGATCGCGAAGGTGGAAGCCGACGCCCAGGCGATCATCTTCATCGCCTTCACCAGCGACCGCCATGAGCCGATACAGATCTCCGACTATGCCGACCGCTACGTCCGCGACCGGCTGCAGAACATTCCCGGCGTCGCGGAGGTGCGCATCTTCGGCGAGCGGCGCTATTCGATGCGCGTCTGGCTCGACCGGGCCCGCCTCGCCGCCTACGACCTGACCGTATCCGAGGTCGAGGACGCCCTGCGTCAGCAGAATGTCGAGGTGCCGTCGGGCCGGATCGAAAGCATGGACCGCGAGTTCACCGTGCTGTCGCGCACCGGTCTCGTCACGCCCGAGCAATTTGCGCGCATCATCGTCAAGGATGCGAGCGGCTTCCAGGTCCGCCTGGGCGACGTGGCGAAGGTCGAGACCGGGCCCCAGGACGAGCGACGCATCACGCGGTTCAAAGGCGAGCACTCCGTCATTCTCGGCATCGTCAAGCAGGCCACCGCCAACCCGCTCGACGTGTCGCATGCCATGCGCGAGGTCATGCCCGAGCTGACCCGCGATCTGCCGCAGGGCATGAACGCGACGATCGCCTACGACAAGTCGATCTTCATCGACCGCTCGATCGAGGCGGTCTATACGACGATCGCCGAGGCGGTGTCGCTCGTCGTCATCGTCATTTTCTTCTTCCTCCGCACGGTTCGGGCGACGTTCATCCCGCTCGTCACGATCCCGGTCTCGCTGATCGGCGCCTTCGCGCTGATGGACGTGCTGGGGTTCTCCATCAACACGCTGACGCTGCTGTCGATGGTGCTGGCGATCGGCCTCGTCGTCGACGACGCCATCGTCGTGCTCGAGAACATCCACCGGCATATCGAGAACGGCATGAAGCCGTTCCGTGCCGCCATCGTCGGCATCAAGGAGATCTCCACGGCTGTGGTCGCCATGACGCTCACGCTGGCGGCGGTCTATGCGCCGGTGGCCTTCGCGCCCGGCCGTACGGGCCGGCTGTTCGCGGAGTTCGCCCTGACGCTGGCCGGCGCGGTGCTCGTCTCGGGCCTCGTCGCGGTGACGCTGAGCCCGATGATGTGCTCCCGCCTGCTGCGCGCGCACGAGAAGCACGGCCGCGCATACAATCTTCTGGAGCGCGCCTTCCACAACCTCAACCGCGGCTACAGCCAGTCCCTTGCGGCAACGCTCCGCCTGCGCCCCGCCGTTATCGCCATCGCCGTCGTCGCCGCGGGCGCAAGCTATTTCCTGCTCGGCAGCCTGAAGTCGGAGCTCGCGCCGATCGAGGATCGCGGCGTGCTGTTCACCGCCGGCAATGCGCCGCAAGGCTCGACCATCGACTTCACCGCCCGCTACATCGAGCCGTTCGAGGCGATGCTGAAAGGCATTCCCGAAGTGCAGCATTACTTCGTCATCGTCGGCTCGCGCGCGGTGACCGAGCTGATCTCCTTCTCCCAGCTCAGCCCATGGGAAGCGCGCGAGCGGACGCAGATGGAGATCCTCGACGGCATCCGGCCGGAGCTCGCCAAGGTCGCCGGCGTCAAGGCCTTCGGCAACAACCCCGGCTCGTTCGGCCAGAGCGCGCGCAACAAGCCGGTCGAATTCGTCATCCAGACCGGCGAGAGCTATCAGAAGCTGCAGGAATACGTCGACAAGCTGCTCGAGGAGGCCGAGTCCTTTCCAGGCCTGATCAACCTCGACAGCGACCTCCGGCTCAACAAGCCGCAGATCGAGGTCGACGTCGACCGCGAGCGCGTGGCCGACACCGGCGCCGGCGTGCTGACCGTCGGGCGCACGCTGGAGACCCTGCTCGGCGGCCGGCAGGTGACGCGCTACAACCAGAACGGCGAGCAGTACGACGTCATCGTGCAGGTCGCCCCGGACGACCGGCGCACGCCCGGCGACCTCAACGACATCTACGTGCGCGGCCGCGGCGGCGCGATGGTCCAGCTCTCCAACCTCGTCCGGATGAAGGAGACGGTCGCGCCGAAGGAGCTGAACCGCTTCAACCAGTTCCGCTCCGCCACCATCACCGGCAACGTGGCGCCCGGCTATTCGCTGGGCCAGGGGCTCGATTTCCTCGAGGCCGCGGCGGAGCGCGTGCTGCCGACCTCGGCGCGCTACGACTTCAACGGCGAATCGCGCGAGTTCAAGGAGGCCGGCAGCAGCCTGGTGTTCGTCTTCGTGCTCGCCCTCGGCTTCATCTTCCTAGTGCTGGCGGCGCAGTTCGAGAG
>Ga0299906_10002197_pt1 | contig 16276 bp, 20 predicted proteins | sample RVTome_14_FD_200259 | JGI IMG/M metagenome (GOLD analysis project Ga0299906, IMG submission 200259) | Soil microbial communities from uranium-contaminated site in the Upper Colorado River Basin, Wyoming, United States - RVT145D125 (version 2) ...
GGCATCGTAGGCCGCGTTGGCTAACGAGCGGATGGAGCGGACGTGGCCCTCTTCGGCATCGGCGGAGTTGACATGACCCGCAGCGCCTTCGTTGAGATCAACGGTTCACTCAAGGCTGGCCACGCCTCTCATTCCGAGTGTTTGGACGTCGATTCGCCGCTATCAGAGTTCCTGCACTACCATAGGGAGGAGAGGCGTACATGACGCGACTTCTTGAGGAAGCATTCACGCGGGTTTCCGAACTTCCCGCCGACGCCCAGGATGAGCTGGCGCGATGGCTGCTGAGCGAGCTTGAATCCGAGCGCCGTTGGTCGGAGTTGTTCGCAGAGTCTGGCGATGCCCTTTCCCGTCTCGCTGAGGAGGCTCTCGCTGAGCACCGGCGCGGCGAGACGAAAGCGCTGGACCCCGACAAGCTTTGAAATCTTCAACCACTCGGCGCTTTCGCGAGGCCTTTCGTGATTTGCCACCTGAGATACAGGACCAAACTCGGCAGGCGTATGCGCGATTTCGGGAGAATCCAAGTCACCCCGGGCTCAGGTTCAAGAAGGTCCAAACCCAGGGGAACGTTCATTCTGCGCGGATCACGCGAGACTACCGTGCCCTCGGCACGGTCGAAGGTGATGAAGTGGTTTGGTTCTGGGTCGGTTCGCACGATGAATACGAGCGGCTGATCAAAAAACGGTGAGACGCCGTCCAACTTGGCGTTGGAGTGAACGTGGGCCTCTTCGTCAGCGGCGGAGTTGCAATGAACGGCGAGGCCTTCGTTGAACTCGGTGGTCTGCTCCAGGCTGGCAGACGCCACTCAACGCCGGTGTTCGGCGTCAGAGAGAGAGCCTGGGTGAACGAATATGCCAACAGATCTCGACACCGGTCGCTCGCTGATCGCTGCCTGGCGAACGAACAATCGGGTGACGATGTATCTCATAGAGAACCTGCCGCCCGCGATCTGGTCGAGAGCCGTTCCCGGCGTTCCACGCCGGACGGTGCGGATGATCGCGGCCCACATCCACAATGCCCGATGCATGTGGATCAAGATGATGGGCGCGAAGCATGGTATCGCGATACCGCGGACCGTCGATCCGCGCCGCGTTCGCGCGTCGGAGCTGCTGCGCGCGCTGCCGCGGAGTAGCGACGGCATCGTCAGATTGCTCCAACTCGGCATTGCTCGAGGTGGCGCGGTTCCTCGGGCTGCATGGCAGAACTTCCCCACCGATCTCGTGCACTTTCTCAACTACTTCGTGGCCCACGAGGCCCACCATCGCGGCCAGTTGTGCATGGTGGCGCGCCAGATGGGGCACCGGCTACCAGGGCGCGTTACGGCAGGCCTCTGGCAATGGTCGAAGCGAGCACGAGAATGAAGCGGCCGAACTGAAGGTACGCCCGCCTTGGCAGCGGCGTGGTTTCGAGTCCGGTCGAGGCAGCAGTTCGACGGGCTGCCAATCGTGACGCTCTTACAATCGAAACAAAGGCACGATGGTCACTCATGGCTATCCGCCGGAAGGTCGAGACCACGTTCTCATCGGTTTCGAGTCTCAGGAAACCGTCGACCGCGAATCCGAGGGCAACTGGTGGCGCCCCTGGAAGTAGGCGCGACGCTCCTGACATGCCGGCCCCGGCCGCCCATCATGGCGTCGGAGCGGACGTGGCAATCGTTTTCGGGCAGGATGGTTGCTGGCAATGAGCTAATTGGTCGTTCTCACCTCAGCGTCTGGCGGGGAAGGTCGAGAACTCGCTCCGCCAGTGTCTCCAGGACGCGAAAGTACGGCTCCGGGCTTCGAGTGGCCTCGATGTCGCCGGTGAAGAAATCGAGAAGAACGTAGGGGCACCCGAGCTTTTCGAGGGCCGCGAAGTCGGCACCGATCTGCTCCAGAGTGCCTTCGCCCGCGCGGCGGGAGTCGTCTTCGGGAGTCTCCGTGAGACGCAGCAGGATCCGCGGACAGAGGCGGGGCATGGGACGTCCCATCGATTGCGCGATCGCGGCAAGCTCCGTCGCTTTCTTTTCGAGCGAGGAGACCCGGACCCGGATCGGATGCCAGGCGTCTCCGAATCGAGCCGCGCGCCTCAGTGCGGCATCGCTCCCGCCGCCGACCCAGATCGGCGGATGGGGTGTCGTCACCGGGCGAGGCCCGGTCTGGACGTTCTCGAACCGGACGAAACGCCCCTGGTAGGAAGCTTCGTCCTTCGTCCAGAGCTCGAGGAGCGCTTCGAGGTACTCGTCGGCGATGGCGCCGCGTTTATCGAAGGGAATGCCGAGGGCCTCGAACTCCTCGCGCGCCCAGCCGACCCCTACCCCGAGAATGAAGCGGCCTCCGCTCAATCGATCGAGGTTCGCCCCTACCCGCGCGAGCTGGAGCGGGCTCCGGTAGGGGAGGATGGCGACGGTGGTCGCGAGCTCGATCCGGGTGGTGATTCCGGAGAGCCACGCGAGAAGGGTGAAGGGATCGTAGAACGGCGCCGGGTACTCAGAGGAGACGTCTCTCGTCAGCGCCACGTGATCCGAGACCCCGAGGAAGTGATAGCCGAGGGACTCCGCCGTCCGCGCCCACTCGGAGAAATTCGCGGGGAGGGCGCCGGGGCCGAAGTTCAGGAGGTTGATACCGACCTTCAAGGTTTTACGAGAGGAGGGCCCTCAGCTCCGCGAGCTCGGAGGCAAGGAGATCCTGCCCGGGTGCGCGGGGGACGCCCACGTCGATTCCCCGGAGCCGCACCCCCGCTTTGATCGTTCCCGTGGGATTCGAGGTGCGGTCGAGCATATCGACGAGCGGAAGGATGCGCTCGAAGTAGAGGCGGCGCGCGAGCTCGAGGTCACCCTGCTCCATCGACTTCATGAGCTCGTCGCCCGCTCGAGGAACGACGTTGAGGATCCCGGTGATCCACGAGGTGCAGCCGAGGGCGAGAGACTCGAGGGCGGCGGTGGGAGCGCCGCAGATCACCTCGATGCGGGAGTCGAGGCGCCTTCGGAGCGCCGAGATCCGGCGGCTGTCGCCGGTGCTCTCCTTGATGCCGCGCACGTTCGGAATCGAAGCCAGTCGTTCCACCAAGTCCGGCGTCAGGTCCACACCGGTGAGAGATGGGTAGTTGAAGAGGAGAATCGGAAGCGCCGTCGCTCCCGCGACCTCTTCGTGGAACCGAAAGACGTCCCGCTCCGAGCGCCCGGCGTAGAGCTCGGGGACGATGGGGGCGAGGAGGAGCGCCTCGGCTCCCATGGCCTCGGCCCTTCGGGCCCGGCGAACCGCGGCCTCGGTCGTAAAAGAGATGATGGCGGGGAGAACCGGCCGGCGCCCCCGATTCGCGGCGAAGACCGCCTCCCATACGAGGAACGTCTCGTCCTCGGAGAGAAGCGGCCCCTCTCCCGTCAAGGCGGTCGGCATCAGCGCCGAAGCCCCCTCGGCGATCGCGTAGTCGACGAGCGGTTCGAAAGCGCCTGCATCCACCTCGCCGCCCTTGCCGAAAGGGGTGACGAGGGGAACGATGAGACGAGGCGCCGGGCTCAATGATCGGTGCTGGAGGCGGCGATCTTGTTGCGGAGGATTCCGATGCCCTCGATCTCGATCTCCACCAAGTCTCCCGGGTTCATCGCGCTCGTGGTTCCCGGGGTGCCGGTATAGATCACGTCCCCGGGCATCAGCGTCACGAACTGGCTCACATAGCTCACGATGTCCTCGACGTCGAAGATGAGGTCGCTGGTCCTCTGCTCCTGCATCGATTTGCCGTTGAGCCTCGTCCGCAGCAGAAGGTTGTTGTGGTCGAGCCCCGTCACCATGACCGGCCCGAGGGGCCCGAAGGTATCGGACGCCTTGGCGCGGAACCACTGGAGATCGTCGCGCTGCCAGTTCCGTTCGCTCACGTCGTTTCCGGCAGTTACACCGAAGATGTACTGCGGAGCATCGGCCTTCGAGACCCGGCTCGCTTTCTTCCCTATCACCACCACCAGCTCGCCCTCGAAATGGGTGTTCGAAGCACCCTCGGGATAGACGATCTCCGCCTCCGGGCCGACGATGCAGGTCGGTAGCTTGGCGAATAGCGGTGGGTACTTGGCGGGCTCGGCGTTGCCGATGTGGCTCTTGTAGTTCAGGCCGACGGCGATCACTTTCGAAGGCTCCACGGGAGCGAGGAGGCGGACGCTCGAGAGCGCCACGGTCTTTCCCGTGGGCTTTCCGCTCTCGATGGGGGAGCGGTCGAGCTCCCGGATCTGGTCCCCCTCCAGGATCCCGAAGGAGGTCCCTCCCGGGTGGGCGTACCGAACGTACTTCGTGACCTGGGCGGACGCCGTGGCGGCGAAAAGGAGCGCGGTCGAGCCGAGAATCGCGACGAATCGATGGCGTTTCATGCGAAAGATTATACTCGATTCGTGGGGAAGAGCCTGCTCCTGGTGGCGCTCGCCGTCGTCGTGCAGCCGCCTCCGATAGCCGACGAACGCAAAGAGGATTTCCTGCGAACGGCGCCGGTGGTTGCCGCCGTGCCCGCGGGCTCGGGAGTGACCGATTCGTGGCGCGTCACCCTCGAGAACGCCGAGCTGACCCACGACGCGCACTTTCAAACGGTCGACGAGAGGGCGGCGCGGAAGAAGGTCGCAGGAGGGGTCGAGGTGGGCTTCGTTGATTCCTATCGCTACAACATTGCCGCCTACCGTCTGGCCCGGCTCCTCGGCCTCGACGATATGGTGCCGGTCTCGGTCGAAATGCGGTGGCGGTCGAGGACCGGCGCCATGACCTGGTGGGTCGATGACGTGATGATGGACGAGAACGAAAAGCTCGAGCGCGGCCAAAACCCGCCCGACGGCGCGAGCTGGAGCCGCCAGGCGGAGAAGGTCAAGCTGTTCTCACAGCTCATCCACGACACCGACCGGAATCGGTCGAACGTCCTCATCACCCGTTCCTGGAAGGTGTGGATGATCGATTTCACCCGCGCGTTTCGACCCTGGCCCGTGCTGCGCTCGACGGAAGGACTTCTGAGGTGCGACCGCCGCGTCTATGAGAAAATTCGCTCGATGACTCTCGAGGAGCTGAAGGCCGCGACCGGAGACATTCTCGAGCCGCGTGAGATCGAAGGAGTCCTCGCGCGCCGCGACCTCCTCGTGGCGCATTACGAGAAGCTCGTGCGCGACCGCGGGGAGAGCGCCGTTCTATACTGAGCCCAGCTCGCGGATCCGCTTCGAGACCGCCTCCCCGACCTCGCGGGTTCCGAGGCTTCCTCCCAGCTCCCGCGGCGTCTCCCGGTTCTCGATGGCTGCGACCACCGCCTTTTCCACGAGGGCCCCCTCGTCGCGGAAACCGAGGTGCTCGAGCATCATCTGCGCCGACAGGATCGCTCCGAAGGGGTTCGCGACGTTCTTCCCCGCGTACTTGGGCGCCGAGCCGTGCACCGGCTCGAACATCGATACTCCATCTGGATTGATGTTGCCGGAGGCGGCCATTCCGAGGCCGCCCTGGAGGGCCGCCCCGAGGTCGGTCACGATGTCGCCGAACATATTGCAGGTGACGACGACTTCGAACTGCGCGGGGTTCTTCACCATCTGGAGCGCGAGAGCGTCGATGTACAGGTGGTTCGCTTCGATCTCCCGGTAGCGCTTCGAGACCTCGGCGAAGACCCGCTGCCAGAGGTCGTGCCCGAAGCGGAGAGCGTTCGATTTGTCGCTCATCGTGACCCTGGTGAGGCCGTTCGCCTTCGCGTGGCGAAACGCGTGCTCGATGATCCGCTCGACGCCCTTTCTCGTATTGATGTCCTCCTGGGTCGCGATCTCGTCGGGAGTCCCTTTCTTGAAGATGCCCCCCATGCCGACGTAGGAGCCCTCGGTGTTCTCGCGGAAGACGACGAAGTTCACGTCCTTCCGGCCGCGGCCCTTGAGCGGGCAGAGGTCGTCATGGAGGAGCTTGACCGGCCGATGATTGGCGTACAGGTCGAGGACGAAGCGCGTGCCGAGGAGGATGTCCCGCGCATGCGCCATGTCGGGGACCCGGGGGTCGCCGAGGGCGCCGATGTAGATGGCGTCGAAGTCCCGCTGGAACATCTCGTACGTCCCCTCGGGGAGCGAGACCCCGGTCTTGAGATAGCGCTCGGCGCCGAAGTCGAACTCCTGGATCGCGAGTCGAGTGCCGGTCACCTCACCGAGCGTGGCCAGGACCGCGAGCGCTTCCCGGGTTACGTCGATTCCGATTCCGTCTCCGGGGATGACGGCGATGCGTTTCTCCTGCACGGAGAAAGAGTAACACAGCGGGTGCTCATGGCCGAGGCGACGCTTCGAGCGAGCCCGGGAGCGGCAGGTTCATGTCCCGGCTCAGGTCCTCGAGGAGCCGGTGCATCGACCTCTGGATTTGCCGCACGAAGGCCTTGGTCACCGGGCCGTCCGCGACCCATCCGGCATCGGGACGGATGCCGATGCGGGTGAGGGCCGCGATCGCCTCCTCCTCTTCGAGAATGAAGCCTTGCCCGAGCGCGAGCCTCGTCGACAGCTCCACCGCGAAAGCCGCCTGGGTCGTCGGCACGGTCTCCGCCGAAAGGCCGGCTGCCGTCGCCATGAGCAGAAGGACCACCCAGATGATTCCTCGTCTCATGGAGATTCGGGAGAGCAAGTCCCGTTCCAGGGGGGACGAGAATCCGGTGTTGCAGGAGCTGGACTTACGGGCTCGGGGTGTCGCCGGCCGCGCTACAGCGGCATGCTTTCGAACCAGAGTGTAGCGTCACTCGCTACGGCACGAAACGGCCGGAGGGCGCGTTTCCTCCTCCACGTAGCCGAGGATCTCGAGGCTCTTCCGCGTTGCCTCCGAGAGCGCGTCGTCTGCCTTCGCCGGCTCCCGCCTGGCGGTGGTCTCCTGTTGCCAGGCGACGGTACGGGTGCGGAAGCTTCCGAGCTCCGCCTCGAGCGGCGCCACGAACGTCTCGGAGCCGACGTAGCGATCCTCCGTCTCCCCCGGGTCTCGATACATGTCGAAGAGCTCGAGGCAGCCGGCGCTCCCCTCGGCCGCCGGGTATTGCACGAGCTTCAGCCGGCCGTTGGATATCGCCGTCAGGTGGCGGTCGTTTTGAAAGAAGAGATGGTCCTTCAGGCCGGACTTGGTGCCGCGGATGAGAGGAAGGGCCGAGCTTCCCTGGAGACCGGGAGGTTCCGTGGGGAAGGGAATCTGCGCGAGGTCGAGGAGAGTGGGGTAGATGTCGAGGGTCGAGACCGCGGCAGAGACCCGCTCGCCCGTGGGAAGGAATCCGGGAAACGAGAGGACGAGAGGGATCCGGAGCGAGGGGTTGAAGAGGTTGTCGCCGTGGTCGAAATAGTAATCGTGCTCGCCCAGGCTCTCCCCATGGTCGGAGGTGAGCGTCACGATCGTCGCTCCCGCGTGGGAGCTCTGGTTCAGGGCGTGGAGGATCCGGCCGACGTGCTGGTCCGCAACGAGGATCTCCGCGTCGTAGCGATCGACGTAGTCGCCCCAGGTGCGCGCGCCTTCGACCGTCATCTTGCGGTTGACGCCTCCGTGGAAACCCACCACCTCGGCAAGCGCGCTCCCTCGAGGGACGAGGCCGTCGCCCTGGAAGCGGCTCAAGAGCTCCGGCGGCGGCTCGTAGGGGGCGTGAGGATTCACGTAATGGAGCCAGAGAAAGAACGGACGGGGGTCGTCCTTTTTCGCGAGGAACTCCTCGCCGAAGCGGGTGATTCCTTCCGTCCGCTCGAGCTCGGTCCTCTCCGGTGGTATCCAGGTCTCTTCGTACTCCTCGAATCCCTGGGCGTAGCCGAGCTTGGAATCGAGGTTTCCGTTGTCGAGCGCCGCCGCGGTCCGGTAGCCCGCCTTCTGGAACACCTCGGCCAGGGTCTCGTTGAACTCGGGAAGGTCCCGGTCGCGCACCGTGAGGCCATGCTGGGAGGCATAGAGGCTCGTGAACATGGAGGCGAAGCTGCCGCGGGTCTTGGGCCAGTAGGTGAAGGCGCGATCGAAGACCACTCCCTTCGACGCCAGCTCGTCGATCGCCGGACTGGTCTTCCGCGGGTAGCCGTAGGCGCTCAGATGATCCGGTCGGAGAGTGTCGACGGTGATGAGAAGGACGTTGATTCCAGCGTTCTGCGGCTCTCGAGCGGTATCCGTCGAAGGCCGGTCGCATCCCGCGGGGAGCGCGATCGTCACCCCCAGAAGCCCGAGAATGAAGTAAACGAGGTTCCGCGTCACTAGCCGACCCGACGCTCGAGAGACTGGTACGCGCGATAGACGTCGTCGGCGGCGTCGGCGGCGAGCGGAAGAAGCGGGAGCCGCGGCGGGCCGCCGTAGAAACCCATGCGATCGAGGAGCGCTTTCACTCCCGGGATGCCCCGGTTCGAGACGACCTCGCGGCTGAAACGCGCGAGCCTCATCTGGATGGCCCGGGCCCGATCGATCTCTCCCGTCGAAAGCGCCTCCTGCAGCTCGGCCGGCTCGTCCCACGCGGCACAGGCGTCCGCCAGAATCGCGCCCTGCGCCCCCACGGTGAAGGCCGCGAGCAGGATCTGGGCCGAGCCCGTGAGGACCGCGAACTCCTCGGGACAGACGCGCTTGGTCTCCTGAAGCGCGAGGACGTCGCCGGAGCTGTCCTTGATACCCGCGACGTTGGGATGCTCGGCGATCCTGGCGATCGTCGCCGGCTCGAGCGAAAGGCCGGTGCAGGCGGGGATGTGGTACACGACGATCGGAATCCCGCTCGCGTCCGCGATCCGATGGTAGTGCTCGACGAGAGACTGCGGGGAGAACCCGCGGCGGTTGTAGTGGGGCGTCACCACGATGGCGTAGTCCGCGCCGAGCGCCGCGGTCCAGCGCGTGAGCTCTATCGTCTCGAACGTCGACTCCGCGCCCGTCCCCGCGAGAAAGACTTTCTCCCGGGGAATCGCCTCCCGCGCCCTCTCGAGCACGCGCTTCTTCTCGTCGAAGGTGAGCGATACGAACTCGCCCGTCGTTCCCAGAACCGTGTAACCGGAGAGCGCGGTGTCGTTCCAGCGCCTCAGGTTGGACTCGAGCGCCTCGAGATTCAGCGTCTCGTCCGGGTGGAAGGGGGTGGGAATCGCCGCGATGATTCCCTCGAGTCTCATGGGCATCGCGTCGTGATCCTCCTCCGATTCTCTCCCACCACCTCGAGCGCCACGTCGATGGCGTCCTCCCGAAGCCGGCGGCCCAGCTTCTCGGCCCACTCTACCACCAGCACCGCCCCTTCCTCCTCCATCTCCTCGATGCCCAGCTCCGAGAGCTCGCGTTCGTGGTCGATGCGGTAGAGGTCGATGTGGTAGAGCGCTCTTTTCCCGCCGCTGTGGCGCTGCACGAGAGCGAACGTCGGGCTCGTGACCTGGCCGGGATCGATGCCGTGAAAGGACGCGATGCCCTTGGAGAAGAGGGTCTTGCCCGCGCCGAGGTCGCCGTGGAGACAGAAGAGGGAGGCCTCGGGATTTCGGCGCGCAAGCTCGTAGGCGATGTCGAATGTCTTCTCGGCACTGTCGCTCTCCTCGACGGTCTGCTTCAATCCGCCCCCAGGCCGCGGAGGGCCTCCGGGAGCTTCGCGATGAGGTCGGTCGCGATGAGGGAAGTCTGTCCCAGGGCGGCCGCGGCGAGGTCTCCCGCGAGGCCGTGGAGGTGGGCTCCCAGCGGAAGCGCTTCACCCATATCGACGTCCTGGGCCAGAAGAGCGCCCAGGATTCCCGTGAGGACGTCGCCGCTTCCTCCCGTCGCCATTCCCGCGTTGCCCGTGAGGTTCACCAGGACGTTCCCCCGCGGGTCCGAGACCAGGGTTCGGTGGCCCTTGAGAAGCACGTGGGTTCTCGTTTCCTCCGCGAGCCGGCGCGCGGCCCGCAGGCGGTCGCGCTCGACCTCCTTCGCCGACGAGCCGAGGAGCCTTCCCGCTTCGCCCGGGTGGGGGGTGAGCGCGAGAGCGCGGCCCGTGGGGCCCGCGAAGCCCGCCAAGCCCGCTGAGCCCGCTAAGATCGTCTCCGGCTTTCCCGCGAGGGCGTTCAGTCCATCGGCGTCGACCACGGTCGGGATCTCGGAGGCGGCCACGATCTCCCGCACCAGGGCGATCGTCTCGTCGTCCGTCCCGAGCCCGGGACCAAGAGCCAGAGCCGAGCGGTCACCGAGGAGCTCGAAGAGTCGAGACCGGGCCTTTCTGGAGACGGCGCCCGAATCGGTCTCGGGGAGCGGCTCCCACATGGCCTCGGGGAGCCGCGGCGCCATCATGGGAATGGCGCTCTTCGCCGATGCGACCGTGACCAGACCGACTCCGGTGCGAAGCGCCGCTTCCGCCGCCATGAGCGCGGCGCCCGTCTTTCCCACCGAGCCCGCGAGGATCAAGAGATGCCCGTAGCTCCCTTTGTGGCTGAGACGCCGGCGCCGGGGGATGGCCACCGCGAGAGCCGCGGGCTCGATGGTCTCGAGCGTGGGCTCCGAGCTCACGAGGAACCGGGGCGGGATTCCGATCTCGACCACCTCCACCTCTCCGCAGAGCTCCGAAGCCGGAGGAATGAAGTGGCAGACCTTGGGCGCCGCGAGGGCGATCGTGAGATCGGCGTCGAAGGCGACCCCCGGAACCGTTCCCGAGTCTGCGGACAAACCCGACGGCACGTCGAGCGCGACCCGGAGAGTATCGAGAGAGTTCAAATCCTCGATCACCCGTTGGTAGAGCCCGCGCGGAGGGTCGGTGAGCCCGGTGCCGAAGAGGGCGTCGACCACGACGTCGGCGGAGGCGACCTGGGAGAGGACGTCCCCCCACGCCTCGACCGTCGGGGCGGAGTCGACCGGAAGCCCGAGCTTCAGCGTCGCCTGGAGGTTGTCGAGAGTCTCGGCCGAGAGGCTCTCGAAGGCAGCGAGGACCACGGCGCGCGCCTCGTAGCCCAGGCAAGCGAGCGTTCGCAGCACCACCAGTCCGTCTCCGCCGTTTCCTCCCTTGCCGCAGACGACGAGGATGGATCGAGACGAAAGCTCGTCGATGCGCTCCACCATCGTCCGCACCACGGCGCGGCCGGCGCTCTCCATCAGGACCGAGGCCGGGATGCCGATCTCCTGGATCGTGCGCCGATCGGCTTCTCGCATCGCGGCGCTTCCGAGGATATGCATCAGGCGGGGAGGGGCTTTCGACCGAGGGCGATCTCGACGGCTAGCTCCGCCGCCACGGCCATGGGGTCGAGGAGCGGAATCTCCCCGACCGACTCGCGGCCGAGGACGAGCGGAATCTCGGTGCAGGCGGTGAGAACGACCGAAGCCCCCGCGTCCGCGAGCCTCCGCGCGGCCTCCCGCATGGGCTCCGCAAGCTCGTCCCGTTTTCCGGGATCGCGAAACGCTCCGGACTTGATCCCGCCCGCGGCTCTTCTCCCATCGTCGCGCAGCGGGCCGAAGATTGGCTCCATGACGAGCCGTTCCTGGAGCTCGTCGCCGTTCGGAAGATCGAGCGGGCTCACGACGCGCGCTTCCGGCGCGATCGCGTGAATCTTCGTCCGGTAGAGCTCGCTCTTGAGCGTCCCCGATGCCGCGAGGAGGCCGATGCACCCTCTCGCGCCCACTCGTTCGACGGCGCGCTCGGCGCTCACCTGGATCATGTCGAGAAAGGGGAGCCGGGATCGGCGCCGGACTTCATCGAGAAACGCGTGGGCGGTGTTGCAAGGAATGACGGCGAAAGCCGCGTCCGAGAGACGCGAGGCGCCTTCGACCATCGCCTCGACCGGAGATTCCGACCCCTCGAGGAGCGCCCGCGTCCGGTCCGGAGTCGTCGGCATCGACGAAACCACCCAGGGAGGGTAATCCTGGTCGTAGGCGGGTCTTCCGAGCGCCTTGCCGGTCGCGTCGAGGAGGAGGCTTTCGAATTCGATGTGGGCGTGAGGGCCGAGACCCCCGAGGATGCCGATCACGTGCTTCCAGGAAGGCCTCGTCATTTTTTTCGAGCCGGCCAACTGCCGGCGATCAGACGCCTCACGTGCCGCCATAGCCGACGGTCACGGTCGCGCCGTCGACGATGACGGGGACGGCCCTTCCGCCGCCGGTCACCGAGAGCATCTCTTTCAAGTACTCGGGGTTGGACTTCACGTCGTAATACTCGACCCCTCGCTCCGCATAGGCCTCACGGGCCGCGGTGGTGTAGGGTCAGCCGCTCTTTCCGTAGATTTTGACTTTGTCGCTCATTCGATCTTCGCCTTCAGGTTCGGAATAGAATCTGATCCTAGCACGGAGCGTTCAGCTCATCACTTGTCCCCCGCAGATGTTGTAGGCCTGGCCGGTGATGGCCGAGGCGTCATCCGAAGTGAGGTAGAGCACGAGCTTCGCGATCTCGGGCGGATCGATGAAGCGTTTGAGCGGGACCCCGGCGATCGCCTGGTCGCGAAACTCTTGCGGCGAGATCCCGAGGACCGCCGCCGTCTCGTGGATCCCCTGTTCCGCCATGTCCGTCTCCACCCAGCCGGGGCAGAGGGCGTTCACGGTGATTCCCTGCGGCGCGAGCTCGAGAGCGAGCGCCCGGGTGAAGCCGAGGATCCCGTGCTTCGCCGTGCAGTACGCGGCGTAGCCGGGAACTCCGAAACGGCCGAGAACCGAGGACATGTTGACGATGCGTCCGTCGCCCGAGCTCATGAGCGGGAGCGCGTGCCGCGTCACCAGGTAGCTCCCCTTCAGGTTCGTCGCCAGGATCCGATCCCACAGATCGTCTTGGTCCTCGTCCGGAGGGCTCAGAGGGGTCCGCCCCGAGATGCCTGCGTTGTTGACGAGGATGTGAAGCTTCCCCCAGCTCTTCTCCACCTCTTCGAGGGCGAGCGCCACTTCCTCCCTCGAGGTCACGTCGCACTTCAGGGCGATAGCGCGGCGGTCTTTCCGGTTCCACCCGTCCGCGAGCGTCTCGAGATCCGCGAGCGACCGGGCGCAGAGAGCGACCTTGGCGCCCTCCTCGAGATAGGCCTCCGCGATCGCGCGGCCGATCCCGCGGCTCGCTCCGGTAACGAGGGCGACTTTTCCGGCGAAACGATTCAAGAGCTCCTCCTCCGCTTTCGCGGTTCCTTCAGCGGACAAAAATAGCGCCGGGCGTAGGCGCGGAGCGCGTCGCGGGTGCTCGGAAAGGCGAGCTCCTCCCAGGGAATGTCCCCGGGCCCGAACGCCTGGAGCTCCAGGCTCTCGTCCGCGGCCCGCGGTTCTCCCGAGACGATGTCCGCCGCGTAAACCACCACCACGATGGGCGATCCGGGGTACGAAAAGACGTCCACCAACTCGCGCACGCTCACTTCGACGTTGACCTCTTCCCGGGTCTCGCGAATCGCCGCTTCGACGACGGTCTCGCCGCGATCGACGAAACCGCCCGGAAACACCCACTTCCCATAGCCGGGCTCGATGGCCCGCTTCAGGAGCACGAGCTTCCCCTCGATCTGGAAGAGAGTTCCCGCCGCGACTTTGGGATTCAGAAAGAACACGAACTCGCAGAGTCGGCAGACGAGCCTCTCGGGCTCGTTCTCCTTGAGAACCTTGGAATCGAGCGCTCCGCCGCACTTGGGACAGAAGCGGTACTCTTCCGCGGGAACGCTCATGGCGACCCTCGCTGATCTATCATCCGATCCGAGGAGAGTCAAAGAATGGCGATTTTCTTCACCGAAGAGGAGGTCGCGGCGCTTCTTCCGATGGAGGACGCGGTGGCCAAGGTCCAGGAAGCCTTTCGTCTGCTCGGCGAGAAGAAGGCCGTGAACCGCCCGCGAGGGAGGGTCCGGCTGGAACGGCTCGTGCTGCACGTCATGTCCGCCGGAAGCGATGCCCTCGGCTACGCCGGGCTCAAGGCCTATACCACCGGACCCTCCGGCGCGCGCTTCTACTTCCTCCTCTTCGAGTCGGGGAAGGGAGAGCTCGTGGCGATGATGGCGGCCGACCGCCTGGGACAGATCCGCACCGGCGCCGCGACCGCGGTCGCGACCCGCACCCTCGCGCCCCGGGAGGCGACGCGCGTCGGAATCTACGGGAGCGGCTGGCAGGCCCGATCGCAGCTCGAGGCCCTTGCGGCGTCGCGCGAAGTTTCGCAAGCGACGGTCTGGAGCCGCGACCCGGACCGGCGAAAGGCGTTCTGCGACGAGATGACCTTGATCCTCGAGCTCCCCGTTAGTCCGGCCTCGCGCCCCGAGGAAGTGGCCGCCGAGTCCGAGATCCTCGTGACCGCAACGAGCTCCAAGGAGCCGGTCCTCCTCGGCGCCTGGCTCGCGCCCGGGCACCACGTGAACGCCGTCGGCTCGAACGCTCTCACCCGCCGCGAGATCGACGAGCTCGCGGTGACGCGGGCGAACGTCATCGCCGCCGACTCGGTGGAGCAAGCGAAGATCGAGTGCGGCGATCTCGTCGCCGTCGTCGAGGCGGGGAAGCTCTCCTGGGAGAGAGTGAAAGAGCTCGGAGATCTCGTCGCCGCGGGCTTCACCCGCGAGCCGGGGGCCATCACCCTCTTCGAGTCGCAGGGGATCGCCATCGAGGACGTGGCGGCGGCGAAAGTCGTGTACGAAAGAGGACGGGAGCAGGGCAGGGGAAGAAAGCTCGATGTCTAGACCTTCCAACAAACGTGAGATCCTCGCGACCGCGGCCGCGGGCGATCGGTTCGCCGAGAGCTTCTCGTTCCGGTGCTGGTGCAGCCGACGGGCGTCTCGAGCTGCGGGTTCGTCCCCGCAGGCATCGAGGAGAGGCTTCGGCTTCGTCCGTGAGCTTGTCGAGGTCTACGACGACCGCCGCCGGAGCCCGATGCCAGCGAGAGCCAGAGCCAGGAGGGTCAGGGTCGAAGGCTCCGGCGCGTCCCGTGGAGCGTTGGTGATGAGGTAGATCATGTCGTCGTAGTCGTCGTCGCCGGCGGTGATGCCCCCGAACGGAAGGTCCTCCCAGCCGAGGAGGAACGTGCTCGTGCCCAGGGTGAATGGGACCGCGCCCGACCCGAGGTTGACGAAGATCGTGGTTCCCGCGAGAGCGCTCATGTCGAACGTCATCAGGTGATCGATTCCCATATCGGAGTTGAGCCCGGGCTCGGAGAAATAGAGCGCGTTGGTGGCGCCATCGAAGCTGTTCAGGAACCAGCCGTACGACTGCCCCGGAGCGAGCCCGGTAAGTCCCGCGGAAAAAGGATCGGCCACCGTGCCGCCACCAACGAAACCCGCACCGGAGAACGGTCCAAGCACGCTGGTCCGCACGTTGCCGACCCCCAGATCGGTGTACACGCCGACGGTATTTGAGTGGCCCGCGGTGAGGCCGATGAGGGCCACGGTGCCGCCTCCGAGCTCCTGCCAGATCTCGTCGGTCCCCACGAACAGGGAATCGAGCACGTGGTTCCTCGCGAACGGCGCCGGGAGCCCTGCGAGGGTATAGAGAAGATTGGCCGCATCGTTGATGTCGGGCAGGCCGTCGTTGTCGTCGTTGGCAGTCGGGATGCCGTTGACGGCGCCTCCCTGCGCGACGCCGTAAACGTCGGTTTGGACGTTGATGGAAAACGGTCCGGCCACAGCCGTCCCGAGAGCCATGAGAACAATGAGTGCCGCAAGAAGAATCGTACGCTTCATAACCAGGTTCCCCCGCGCTAACCAGGAGCAAGTGCCGTGCCATCCCAGGTAACCCGTGCTATCAAGGAGTTAGCGGCGTCGAACCGGACGTTCTTTTGTAAGAAACTTCGACACGACGCGATACGAAAGGATTACCTCCCCGGAATCAGTAGCTTGGATTATCGTCGGCGTGTAAGGTGGCGCGACGTTCTCACGGCGCTCGCCGCGCCCCGTCGGGAACCGCGAAGACCTCGCCCTCGAATTCGGTCAGAAACCCGGCGTCCGCCCAGTGGGAGACTTCCGGAGTTCCGTCGGGGTCGACGTCGAGGGACCAGTCGACGCGAAGCGGGAGTCCGGCTTTAAAAGCGGAGAGCACGGCGTCCTTCGTTCCCGACGTCGCTCGTCCCTCGAGGTCCACTCGAAGAAGCGGAATCGAGCACGAGGGCTCGGGCGGGAGCGCCAGCGTTGCGAGGAGAGGGAGAGGCGAAAGCATCTCACCTCTCGTTCATGTTCTCCAGAAACTCGTGGAGCTCCTCCGGCTCGAAATAGAACGGACCGACTCCGCCCTTGTAGACGATGCGCCCCTCCCGATCGATGACGTAGATCCGCTCCGGCCAGGCGGCGTAGCACGCGAGGGCGGTGTTGCGGATGTCGTCGACGAACGCGTCGGTCTCGACCTCCATGCGATCCAGGAACGTGCGCGCGAGGTCCATGCGGGCCTCGAAAGTCTTCGGCTGCTCGAAGACGACTTCGGACTCCACGTTGGAGTCCATCTGCCACTCGTCTTCGGGATGGGCTTCCTTGATGTACACC
>Ga0299906_10002198_pt1 | contig 16272 bp, 9 predicted proteins | sample RVTome_14_FD_200259 | JGI IMG/M metagenome (GOLD analysis project Ga0299906, IMG submission 200259) | Soil microbial communities from uranium-contaminated site in the Upper Colorado River Basin, Wyoming, United States - RVT145D125 (version 2) ...
TTCATGGTGGTTACGGAAATGCCTGTACCGATGAGTGGGATAGACGTGTAGCTGTACGCGAGCCGATGATGCGTAGTTACAGGCCCCTCTTCCCTGCCCGGTGCATTCTTCGGTGCCCTACTCCCACGGGGAATCACCGCCGCGCACGTTCGCGGTAGGAGAGTCGAAGTTCGCGATGGGTGGATCTCGGCGGACGAAGCTTCGTAGGCGTGTTTTTTTATACATTCCACCGGATGCCTATGCTTACCTCGTAGACGACCCGCCCGGATCCTTCCGAATCCTGGTCCCTCTCGCCCTCGATGCCAAACCCTGCGCTGCCGTATGCCCCTTCCCTACGACGCCGACGCCGCAATCACCCTGTTGCGCCAGGATCCTCCCCTCGGCCGCCTCATCGAGCAGGTCGGGGATTTCCAACCCGACTGGGACGTCCGCGTGGAGACGATGATGAGTCCGTTTCACGCCTTGATGCGCTCGATCATCTACCAGCAACTCTCGGGCAAGGCGGCTTCGACCATCTACGGCCGGGTGCTCGCGCTTTTCCCGAGCGATGACATGCCCGACCCTGAGGAGATGCTGGCCGTGCCGGAGGACACCCTGCGCGGAGCCGGCATGTCGCGCGCCAAGGTCGCCGCCGTCAAAGACCTGGCGGCCAAGACCCTTGAAGGCGTCGTTCCGCCGCGATCGCACCTCAACGGTATGACCGACGAGGAGGTCATCGCCCGGCTGACGGCCGTGCGCGGCATCGGCCGATGGACCGTCGAGATGCTGCTCATCTTTTACCTGCTCCGTCCCGACGTTCTCCCCGTGACGGACCTCGGCGTCCGCAAGGGCTTCAGGATGACGTACGACCTTGAAGCACTACCACAGGCATCCGAGCTGGCTGCCTACGGCACCCGCTGGCAGCCCTATCGCTCCGTCGCCAGCTGGTATCTGTGGCGTGCCAACGACCTGTGATGGTCCTCGTCGTCTTCCTTGTCGTTTATGCGGGGATGATCCTCGGCGGGGTGCCGCGCTTACCGGTCGACCGGACGGGCGTTGCCCTCCTGGGCGCGATCGCTCTGATGCTCTCCGGCGTTGTGAGCCTGGACGCGGCGGTTGGTTACCTGGACGTACCTACCCTGGCGCTCTTGTTCAGCATGATGGTGCTCTCGGCCCAGCTCCGCCTCGGCGGCTTTTACAGCGCCCTGACACACCGGCTTGCCCGCTCCCCGCTCTCGGCCCCTCTTTTACTGGCCAGCGTCATCGGCATCACGGGTCTACTTGCCGCCGTCTTTACCAACGACATCGTCGCCCTCACTGTGGCGCCTGTCCTCCTCTACGCTTGTCAACAGAAGAAGCTGAACCCGATCCCTTTTTTGCTGGCGCTCGCCTGCGCCGTCAACGTCGGCTCGGCCACCACCCTCATTGGGAATCCGCAGAACATGTTGATCGGCCAGGTCCTCCACCTCTCCTTTGCACACTATACGCTCGTAGCCTTCCTCCCGAGCCTCCTGGGGCTCGGGATCGTCTGGTTTGTCATCGCCCGACGATATCATACCGCGCTCTCTACCCCGGCGCCCCTCGTTGATGCCACATACCTGCCCGAGACGTACCCGTTCGATGCCTGGCAGACAACCAAGGGTCTGCTCCTGGCCCTTCTGCTGCTGTTCTTTTTTCTTTTCACCGATTTCCCTCGCGAGTTGACGGCGCTGGCCTGTGCGGCCACCGTCCTTTTGAACCGTACCTTTCACACCCGCGAGATGCTGGGGCTGGTAGACTGGGAACTCCTGGTGCTTTTCGCCGGACTCTTCATCGTCAACGGCGCGATGCTGGACTCCGGGTTGACGCAACAGGGGCTGGAGCAACTCGCCGCCCTGGGTATCTCGCTTCGCCATCCCGCGTGGCTGTTCGGGCTCACGGTCGTGTTGAGCAACACCGTCTCGAACGTACCCGCCGTCATGCTCCTGCTTCCGACGACCGACGCGTCCCTGGGGGGACCGGTGCTGGCGTTGGCCAGCACGCTCGCCGGGAACCTCCTGATTGTCGGCAGCATCGCCAACATCATCGTCGTCGATCAGGCCGCTCGTCGGGCTATCCTCATCACAGGGCGAGAGCATGCCCGGGTGGGCATCCCGGTGACGCTGCTCACCCTCGCGCTCGCTGCCGCTACCCTCTGGCTCTTCGCACCTTGACCGGAAACCTAACGGCACCAGCGATGCCGTCGGGCAACCCAGGGGATGCGCCCGCCCGGCGGGTGTTGTCGAACGCTTTCCTCGAACGCTGCGGCCTGGCAGGCTGAGGCCGTATTCTGAGAACCGGCTAGGGTGCCGAGGACGCCTTCCGTACAAATCGGTCCAGGAAGACATCCACGAAGGGCTGCACCCGCTGGTTGCTGGTGCCGGTCCGGTTGACGTCGAACCCGTGGTTGGCCCAGGGCAGCACAATGACGCCGTAGGGACGGCCTGCCGCCGCCAGCGCCTCGCCGAGGGCCACGGGATCGAGGGTACGGACGAACTGATCTCTGCGCCCGTGCAACACGAGCGTCGGCGGCGTATCCGGCCCCACCCAGGTGACGGGACGCGCCCGCCGATACGCCTCAGGATAGGCCTCGGGCGACCCGCCCAGGTAGTCGTCGAGGGCGCCGGGCGACAGTTCGGGCTGGATGATGTCGTAGTAGCTCATCCGCGTCGGCGCATAGTAGCCCACCACGGCGCGCAGGCCGTCGACGCGGGCCGGGCACCGGGGCGACAGCTCCGGCGCCGCCCCGGCGTAGGCCACGACGAGCACGATCTGCGCCCCGGCGGAACGACCTACCAGGGCAATGCGGCTCGGGTCATGGCCGAAACGAGACGCCTCAGCTTCGATAAAAGCGAGGGCACATTGCACGTCCTGTACGGCCGTCGGAAACCGATACCGGGGCGCAAGCCGGTAGGCGACGTCGAAGACCACGTAGCCCGCTGCCGCCCACGCTTTCGACTGTTCGGCGAATTCCCCTTTGTCCCCCCCTCGCCAGGAACCGCCGTGCACCACCACGAGGGCCGGCGTCCCTCTCGCCGCAGAACCAGGCAGCGCGTACACGTCCAGCGTCAACGCCTGCCCGTCCACGCGGTCGTAGACGACGTCCCGCGTTACCGCCACCGCCTCGAACGAAGGGGAAAACAAAAAAGCCCGTCTGTCAAAAGAACCGGGTGCCTGAGCAGCTATCGCGTCGATATTGGTCGTCACTGCCGGCGGTTGGGTAAGCGCCAGGATCCAGACGACGGCAAGGGCCAGCAGGGCCCCTCCGCTAAGGCCGAACAAGACGCGCCGGAGTGCCTTCCCGGCAGCCCGACGGCCCAGCCACGTCAGCATAAACGCGGTGCCGGCCAGGAGCAGCATCCAGGGGGCCCACTCCAGCGCGATCAGGCCCAGGCCAAAGAAGAAGAAGCTCGGGGCTTTGACCACCAGCATCAGCGCCGCCAGCGCCGCCGCGCAGCCCAACAGCCCTCCCCCGATCAGCGCCAGCAGACGCAAGGTTATCTTTCTCATACGGTTGCGCCCTTCCGAAGGACCCGTGTTACGTTTGTGAGCATCACCGGATCGTAATGTTCACCTCCGAGGATCGTCCTTCGTCGTCCATGCAGAGCAACGTGTGCGTACCCGGCGTCGGGGTCATGAAGACGCGCTCGGTAGGTGCCCCGCCGTAGATCATCTCGCCGTCGACGAACCAGTAGATGGCGCTGGTCTGGTTCGAGACGGAGGCATCCAGCAGGATCTTCTGAAACGTCGCCGGTACGCCCGACCGCAACCGGTACTCGGCATCGGGTTGCGGCGAGCGGATGACGGGCGGGTCGCCGGCAGCTACGCGGGAGCACGACGGCAGGTGTTCGGGGATGTCGTCGAGCGGATACCCGTTCTTTTCGAGCCATACGGCGATCTCAGCGGGCCAGTGGGTGACGATTCTCTCGGTGTAGTCGCGCCCCTGCCGGCAATGCGAACAGAGGCGATAGCCGGTCTTTGTATCCACCATGATCGGTTGGTGGAGATGGCAAGGCTTCACCGGAGACCGGCCCGGTAGGAACAACTCGCCGCGCGTGGTCGGGCAGTACGGCGTAGCCAGGCCGCCGCTGACCGAGCAGATCCGCCGTGTCTCGACCTTCGACGGCTGAAGAAACCAGCGCTGGCTCGTAGGTGCCTCCAGGTATTTGAAGAGCGCAAACAACAGCGGTGCCGCCACTTCCGCGCCCACGAGCGCCGGAGCCCCTTTGCCGTCCATGTTGCCGACCCAGACGCCGACGGTATAACGCGGCGTGAAGCCGATGCTCCAGGCATCACGGTGGCCGTACGACGTGCCCGTCTTCCACGCCACCTTCGGCATGTCGCGCGACCATTCCCACACGGCGGGTAACTCGGGCCGCCGCAGCTTACTCAGGATCTCACTGACGATGAACGCCGTGCCGGGATCGAGCAGCGCGTCGCCCTCCACGACGGGGTCCGACCGGAGCAGCCGGTAGGGCCGGAAGCGCCCGCCGTTGGCGAGGCCGGCGTACAGGTTGGTCAGTTCGAGCAGCGTTACTTCACACCCGCCCAGGATGAGCGAGAGACCGTAGTGATGGCTCGGTTCGGTGAGCGTCGTGACGTGGGCCTGCTTCATGAACTGGTACAGGCCGTCCTCGTGCATCGTGGCGGCGAGGTTGACGGCAGGGACGTTGAGCGAGCGGATGAGCGCTTCTTCAGCGTGCACCACGCCGTTGTAGGTGCGGTCATAGTTTTCCGGCTGGTACCCGCTGAAATCGACCGGCACGTCGTAGAGGAGCGTCTGCGGCGCGATGAGACCCCGGTCCAGGGCCAGCGCGTAGATGAACGGTTTGAGCGTCGAGCCCGGCGAGCGCGGTGCCGCCGCCGCATTGACTTGCCCCTGGTTTGCCTCGTCCCAGAAAGCACGCGAGCCGACCAGCGCCCGCACGGCCTGCGTCTCGTTGTCGAGCACGACGACGGCGCCGTTGGTGATGCCCTGCCCCAGCCAGGGCTTGAGATGGTCCGAGAGCATCTGCTCGACGCGCGCTTGCAGGCCGGCGTCGAGGGTCGTCGCTATCCTGTCGGCGTCGGTACGCCGCCCGGACAGGTGTACGGCCAGGTGCGGCGCCAGGAACGGCAGGGCGTACCGTTTCGCCGGGATCGGCTCCCCGAGGGCTTCATCGTGGGCAGCAGGCGAGATGCCGTCCTGCTCGGCCAGCAGGCCCAGCACCTTGGCCCGCGCCTGCCGCGCCGCCGCTGCGTCTACGTCGGGCCGGTTCAGGTTAGGGTTGTTGGGGATGGCGGCCAGCAGCGCCGCCTCGCCCAGGCTAAGCTGGCTCGGATGCTTGTCGAAATAGAAATACGAGGCGGCGCCCACCCCCACCAGGTTGCCCCCGTACGGCGCCAGGTTGAAGTACAACGTAAGGATCTCCTCTTTCGAATAGTGCCACTCCAACTGCCACGCCCGGAACGCTTCGATCCCCTTGCTGACGAACGTACGGGGCTTGGGCTCCATCATCCGGGCCACCTGCATCGTGATCGTCGAGCCGCCCTGCCGTACCTGCCCGGCCCGGAGGTTGACCCAGAAAGCCCGCGCTACGGCGAACGGATCCACCCCGGAATGGGCATAGAAACGCCGGTCCTCGTAGGCCAGCACCGCCTGCTTCAACGCGAGAGGCACCTCCGCCGCCGTCACACGAAGACGCCACATCTCGTCCGGCGCCAGAAACGCCCGCAGCAACGCATCGTCGCGGTCCAGCACGATGCGCGACGACGGCGGATGCAGCGCAGCCTGCGGCAACGGGAAAAGCAGGAGCACGGCGAAGAACCCTACCAGCGGCGACAGCACCGCCGCGAGAAGCCACTTTTTCCGGGTCTGTTGCTTCATCCCACGTTATGCTTCTGATGGCTGTGTGGGCGTGTGGAAGTATGGGTGCGTGGGAAGGAAAAAGCCTCCGGCAAGGTCCTCCCCTACCCCTGAACTCCCATACGCCCACACCGCATGCTACTCCCCACCCTGCGGCCGGACGACGACGCGCCCGCTGCTGGCGACCGAGGCTTTCGTCGGAGCATACATGGCTTCGGCGCGGACGGGCGGCAGCTTGAACGTACCGGCCGTCACGGCGCGCACGCCGTAATAGAACTTCACCGTCTCGCCCTGTTCAAAGTTGCCGTAGAGAATCAAGCGATCATCCCGGATATCCAGATGATCCGGCCGGAAATCGCTTTCTTCGATCCAGTCGACCCCGGCACGCGACTGGAGGCGTGGGTTTTCGATCTCCAGCCCCGCCGGCAGCAGGTCTACGACGGCGACGTTTTCGAGCCGTTCCTGCGGCGCCCGGATCGTCAACTCGGCGACGATCACATCGCCCTGGCGGAAGTTTTCGTAGTTGGGCAAGGGGTTGCCGCGCTCGGTCAGGAAGCGTCGCCGCACGACGAGGTCGTGGTCGTATTCGTCGACGTTGAGCGACGCGGGGAGCCCGTCGGCGCGCCAGAAATAGTACGCGGTGCCGGTGCCCGAGACGTCGAGCGTGATCGTAGCACCCTCCCACGCCTCACTCGTAAAGCGATGGTTGGATTCATCGAAGGTGTCGGCTTCCTGCCCTCCGACGAGGAGACGCCCGGTAAAGTCCACCTGCGCCTGGGCGCGATAGACCTTGCCGAGGGCGAGGAAGGCGAAGGCGTTTTCCTGCGTCGTGTACCAGCGCCCACGGGCCGCCTGATCCGCCAGGTCCTGCACGAGTGCCGGCACCTGCGGGCTGCCCGGATCGATCTCCGTCAGAATATCGAGCATGATGGCTTTGGAACGAATCCCGGAGTTGAAGTTGCGCCCGGTCTCCCGTTCCTGGACGCTCACGGCCGGGACGGCCTGTTGCGGCAGCAGCGCACGCGCCGCCGCGTCGTTGCCTGAGAGCGCCAGCGCCCCGGCCAGTTGATACCGCGCGTAGGTGGGCAGGTCGTCCAGTGCATTGTTTTTGAGGTATAGCTGGGTGCTTCGCTCCGGCTTGCCGGCCAGCGCCAGCACGTAGACGGCATAGGCCGACTGCTCCAGTGTATACCGATCCACCCGGCTGTAGTCGCGAGCGGTAGCGGCGAGCGCATCGAGCATGCGGTCGTACACGCGCTCCGAGACCACGTATCCTGCCCGGCGGGCTTCGACGAGGAAGTGCGACGCATAGATGCTGCTCCAGGTGTTCGTGTATTGCCCGCCCGGCCAGTAGGCAAACGCTCCCGACGGCATCATCATCTGCTCCAGCTTTTCGATGCCCTCCTCGATGAAATAGTCGGCGCTGCTCCGCTGAAACAGCGCCGGCTCGACGAGCTGGGCCAGGTCGTTGAAGGCAAGGAGGGGGAAAACCCTGGACGTCGTCTGTTCGAGGCATCCGTGCGGGTAGCGCAGCAGGTATTGCAGGCTCCCGGCGAACTGGACCGTCGGCAGCGACGAGAGGACCAGTTCGTAGGTGTCGGTACCGGGTAAGAAGTCGCCGGGGAACGTGAGGGTGGCGGCCTGCCCGGCCTCAACGGTGCCGCTGCCCCCGAGCGTCGTGTAGGGCACCGGCGGGCGGACGGGGACTTCGATCTCATCCTGGGTAGCCTGCCCGCCCCCTTCCGCCGTCAGCCGGAACGTGGCTTTGCCGAGGGCCGGGTCGGCGGCAACATCGAAATAGACCTGCCCTTCGCGCCCGCTCGGCACCTGGAGGGTCTGCACCGCCGCGCCCTGCATCGTCACGGGGCCGTCGAGGGCCAGGCGGACGTCGAACGAGGCCTCGCTGCCGGTGCCGTTGAACACGCTCACCGGCAGGCTGAAGCGGTCCCCACTCCCGAGGAAGCGCGGCAGCGTCGGCGTCATCACGATGGGATCCCGGATAAGCACTTCCTGCTCAACGCTGCTGAAGCGATCGCCGGCGTAGGCAACGGCCATCAGGCGCACGGTCCCGTTGAACTGCGGGATGTCGAACGTGACGCGACCCCGCCCCTCCCGGTCCGTCTCGATCACCCCCGACCAGTAAGCCACCGGCTTGACCCGCCGTGCCGCCGCCGGGTTGACGCGCCGCCGCCGTGCCGCTTCGATATCGCCCGCCGGGGACGAAAGCGACGAGGGCACCTCGGGCAGGATGACGCCGTAGAGGTCGTACGTTTCCACCTCCAGGCGTTTCTTGCCGTAGAAAAAGCCGTGCGGGTCCGGGGTCTGGAAGTCGGTAAGCTGGGTGATGCCGACGTCGACGGCGGCAAGGGTGACGTAGGCTCGATCCTGGCTGCCCTGCACGCGGACGTCCACGGTGAGCGGGTTTTGCGGCCGCATCTCCGCCGGCGCATCGAGGCTGACGGCCAGGCGATACGGGTCGGTGTCGACGTGCAGCGGGACGACGCCGAAAGCCCGGGCGGACTCGTCGCGGTCCAGCCCGTCGGTCGAACGAATCAGGTGGGCCGAGAGGTAGACGTTGGGTTTGTAGGTGCCGGTAATGGGCACTTCGAGCGTGGCCGTGTTGCCGTCGAGCATGGTGACGAAATGGTCGAAGACTTGTTCGCGCTCGACGGTCAGCAGCAGCTTGCCGGCGTAGGGCGCCCGCACCAGCACTTTGGCCTTCTCGCCCGGCCGGTAGCGCTCTTTGTCGAGTTCGAGTTCGACGCGGTCCGGCGAGTCCATGGCCCAGGCTTCGTAGCCCCATCCGCTACTGTAAAACGAGAGGACGGTCGACGCCCCGGACGCAGGGTCCTCGGCTACGAGCTTGTAGCTGCCGTATTCCTCCGGCGTCACCTCAAACCGCCCGACGCCCCCTGTGGTAGTGAGGGTTTGCTGGGCTTCGACGCGCTCCGTCCGCTCCGAGACGTAGCGATACCGCCCGTCCGCCTGTTGCCGCCAGATGCTGTTCCAGAAGATCTTGTAGAGCGATACCTGCACCGTGCGCCCGGGGACGGATTCATCGTTCGCATCGACGACGACGAACTCCAGTGGAAACGCCTTGCCCGGCTCGGCATAGCCTTCCTGCAACGGACGCAGGCCGACGTAGGCGTCGTAGGGGTGCACGACGGCACCGGCGTAGGCCGTGACGCCGCGCCCGCCCGGCTCCAGGACCGTCGCCTCAACGACCAGGCGCAGCGAAGCGGGAGGCTGCAGGTTGCGCGGCAGCGTATAGGCCAGGCGGACGCGCCCCTGGTCGTCGAGCAGGGCATCTTCGAGGTCGGCCTCCACCGAGACGAACGACCGTTCGGGATTGCCGAAGGTAAAACGCCGGTAGGCTTCGGGCGCGAACGGGTAGGGTTCAAGCTCTACCTGGGCCTGCACGCGGCGCCCGGCGGCCGGCGGGCCGAAGAGGGTGATGCCTTCGACGTCGATGGTGACGGACTCGCCGGGCCGGTAGGTCTGGGCGTCGGTATCGGCACGGACCTTCATGCGGTCCGGCACAAACTCCTCGATGCTGAACGCCGTGCGCCCGATCTCCTGGTTGTCGCCGATAAGCAGCGCGGCCGTGTACGCCCCCGTCAACGCGTAGTCGGGCACGTCGATGGAGAAGTCGGTGCCGCCCTGTTCGTTGAGGCGGGTGCGCTGCTCGTCGAGCACCTTGCCGTCAGGGCCGGTGACGCGCAGGCGGAGCGGAAAGGGCTGCGGCACGGCGGCGTTGGGACCGCGCACGACGGCGCCCAGGTGCACCGTCTCGCCGGGCCGAAAGACGCCGCGTTCGTTGTAGACGAAGGCTTCGTAGCCGTTCTGCAAATACGGCATCCCGCCTACCTCGAAGTCCGACGTCGCCAGCCGGCGGCGGGTCAGTTCGACGAACGCGAGGTCGTCGCCCAGCGCGGCGGTGATGAGAAACGGTTCGAAGCCCTCCGTGCGCTGGCGATAGTTGGTAAAGACGGCGACGCCGTCCTCGCCTGTACGGGCCGTCCCCAGCACCTGGTTGTTCCGGCTGTAGAGCGTCACCTCGGCGTTCTGCTGCGCGTCGAGCGACGTCAGCGAGTTGACCCATACCCAGAGATCGTCCCCGGCTTCTTTGGTCATCAAGCCCAGGTCCGTTGCCACCACCCAGCGCGAGACGTTGTCCCAGCGTTCCTCGGTCTTGCGGGCCGTGACTTTGAAGATGCCGGCGCGTTGCTCCCGCAGATAGCTCTCAATGGCTATCGGCGTGACGACCTCCTCGTTGGCCTCGACGGACACGACGAGGTCTTCGCGATAGACTTCCGTGCCGAGCGTCGAGAGGTCGGCGTTCCAGTAGTAATAGCCCTCCGGCGCGGCGAAGTCGTAAGCGTTGAGGACGTAGACCAGGTTGTTGGCGTAGATCTTGTCCACCTCGATGGTCACCTTGTCCAGGTTGATGGTAGACAGGCCCAGGTTGAGGTGGCCGTTGCGGCTGAGGTAAAAGCCGTCGCCGACGAAGTCGAGTTGCGGGGGGATGTTTTCCTGCCGGAAGGTAACGGCACCCGAGAAATCACGCCCGAGTTGCGAGCCGTCGATGGCCATCATCCCTTCGCGGATGGTGACCTGATAGGTCTCGTCCGTCTGGAAGTCGCCCCGGAGGGTCAGGTACGTATGCGAGCCTGTCGCCTGGACGTCGACATCCGGCTCGACGCTGATGAACGAAGCGACTCGATCGCCTGAGATGGGCAGGTTGAACCGCACCTTGACGTACTGGCTCGACGCCGACTCGCGCACGGATACCATCTGCTCGACTTTCAGGCTGTTCTGGCCGGGCAGCATGACGCCCCGCGTGTAGTCGCTCGCCAGCCCCAGGTTGCCGCCGAGGCCGACGAGGCCCTCACGGACGTAGAGTTCGATCTGCTGTTCGTCCTCGCCGCGTTCCACGGCAGGCGCTTCGAACGTCACGACGCGGCCCGAGCCGGTGGTTGTAAGCTGGTAGGGAATGCGCCGGCCGTCTTTGTAGCGGATGGCGACATGGTCGGCTACGACCTCGGGATCGACGTCGGAGTTGAATTCGATGGTGGCGGCCAGCGCCGCCCGCGTGCTGGTGTCGGGATTATAGTCGAAGTTGAGGAATGCGCTGACGACGCGGAGCCGGGGCGTCTGGAACGTGAACCGCCGGGTGCCTTTGAGGGCCAGGCCGTAGGCCGAGACCGCACGAGGTTCCACCTCGGCCTGGTATTCGGTCGAGGGGGCAAGCATCACGTCCGGATAGAAGCGTAACTTGTTCGCAGCGATCCATTGAAACTGGCCCGGTAGCGCCGGGGTGAACGTGATCGGCGCAGCGTCGAGCGGGACGTTCGTCAACGAGTCGACGACGACGTCCTTCGAAAAAATCACGGTGAAGTTGGTCGCTCGCTCTACCTCCCCCTGGGGCGTAAAGTCGGATACGTTGACGCCGGGCCCGCCCTCTCCGCAGCCAGCGAGTTCTACGACGAAGAACAAGACCAACAGGTAGGCGAATGCCACACGGAGACGACGCGCAGGAGATACCATGACCACCTCGACAGGAATGGAAACGCAGAAAAACACGAGTGCCGGAGAGAAGATCGAATATACGAATTCGATTTCCTACACCCTTTCAACAGGCGGAAAGCGCCCCGGTTTTCAGGGTGCCAGGTTCATCGGGCGCGGCTCCGAGAGCACCTCGACGAACACGATGGCGTCGCCGGTGAGGTCCAGGGAAGTGGCGGCGTTGGGAGACAGGAAAATTTCGCGTTCGGCGTAGCTGCGCCGGACTACTTTGACGACGACGGAGACGCCGTTAAGCGGGTTGGTGATCCGCAAGATACTCCCGAAGGGATAGTCCGGAATGGCTACGGTGCGCTTTTCGGTGTCCGACGCGGTGCCCGGCCAGGCTTGTTCCGCAGGCTCTTCCGATGCGATGTGCGAGACATACAGGCGGCCTTTGTCCATGGCCGCGAGGATACCGCCGGAAAAAGGCACGGCCGGGCGGGCCAGGGTGTCGGCGACCGCAACGGCTCCGTCAGAAGCGTTGGAACCGAGGCGATGGCTGGTGAAAGAGATCCACAGCACAACGATGCCGAAGGCGGCGACGCAGGCCTGCGTCAGGCGCCGTTCGAAGCGGGCGCGGTCCTGCAGGGGCCCCGCCGCCGGCCCACGCCGCATCCGCTGTATGCGCGGGAAGCGCACCGAGCGCCGCGAGATATGGGCCTGCACGACGTCGTCCATGGGGAGGCCGCAGCAGGCATCCTGGAGGAGGCGGTCGAGCGCCAGGTCCTCCTCCTGCGTAAGCCGTGCGTGATAGGCACAGGCATCACAGTGCCGAAGATACGCCAGAATCTCGGACGCCGGTGCTTCGGCGTCCGGGGCTCGGTCCCACTGCCCGGGCTCCGTGCAAGCGGGTTTGAGGGTACGCATGGTTGCCTCCGTCTTTTAACCTCATCCATCCGCATGATCCGGATGGCGTATCGGTACGGCAGCCGGCCGCTTTAGAGCAGCCCGGATGCCCGATACTTCTTGCACACCTTGTGCAATCGTTTTTTGGCGCGCCAGTGCCTTACGCGCACATTTTCCTCGGACAGACCCAGTTCCGCAGCAATCTCTTTGAGCGTCTTGTCTTCCCAGTACCGCGCCCGGAAGATGTAGCGATCCTCCGGCCCCAGCACTTGCTGCATGATCTCTCTGAGAAAGAAGACGAGGTGGTCATGTTCAATCTTGTCCTCTACCTGAGATCGTTGCACGAAGACCCGCGCCGACGCGCCGGGGCGGTCCGGGTCGAACTCCATCTGCCGGCTGCGGCGCAAGCGATCCTTCCGCCATTCGTCGTTGAGATAGTTTTTCAGGACCGTCGTCAGCCAGGCTTCGAACGAAGCCCGGTGCCGCCTCGGCGTAAACCGATGCAGCACGCGGGGCAGCTTATGACAGTAAAATGCGATCACGGTATGCTGCGCGTCCTGCCCGCAGATCCGGTGGTGAACGATGTCCGACACCAGAGGGTGGGTGCGCCGCCACAACTCGAAGTAGGCTTCGCTCTCCAGCACGTTGGTACCGGCCAGCTGCGCCAGCTCTTCGTTGGTCACCTTGTCGAAATCTTCAGACTGCCAACCGTATTCCGGGGAGGAAGCAACGCCGGACGACGGAGTACCGTCGTGGTCGCTGCGTCGTTTTTCGATCATGGCCATGCCTGCGGTTTCTGTCGGAGTCATGTTGAAACGGGATCCTGGTTCCTCCCGGAAAACGGAACGAGGATCATGCCAATTCAAGGGGCGTGCAGGCCGCGAACGGCTTCCTCCCCCGGAAATCCCGAGAAACGGGGGTTTACCGGGGCAAGCTTGCCCACATAACGTCGCTCTTTGTCACAGCCGTAACAAAAAGGTTCGCCGTGCCTGCATATTTTTTCGCGGGCGTGCCCTGAAATGTAGACGGCCCGACCGAACTTTTTGCCGCAAACCAGAATAAGAGCAAAGCAGATCTGTCGGACCGGCACCCGGTACGCCACGCCGGCCCACCCGTTCCCCTTCGTTTTGCGCGTGTCACGCCTCACGGTTCCCGCCACTTACCCCAGAAGACCATGCGCCCCACACCGACCTTGCTCCGCCCCCGACCTCGTACACCTTCTCTCCTCCTGGCGACGGCGCTGCTTTTTTGCTGCACCGGCTGTTTTACGTTCGAAACGATCGTCCGGATCAACCCCGACGGGAGCGGTACGCTCGAGCAAACGTTTTCGCTGACCCGTGAAATCCTGCAAATGGCGATGATGTTCGGGGACGAAGACAGCGAGCCGCCTGCGCTATGCGAGGCAGACAAGCTCCGGGAAGAAGCCGCTGCGATGGGAGCAGGGGTGCGGCTCGTTTCTTCGGAAGCCCTCGAAGAGGACGAGCGCATGGGATGCAAGGCCGTCTATGCGTTCGACGACATCAACACACTCAACGTCAACCTGAGCCCGGAAGATCAGATGCCCGACGCGCTCGGCAGCGATGCGGACCTGGAGGAGACCACGGACGAAGCCGACTTCATCACGTTTCGCTTCGAGGAGGGCTCGCCCTCCACCCTCGTCGTTCTCATGGATCAATCCCCGCAGGAGGAGGATGCCCGGAACCAACCCGAGGCGGACAACACGCCGGTCGACAGCGAACAGCGTGCCCAGCAGATGAAGATGATGCGTGAGATGTTCAAAGGCGGGCGGTTGGCGATCAGCCTGGAGGTTGCAGGCCGCATCGCCGAGACGAACGCTAGCTACCGGGAAGGAGGTCACATCACCCTGTTCGAAATAGACTTCGACCGTCTGCTCGAAGATGACGAACAGCTCCTCCGCCTCACCGAAGCCAACCCGAAGAACCCCGCCGAGATAAAAGAACTGCTGGGAGGCGTCGACGGCATCAAGATCGAAACGAACGAGGAGGTCACGATCCGCTTTCAATAGGGTATAGCCTTGCAGCGGAAGCGCCCGACTCCCCTCATTTTCCTGGCTGCCACCCGGTGCCTCGAACTTAGGTTTTCGGCGCAGAGGACGATTATCCTTTGTGCGTCCGGAAGGGTTCAAGCGTCGTATCCCCTGTATCCCCATGATCTACGTCGCGCTGCTGCGCAACCAGTGGAAAAGCTTTGTTCGCTCTCTCAAGGGGAAGCGGCTGTGGCTCATCAGCCTGGGGCTGATTCCGGTGGTGCTCTACGTCGTGCTCGTGCTGGTCATCCTCGGCCTTTTTTTCGATGCGATTGTGCGGGTTCCAAAGGGCGTATTGGGCTCTCTGAGCCTGCTCAACGCCCACCTGCTGTCGATCCTTTTCAGCATGATGGTGCTCCGCTTTTTCTTCCAGCGGCCGCCCCGTGTAGAGGTTCATCCGTATCTGCACCTTCCGATTGAGCGCTTCCAGCTCGTGCGATACTTCCAGGTGGTGTCGCTGGCCAGCCTGCACAACCTCTATCCGCTCTTCTTTTTCATCCCGTTCTGGTCGCGCTACGTCGTCGGCTCTCCCTGGGGGCCCCGGGCCGCGTTCGTGTGGCTCGCGGGGCTGCTGCTCTGCCTGCTGTTGTCCCACTACCTCAACACGCTCATTCGCGTCGTCGTAGACCGATATGGCAAGGTGTTTCTGGGGCTCGCCGTAGCCCTGGTCGGCTTTCAACTGCTCGACCAGGCGATGGGCTTGCACCTGGTCACCAGGGTTTCCTCACGGCTTTTCGACCCGCTGGCGCAGGGAGACGGGCGGCCGTTGTACCTGCTGGCTGCGCTTACGCTCATCACCCTGGTGGCTTCGAGCCACGCGCTTCTGCACAGCCTGCGCAAGGGACGCGGCACCACGACGCAACACCGGCAGCGCGTGTTACCCAGCACCCTCGCCTTCGGCCGCTCGCCGATCCGCAACCTGATCGTCCTGGAGATGATGATGATGTGGCGCAACAAGCGTACGAAGCAGTACGTGCTCATCTCCATCGGCGTCTCCACGGCTTACACCGCCCTGCTGCTCTCGGATTACAATGCGATCTTCGGCAGCCTGATGGCCGCTGCCGTCGGCCTGTTCGCCTCCGGCGTCTTTGCGCTCAACTACGGCCAGTTGATGTTCGCCTGGGAAAGCCGCTATTTCGACGGCCTCCTGGCCCGCATGATTCAACTGCAACACATGGTGCTCGCCAAGTTTATGGTGCTGATGGGTTCGTGCCTGGCGCTGTTCCTCGTCAGCCTGCCCCTCTTCTTCTGGCTGGCGCCGAACCTGCTGATGCTGCACGTGGCGTTTCTGTTTTACAATGCGGGCGCTACCAGCATGCTGATGCTCGCCTTGTCCGTTTTCAACCGCCGGCGGGTCAACGCGGCGGAAGGCAGTTTTTTCAACTACCAGGGCTTTTCCATCATGCACTGGTTCTGGATCATCCCTACCATCTTACCCCCTGCGCTGCTGCTCTTTTTCATGGAAGGCACCCCCGACGCCGCGTTATCCGTCATCGCCGCCTTCGGCCTGCTCAGCATGCTCTTGGCCTGGCCCTGGAGCATGGTGTTGGCCCGCGTCCTCTCCCGCCGCAAATACCTGATGGCAGCCGGCTTCAGAAGCTATGAACGTTAAAGTCTTCCACCTCGTCAAACGCTACGGGCAGCACTTCGCGCTGCATGTGCCGGAGCTTCGCATCGCCTCCGGCGAGGCCATCGGACTGGTCGGCAACAACGGTGCCGGCAAGACCACCTTCCTGCGCCTGCTCCTCGACCTGATCCGCGCGGACGACGGCCAGGTGCTCGTCGACGGCCAGAACGTCTCTCGCGAGGCCGGCTGGAAAGCCGACGTCGGTTCCTATCTCGACGAATCGTTTCTGCTCGACTTCCTGACGCCGGACGAGTTTTTCAGCTTCATCGGCAGCGTCTACGAGATGTCGTCCGCCCAGATCGACGCCGCCCTGGAACGCTACCGTCCGTTCTTACCCGAACAATC
>Ga0299906_10002199_pt1 | contig 16271 bp, 14 predicted proteins | sample RVTome_14_FD_200259 | JGI IMG/M metagenome (GOLD analysis project Ga0299906, IMG submission 200259) | Soil microbial communities from uranium-contaminated site in the Upper Colorado River Basin, Wyoming, United States - RVT145D125 (version 2) ...
GCGTTCATGGCCACGATCCTCACCTCCACCCTCCTGGTGCCGACGCTGGCGAGCCTCTTCCTGCCGGGCCGGCCGGTGCCGCTCGCCGGCGCCCTGTCCTGCTGGGGCGGCCTCTCGGCGGTGGTGACGTTCTATGCCGTCCTCCACGTCTGGGGGACGCCGGATTCCGGCCTGGAGACGCGCCGGATGGAGGTCGGGGGCGTGACGCTGCTCCGCGAGTACGCGCTCTTCGCCGCCGTGCCCGTGTCCGCGCTCGGCTACCTCCTCGGCCGCGTGCTCGGCCGCCGCCGGCCATGATCGTCTGGGACGCGCTGACCTGGCTGACGGTGGCCGTCCTCGGACCGGGCGTGCTGATCGTCTGCGTCGCCGTCGCCCGCGACCTGCGGCGCCTGCTGGGCGGAGCGGCGCCGCCGCCCTCGCCCCAGGATTCACAAAGCCAGGACCGCGCCGTGACGCCGAACCGTTGACGCCGTCGGCCCGTCTCTGACGTAAGATCTAGTGATCTCGCCCGGGCGCTGCCCGGCGAGCCCTGGGGAGGAACGACCGAATGAAGCGCGTCATGCTGTTCCTGGCGACCAACCTGGCCATCCTCGTCGTGCTCAGCATCACGCTCCGGCTCCTCGGCGTGGAACGCATCCTGGACGAGCGGGGCGTGGACCTCGACCTCCGGGCGCTGCTGGTGCTCTCGGCCGTCTTCGGCATGGGCGGCGCGTTCCTGTCGCTGGCCGTGTCGAAGTGGACGGCCAAGCGCTTCACCGGCGCCCAGGTCATCGACCGGCCGGCCACCCCGACCGAGGAGTGGCTGGTGGAGACGGTGCGCCGCCAGGCGAAGGCCGCCGGGATCGGAATGCCAGAGGTCGCCGTGTTCGATTCGCCCGATCCCAACGCCTTCGCCACCGGCGCCCGCCGCAACCATGCCCTGGTGGCCGTGAGCACGGGGCTCCTGCAGCGCATGCGGCGGGAGGAAGTCGAGGCCGTCCTGGGCCACGAGGTGAGCCACGTGGCCAACGGCGACATGATCACGCTGGCCCTCATCCAGGGCGTCGTGAACACGTTCGTGATCTTCCTCTCCCGGATCATCGGCCACGTCGTGGACCGCGTCGTCTTCAAGACCGAGCGGGGGCACGGGCCGGCCTTCTGGATCACCGCGATCGTCGCCCAGCTGGTCCTCGGCATCCTGGCCAGCCTCATCGTGTTCTGGTTCTCCCGCCAGCGCGAGTTCCGCGCCGATTCGGGCGGCGCGCAGCTGGCCGGCCGCGAGCGGATGATCGGGGCGCTCGAGCGCCTGCGGCCGAGCTACGGGCGCGAGGCGCTGCCCGACCAGCTGGCGGCCTTCGGCATCTCGGGCGCGACCAGGCGCGGGCTGGCGCGGCTGTTCACGACCCACCCGCCCATCGAGGAGCGGATCGCGCGGCTGCGGCGCGCGGGATAGCCGGGCCGAGGGTCAACGCTTCCGGGCGGCGGCGGGCTTGCCGCGGCGCGACGGGCCGCCCGCGCGAGCCGCGCGCGCCGGCGCCGCGTCCTCCAGCTCGATCCCGAACACCGTGGACAGCCGGTCGGCGGCGATGCGCTTGCCCGCGGCCGGGCGCGCGCGCGACACGGCGCCCGCGGTGGCCGAGCTGAGCAGCTCCGCCTGGTCTACCTGGCGCAGCACAAAGAAGAGCTCCGGCCTGGCATCGAGACGGATGCCCACGCCGTAGAGGACCGCGGCGACGTGCTTGCACACGGCCGCCCAGTCCGGGCACGAGCAGTCGAGGGTCATCTCGCGCGGCTCCGGGAAGAGCCCGTCCCGGGCGTGGGTCAGCACGGCCAGCACGTCGTCGGACAGCTCGCCACGCAGCAGGCCGACGAGCGAGCCGATCCGGCCGGTGCAGCGCGTGACGACGTGCCGCCAGCGCGTCCTGGCCAGGGGCGCGATGCCGATCGTGACCCGGTACAGATCGCTGCCGGCGACGTAGGCCTCGACCTTGCCACCGGCGATCGCCAGGTCGAGCACGGAACCGTTCCTCAGATACGTGCGCCCGCGCGGCAGGCGGTTGGCGAAGTCGGCGTAGCGCTCGAGGTTGTCGCACCACGCCTTGCCCCAGAACGTGTCGGCGACCCGCCGCTTGCGGTGCGCCACGACCGGCTCCGCCGTTCGCTTGCGCTTCCTCAGCAGCCTCGCCAGGGCCCGGGCGCCGTTCGCCCTCTTCGCCGACACCGACACGTAGGGCCGGTAGTAGTCCCAGCCGCCGCTGCCGTACCATGCCATGGCGCGTCCTTTCTCTCAGGCCTCGGCCGTGGCCCGACGGAGGTCGAGCGCGACCATGGCCATCAGCTCGGCGTCGCTCATCTCGGTGAGCAGCGTCTCCCCGCCCCCCGCCAGCACCCCGCGCACCATCGCCTGCTTGTCCTCGATGAGTCGGTCGATGCGCTCCTCGACGGTGCCGCGGCACACGAGCTTGTGCACGAGCACGTTGCGATGCTGGCCGATGCGGTAGGCGCGGTCGGTCGCCTGGTCCTCGACCGCGGGGTTCCACCACCGGTCGAAGTGCACCACGTGGGAGGCGGCGGTGAGGTTGAGGCCGCTGCCGCCCGCCTTCACCGACAGCACGAAGAACGGCACCGTCGCGTCCTCCTGGAAGCGCTTCACGAGCCCGCCGCGGGCCCGGACCGGCGTGCTGCCGTGGAGGACGAGCCCGGGCCGGCCGAACAGCTCCGCCAGGAACGCGGCCAGCGGCTCGGTCGCTTCCCGGAACTGCGTGAACACGAGCACCTTCTCCTGCTTCGCCGCCACGGCGTCGACGATCTCGCGCAGCCGCGCGAGCTTGCCGCTGCCGTCCTCGTCCCACGCCCCCTCGCCCAGGAAATGCGCGGGGTGGTTGCAGATCTGCTTGAGGCGCATGAGACAGGCGAGCACCAGGCCGCGCCGCTCGATGCCCTGCGTGAGGCCCGCGAGCGTCCGCTCCAGCTCGTCGACCGCCTTCTGGTAGAGCGCGGCCTGCGCACTGGAGAGCAGGCAGAACGCCTTCAGCTCGGTCTTGTCGGGCAGGTCGGCCACGACCGAGCGGTCCGTCTTCAGCCGGCGCAGCAGATAGGGCTGGATCAGCCGGCGCAGGGGCGCATAGCTCTCGTCCGGGCGCTCGGCGAGCCGCTTGACGAACGTGGAGAACTCGCGCGCCGAGCCCAGCAGCCCCGGGTCGAGGAAGTCGTAGATCGACCACAGGTCGCCGAGGCGGTTCTCGACCGGGGTGCCGGTGAGCGCGATGCGGGCCCGCGCCTTCAGCGTCTTCACCGCCTGCGTCTGCCGGGCGCCCGGGTTCTTGATCGCCTGCGCCTCGTCGAGGATCGCCAGCGACCACTCCCGCGCCCGCAGCGCCTCGACGCGCCCCAGCGTCCCGTAGGTGGTGATGACGAGGTCGGTCGCGCCGAGATCGCCGCCCGCCAGCTCGGCCAGCTCGCGCGGGGCCATGGCCGAGGGATGCGCGATCAGCGTCGCCAGCGACGGCGCGAAGCGCTCGATCTCGGCCTGCCAGTTGGCCAGGAGCGACGCCGGCGCCACCAGCAGGTGCGGCGGCTCGCCGCCGCCCGCCGCGCGCCGCTTGAGCAGGAGCAGCAGCGCCAGCACCTGGACGGTCTTGCCGAGCCCCATGTCGTCGGCCAGGCAGACGCCCAGTCGCAGCGAGGAGGCGAACGCCAGCCACGACACCCCCACCTTCTGATAGGGCCGCAGCGTGCCGCGCAGGTCGGCGCCCGGGTCGGCCGCCGCCAGCCCGGCGGGCCCGCGCAGCCCGGCCAGCGTGCGCGCCAGCCAGGCGCCGGCCTCGACGCGCGACCAGCCCTCCCCCGCCGCCAGCGCCGCCGCGTCGTCCTCCGTGCGGGCGGCGCCCGCGAGCAGCCGCATGCCCTCCAGGAACGACAGTCCGCCCTCCTCGGCCTGGCGCCGCACGCGCTCCCAGTGCGCGAGCACCTCGCGCAGCCGCTCGCGGTCCAGCTCGACCCATTGCCCGCGCAGCCGCACGAGCCCGCCCGACGACGCCAGCAGCTGCCGCACCTCAGCGGCCGTGAGCGTCTCGTCGCCCAGCGCGACGGCGACCGAGAAATCGAGCAACGCATCCAGGCCGACCGCGCTCGGCTTCTTCTCGCCCACCCGCACGCTCACCTCGGGCCGCGGCGGGCGCCGCGGGCGCCACCAGTCGGGGACGCGCACGACCAGCCCGGCCGCCTCGAAGGCCGGGATGGCGCGCAGGAAGCGGTGCGCCTCGGCCGGCGTCCAGGCCATCGCCTGGTAGATCGCCCCCGAGTCGATCAGCTCGGCCAGCCAGGCGGTCTGCTCCGCGGCGCGCTGCAGCGGCACCAGCAGGTGGAGCAGCCCCTGCCGGTCGCCGCGCGCGGAGGAGTCCTCGAGCGCGCGCGCCAGCGGGCGATGCTGCACCGTGCCGCCCGCCCCCGCGCGCACCGCGTAGGTGGCGAGGAACGCGAACGGGTGCGCCTCGTCCCCGCGGTTCTCGGCCAGGTGCAGGCACACCCGGCCGACGGTGTGCCAGGAGGGATGGCGCGCCCGCAGCCACTCGGCCACCGGGCCGCGATGGGCGCGGATCTCCTCGGCGTACGCCCGGTGGAGGTCGGCCCAGCGCGCGGCGACCCAGTCGGCGTCGACGTACTCGCCGCCGTCCATGGGCGGGACGGCGCCGGCCAGCCGGGCGCGCTCGTCCGGCGGGCAGTCGACCTCGACCCGCTCGCGTCGCTCCTCGAGGTCGGGCAGCGCGCAGAGTCGGGTCACGAACGTGCGGCCGACGTCGCGCAGGAACGCGAGCGGAGGGGGCAGCGGCGCGTCGAGCTCGGTCGCGCCGAGATCGAGGAGGGCGTGGCCGGGGCCCCGCGCGAAGGCGCGGGCGAGGCGGGCGCGCGCCACCGAGGACAGGCCGTCGCTCGCCTCGTCGTCGCCGGGCGCCGGGTCGGCGAGCAGCGCGCCCGACGGCAGGATGGCCACGCGCATCGCTCGCAATCTAAACGCCCCCGGGTGGCGGTGCAACCACCTTGTCGGGTCTGGGCGAGGGCCCCTCGCTCGTGGCTCTCCGATCAGCGCCAGAGGGCGGCGAGGTCGATCGAGAGGTCGGGCCAGGCGGGGTGCCGCAGCACGTCCGGCACGGACGCCTCGACGACGCGGCGATAGCCACCGCCCTCCAGCTCGCGGCACTCGATCGTCTGGGCATCGGGGTCGACGATCCAGTAGTGGGGGATGCCCAGGTCGCCGTAGCGCCGCAGCTTGATACCGCGGTCCTGCGCGCGGGTCGAGGGCGAGAGCACCTCCACCACCAGGAGCGGAACGCCTTCGATGCCCCGCTGCGACACCTGCGCGGGCTCGGCCACGAGCACGAGGTCCGGCTCGACGATGTCGTGTGGCGCCAGGATGAGATCGATCGGCGCGTTGAAGACCTCGCCGAGGCCGCGGACCTCGAAGTAGTCCTCGAGCCGCCGCTGGAGCCGCTTGGACAAGCGCTGGTGGAGAGGGCTCGGTGCCGGCGTCACGTAGAGCTCGCCGTCGAGCACCTCATAGCGCTTGCCGTCGCCGCTCGGCAGGCGTGCGTAGTCCTCGTATCCGAGCTTCCGCTTCAGGCGAGTCGCCATCGCTAACCATCCCCGGCGCGGACGATCGCACGCGGCCGGACTGGCGACAAGTGTATCAGGCCGTGGACACGCCCGGATCGGCCGATGCGGCGAAGCGCAGGCCAATCAGCTCAGCCGCGCTCGGATCGCAACGCCGAACGCGAGCAGGTCGTCCAGGCGACGCTCGACGACCTCGACGACGATCCCGACGTCGACGATCTCGTAGCCGTGGACGAGGATGTTCCGGAAGCCGACCATCCGGCGCATCGTGGCGGCCAGGATGGGCTCGATCCATCCGCGGCGCTCCAGAAGGTCGAAGAGCTCTCGGTTCGTGCGCGGCTCGCCGAGACGCTCGTCGGAGACGATGTGGGAGGCGACGTCGAGAGCCGCCTGGATGGCGATCTGCAGCGTGTGCTCGACGAAGCGCTCCTCCCGCACGTCGGTGGCGATGGCCGCGGGCCGGGCGAGCTGTCGCAACTGCTGGACACAGGTCTCGATCAGCGCGAGCTTCTTGGCGATGAGCTCCTTGTCCGTCACCGGCCGGCCGCGCGGGCACGGCGATACTGATCGAGCACCGGCTTGAGGTCGAAGAACTCGTTGCGGGCGCGCACCTCGAAGGCGATGCGGGCGGAGCGATCACGGTCGACGAGCAGCGTGCCGTCGCGGAGCACACGATGGACCAGGTCCGCGGGGGCGCGATTGAGGACGACCACCTGGGTCGGCACCCCGATGAGACGCTCGAGGTCCGCCTCGAGATCCAGCGGCAAGTCGGCGAAGCGCGGCGCTGGTGGCCGAGCGAGGAGGATCCCGACGTCGACATCGCTCGTGGCGCGGGACGTGCCCCGCGCGACGCTGCCGAAGAGATAGGCGGCCACGACCTCGGGCGCTCCCGTCTGGAAGAAGTCGCGCAGCCGACGCTCGATGGCCGCGTCGTCCATTGCCGGATTATAGCCCTCGCTACTTGATGAAGCCGAGCAGGGTCGGGACGAACAGCACCGTCTGGGGGACGAACGCCACCAGGAGCAGGACCACGACGATCGCGGCCAGGAACGGCAGGAGCGGCTTCACCAGCTTCTCCATGGGGAGCCCGCTCACGGCCATGCCGACGAACAGGCACAGGCCGACGGGCGGCGTGACGTGGCCGACCGCGGAGGCGATGACGCAGACCATCCCGAAGTGGATCGGGTGGATGCCGATGGCCTGGGCGCCCGGCAGCAGCACGGGCACGGTGACGAGGATGATCTCCGAGGGCGTCAGGAACGTCCCCAGGAAGACGTACAGCACGATCACCACCACCATGAACAGCCACCAGGTGGGCGCCACCGTGGAGATCGCCTCGGCCACCCGGAAGGGGAACTTCGAGTACGTCAGCACCCAGCCGAACGCCCCGACGAGGCCGATGATGAGGCCGATCACGCCGGACAGCCGCGCCGAGTCGGCGAAGATGCCGGGAAGGTCCCGCCAGGCCAGCTCCCGGTAGAAGAGCGGCGGCACGAGGAGCGCGTAGACCACCGCCACCGCCGCCGCCTCCGTCGGCGTGAACCAGCCGAGGAGGATGCCGCCCATGATGATGACGGGGATCATGAGCGCCGGCAGCGCGTTGCGGAGGGCGACGGTGACGATGGCGACGGTCGGTCGCGGCTCGCGCGGGTAGTTCCGCTTGCGCGCGATGACGAACGTGGGCACGGCCATGCCGATGCCGATCAGGAGACCCGGCAGGTAGCCCCCCGCGAAGATGGCCGCCACCGATTCGTCGGCCATCCACGCGTAGATCACCGCCACGATCGAGGGCGGGACGATGGGCGCCATGATGGCGGTCGAGATCGTGAGCACCGTCGCGAAGTCCTTGTCGTAGCCCTTGCGGACCATCTGGGGGATCAGGAAGGTGCCGAGGGCGGAGACGTCCGCCACCGCCGAGCCCGAGATCCCGCCGAAGATCATGCTGTCCAGGATGTTCACGTAGGCGAGGCCGCCCCGGAAGCGCCCCACCAGCACGGTGGCGAAGTCGATGATGGCGCGGGCCACGCCCCCGCGGGCGGCGATGTTGCCGGCCAGGATGAACAGGGGCGCCGCCAGGATCAGGAACGAGTCCGAGAGCAGCCCGACGAAGCGGGTGGGGATGATGATCGGGTTGAGCGTCGGATGGAAGAGGGTGGTGGCCAGCGTGCCGACGCCGAGGGCGATGCCGATCGGCATCCCCAGCACCACCGCGACGACGAAGACGATCAGGAGCGTCTCGGCCACAGGTCTCTCAGCGAGGCGACGAAGCGCCACGCCATCGGCAGCAGGATCAGGGCCGAGCCGACCGGCACGGCGGCGTAGACGTACCCGAGCGGCAGGCCCAGCCCGGCGCTGGTCTGGAGCTGGGCGTTGGGGACGAGGACGAGGCTCGACTCGATGAGCGAGACGAAGAGGAGCATGCCGGCGCCCTGGGTGACGGCGCCCACCAGCGCCCGGGTCCGCGGCCGGAGGCGATCGCGGAAGTACTCGAGCATCGTGTGCTCGCCCCGGTGCATGGCGGCGGCGGCGCCGATCATGACGAGCCACACGAAGAGGTAGCGCGGCACCTCGTCGAGCCCCTCGACCGCGAGGCCGAGGTACCGCACGACCACCTGGACGAAGACGGCGAGCGTCATGAGCGCCAGGATGGCGCCGCCGAGGAACCCGAGCCCTTCGTAGACTCGGGTCCCCCAGCGGCCGAACGGCAACCCCGGACGGCCGGGATCGCCGGGAGCGGGCGCGGCCACCCGCTTACTTGAGGCTCAGGATATGGTCCACCATCTTGCGCGCGTCCTTGCCGGCGGGGGTGGCGTAGAACTCCTCGTACACGCTCTTGGTGGCCTCGCGGAAGGGCGTGGCGTCGGGCTTGGTGATGGAGGCCCCCTTGGCCTTCACCTGCTCCTGGATCGACTTGTCCTCGTCGAGGATGAACTTGCGGTTCCACTGCTCGGCGTACTTCGCCGCCTCCACGATGGCCTTCTGGGTGGTGGCGTCCTGCCTGGACCACGAGGCCTTCGACATGATGAGGGCGACCGCCTGGTGCGTGTGGCGCACGTCGGCCACGTGCTTGACGATGTCGTAGAACTTGTTGTGGTAGTACGTGTTGATCCCGCCCTCGGCGAAGTCGATCACCTTCGTCTGGAGCGACGTCGCCACCTCCGGGAAGGCGATCGGCGTCGAGATCATCCCGAGGGCCTTGAAGGTCGCCACGAGGATCTTGTCCTCCTGGACGCGGATCTTCTTGCCCTTGACGTCGGCGATCCCGTTGATCGGATGGTGGCCGTAGATCCCGCGATAACCCGCCGCGATGAAGCCGACCAGCTTCAGGTTCTTCTTGTCCAGGACGCCCTCGTAGTACTTGCGCAGGGTGTCCCCGCCGTCGAGGGCGGCGTAGACGTGCTGGTAATCGCGGAAGATGTAGGGCAGCTGGAACACCGACATCTCGGGGACGAGCGTCGACAGGGGCGCGGTGGTGATGGGGCCGAAGTCGACGGTGCCGAGCTGGATCTGCTGGGCCACCTCGCGCTCGCCGCCGAGGGCGCCGGAGTGGTGATGGACGATCTTGACCTTGCCGCCCGTCAGCTCGGCGACCTTGTCGATGAACTGCTGGGACGTCTGCGAGGTCCCGTGCTTGGGCGGGTTGACGTTGCCCATGACCAGCTCCTTGCTCTGGGCCTGGGCGGGCCCGCCGGACGGGGCGGCGAGCACGGCGAGCAACAGGGACGCGGCGACGATGCGCAGCATGGGGCGATCCTCCTGGCGTGGGGAAAGGCGGGTCACGTTCATGGCGCGCGATTCTAGCACGCGCGCCCGGCGGCGGCGCCGCCCGGGTACACTGAGCGCGAGGCACCGGCATGCGCGCGACGGACGACATCGCCAGCGGAGAGGGCCTCGCCCACCGCGCGGTCGAGCTGGCCGAGGCGCTCCTGCGCGAGGCGCGCGCGCAGCAGACCTCGGAGGAGCGCGCCCAGGCCCGCAAGCTCGCCCGCATGATGGCCGACCCTCACGGCAAGGAGCTCACCATCGCCCTCGCCGACCAGGCCTTCCGGAGCCGCCGCCCCGAGCGCATCGCCGACCAGCTCGCCTACCTGCTCGAGCGCTACGGGGTGCCCCGGTACATGGACTGGTGGGAGCGGGTCGCGCTCCTGCTGGGCGGGGCCATGGCGCACTATCTGCCGAGCCTGGTCGTTCCGCCCATCGTGAGCCGGCTGCGGCAGGAGACGCAGAACGTGATCCTGCCCGGCGAGGAGGAAGACCTGAAGCGGTACCTCGAGGAGCGGCGCCGCGCAGGCATGCGGCTGAATCTCAACCAGCTCGGCGAGGCGATCCTCGGGGAGGCGGAAGCGGCGCGCCGCCTGGAGGCCTACCTCGCCCTGCTCGCCCGCGACGACGTCGAGTACATCTCGGTGAAGGTGTCTTCCGTCTTCAGCCAGATCGATCTCGTCGCCTTCCGGGCGACGGTCGCGCGGGTGGCCGAGCGTCTCCGCACGCTCTACCGCGCGGCCGCCCGCCACCGCTATCGCCACCCGGACGGTCGGATCACCCCGAAGTTCATCAACCTCGACATGGAGGAGTACCGCGACCTCGACCTCACGCTGACGGCGTTCCGCGCGGTGCTGGACGAGCCGGAGTTCCTGCCCCTGCCCGCCGGCGTCGTGCTCCAGGCCTACCTGCCCGACGCCCACCGCGCGCAGCGCGCCCTGACCGCGTGGGCGCGCGCGCGGCGGGCGCGGGGCGGGGCGCCCATCAAGCTGCGGGTCGTGAAGGGCGCGAACCTGGCCATGGAACGCCTCGAGGCCGCCGTGCACGGCTGGCCCCAGGCGCCCTACGCGACGAAGCTCGAGGTGGACGCGAACTACAAGCGCATGCTCGAGTACGGCTGTCGCCCCGAGCACGCGGAGGCGGTCCACCTGGGCGTGGCGAGCCACAACCTCTTCGACGTCGCCTACGGCCTCGTGCTGCGGGAGACCCGAGGCGTCGAGCCGTGGGTCGAGTTCGAGATGCTGGAGGGCATGGCCAATCACCAGGCGCGGGCGGTGCACGCGCGGGCCGGCGGCCTGCTCCTGTACGCGCCGGTCGTCCGCGCGGAGGACTTCCACAGCGCCATCGCCTACCTGGTCCGCCGGCTGGACGAGAACACCGCGCCCGAGAACTTCCTGCGCCACGTCTTCGACCTCGAGCCCGGCTCGCCGCAGTGGCTCGCCGAGCGCGACCGCTTCCTGGCCGCCTTCGAGGTCGAGACCGGGATCTCCGACGCGCCGCGCCGGACGCAGGACCGGCGCGCCGAGGCGCGCGCCCGCCCCGTCGTGCGTCCCCTCGATGCGACGTTCGAGAACGAGCCCGACACCGACTGGACGCTGGCCGCCGACCCCGCCTGGATCGAAGAGGTCGTGGGCCGCTGGCGCGAGCGGCCGCCGCAGGAGATCCCGCTGCAGACCGGCGGGGAATTCCGCGCGGGCGCCCGGGTCGCCGAGGGCCGCGATCCCTCGCGTCCCGGGCGGGTCGCCTACCGGTATGCGCTGGGCGGCCCCGCGGACGTCGATCGCGCGCTGGCCGTCGCGCGGGCCGCGCAGCCGGCGTGGGCCGGGCGCCCGATCGCCGAGCGCGGCGCCGTGCTCGAGGCGTGCGCCGCCGAGCTGGGCCGCCGGCGCGGCGACCTCGTCGGCGCGATGATCGTCGACGGCGCCAAGACGGTGACCGAGGCGGACGCCGAGGTCTCCGAGGCGGTCGACTTCGCGCGCTACTACGCGCGGGCCCTGCCCGGGACCGCCGGCGAGCTGGCCGGCTGTCGCCTGGAGCCGCTCGGCATCGTGGTCGTCACCCCGCCCTGGAACTTCCCGCTCTCGATCCCGGCCGGCGGCGTGCTCGCCGCGCTGGCGGCCGGCAACGCCGTGGTGCTCAAGCCGGCGCCCGAGGCGGTGCTCGCCGGCTGGTGGCTGGCCACCAGCCTGTGGCAGGCCGGCGTCCCGCGCGAGCTCCTCCAGTTGCTGCCGTGCCCCGACGACGAGGTCGGTCGCGGGCTGGTGACCGACCCCCGCGTGGGGGGCGTCATCCTGACCGGTTCGGTGGAGACGGCGCGCCTCTTCCTCGGCTGGCGGCCCGACCTCACCCTGTTCGCCGAGACGAGCGGCAAGAACGCCATCATCGTCACGTCGCTCGCCGACCGCGACCAGGCCGTCCGCGATCTCGTCCGCTCGGCCTTCGGCCACAACGGCCAGAAGTGCTCGGCGGCCAGCCTCGCCATCTGCGAGGCCGAGCTGTACGACGACCCCGACTTCCGGCGGCAGCTCCGCGACGCCGCAGCCAGCCTCGCGGTGGGCAGCGCGTGGGAGCCGGCGAGCCGGATCACCCCCCTGACCCAGCCACCCGGCCCCGCGCTCCGGCGCGCGCTCACCGTCCTCGACGAGGGCGAGGCATGGCTGCTGGAGCCGCGCCCGTCACCGGACAACGCGCAGCTCTGGTCGCCCGGCGTCAAGCTCGGGGTGCAGCCCGGGTCCTTCTTCCACCGCACGGAGTGCTTCGGTCCCGTGCTGGGGCTGATGCGCGCCGACGACCTGGACCACGCGATCGCGCTCGCCAACGCCCAGCCGTTCGGGCTCACCAGCGGGATCCAGACGCTCGACGACCGCGAGGTCGCGCGGTGGATCGACCGGATCGAGGCCGGCAACCTCTACGTCAACCGTCCCATCACCGGCGCCATCGTCGGCCGCCAGCCGTTCGGCGGCTGGAAGGCCTCGTCGGTGGGGCCCGGGGCCAAGTCGGGCGGGCCGAACTACGTGCTCCAGCTCGCGCGCTGGCGTGAGATGACGCTCCCCGCCGGCGACGACGACGAGCCGCTCCCGGAGCCGGTGGCCGCCCTGCTCGAGCGATGCCTGGGCGCGCTGGCCGGCGCCGACGCGCGCGCGCGCGTGCGGGCGAGCGCCGCCGGCTATGCGCGCGCGTGGCGCCGGCACTTCGGCCGCGAGCACGAGCCGATCGTGATCCGGGGCGAGCGCAACGCGTTTCGCTACCGGCCGTGCCGGCGCGTCATCGCGCGGGCCACGGTCGCGCGGCCGGACACGGCGGCCGCGCTGAGCCAGGTCGTCCTGGCGGCGTGCGTGGCGGGAACCCCGCTGACGGTGAGCCTGCCGCCGGACTCGGGCCCGTGGGCGTGGCTGGCGGAGTGCGCGGGCGTGAGGCTCGTGGTGGAGGCGGAGGCGGGATTCGTGGAGCGCCTGGCGCACCCGGAGGACGCCGAGCGCTTGCGGGTCTGGGAGCCGATCTCGACCGCGGCCCGGGCCGCCGCCAACGGCACCGGCGTCACCGTCATCGACGCGCCCGTCCTCGCCAGCGGACGCCTGGAGCTGCGCTGGTACCTCCGCGAGCAGACGGTCTCGCGCGTGCTCCACCGCTACGGCAGCGTGACGGAGGCCGCCGCCACCGAGTGAGCAGTCGGCAACGGCGGCATCGCCGCTTGGCTGTCTTGACCTGGCCGAGGCAGGCACGCCCACGCCGAGAGACACTCGAAGGTGGCGCTCGAGCTCTGCCGCGGCCGGGCTCCACGCGGTGCGCCTGCCGATGCGACATCACGGCAGAAGGGCGGCAACGCGGATGCGGGCTCTGGGCGCGGCGAGGGGCGTGACGACCGTGTTGCGCCGGTGCAGCCGCACCGAGCCGTACTTCCAGTCGCCGTGGCCCGATGCGGCGCGCACGGGCTCCCGGTAGACCTCCAGCATCTCGTCGACCAGGTTGACCACCCAGTAGTCGGCGATCCCCGCCCGCGCGTACAGGCCGCCCTTGCGCAGCCGGTCGAGGGCGAGCGACGTGTCGGCGACCTCGACGACCAGCACGGGCCGGGATGGATGGGCGTCCAGGTAGTCTCGCGGCCGGCCTGGGACCACGACCACGTCGGGCTCCGGCTCCGACCGCTCGTCGAGCGCGATCGGCTTTTCCTCCCGCACGTAGTAGGCGCGGCCGAACGCCTTCTCGAGCGCGGCTCGAACGAGGGCGACGACGGTGGCGTGGCGCCCGCCTTGCGGTTCCCTGACGACGAGCAGGCCGTCGAGCAACTCGATCCGATCCTCGGGACCGAAGATGCCGGCCTCGACGAGGCGGTCGTATCGGACCCGCGGCATCCGCCAGAGCGGAAGCGGTGGCGCCTTCATGGCTGTCGCCACGATACGGCCACCGCGACGAGGGCTCAACGTCTCCCCTCGGAGACGCACGCGGGGGCGCCGCCCGGCGCCGTCAGGCGGCGCCGAACAGCAGCGACGCGATGCGCTCGGGCTCGCGGAGCAGCATCCCGAGCCGGGTGATGGCCACGTCGACCGCCCCGGCGAACTTCTTCGCGCCCCCGAATCGCTCGAGCGTCTCCGGCCGGATGAACTTGAAGAGGATGTTGGCCGTGCCCGGCGGCATGCCGATGAAATGGACCGTGAGCATCCGGTGGTCCTCGAGGAGGATCATGCAGAAGGCAGCGGCCGCCTCGTAGGGGACGACCGGCGGTTCCTTCACGCCGCCGCGCTCCATGGCCATCGCCAGCAGGTCGTCCGCGAGGAGCTGGGCCGTGGTGGGCGTCTCGTGGAGCCGGGCGCCGAAGATCGGCCGGAGCGCGTCGGCGACGTCCCGCGTGGAGGCGATGAGGTCGCGGACGCGCTCGGGCCGATACTGCTCGAGCGTGCGCACGACGGCGGCGTAGAGCATGGGCCGCGCCTCCAGGCCGCATTCGAAGCCCTTGGCGCGGATCCGCGCCACCAGCGCCCGGTCGCCGGCCATGAGGCCCAGGCGGGGTCCGATGGTGCCGTACTTGTCGAGGCCGGTCGCCCCCAGGTCCACGCCCAGCTCGAGCATGCGCGGGTGGTCGAAGGCAGCGGGCGCCACGCGGGCGCCGCCGGCGTCGTCGACGTAGACCGGCGCGCCCCGGTCGTGGGCCAGCTTCACCACCGTCCGGATGGCCTCGACCGGCAGCAGCTCGTAGGTGACGGCCAGGCGCGTGAGGACCACCAGCGCGACCCGGGGCTCGCGCTCCAGGGCCCGTGCGAACGCCTCGGCGCCGGCCACGTCGACGAACCGGGCGCCGGCGAGGGCGGCCGCCCGGATCACGGTCGGATGGCTGTGGCTGGCCGACACGCCGATCACCACGTCGCCGGGCCGGACCAGGGTCAGGTGGGTGGCCAGGGTGGCGCCCGTCAGCCGGTTGAAGACGGCGACGTCGTGAAACGCCTCCGAGCCCCCGAGGTGCCGGAGGGTGAGCGCCTTCAGCTCGTCGTAGTAGACCGCGGGCGCCAGCTCGTCGTCCGCCCACTCGATCTCCTCGGCCGTCATGGCCAGGCCGTGCTCGAGGCCCGTGAAGACGAAGACCGACTGCGGCCCGTGCTTGCGGATGATGCTCCACGCCCGGCGGAGCTTGCGGAAGTCGTCCTCGGTGGCGGCGAGGATGCGTCCGCGGGCATACGAGAGGGACGGAGCGTGGGGATTGCCGAACCGATCGTGGTCCATGCGTGGCTCCTTGACGGTCAGTACTCGTCGAACATGCGCTGGACCTCGGCCGGATCGTCCGTGCGAGTGAGGGCCAGCATGGCGAGCACCCGCGCCTTCTGAGGGTTCAGGTTGTCGGCGACGACGAAGCCCCGCTCGCGCAGGACCGCGCGCGGCAGGACGCGCCCGCTTCCCGCCCGGCTGGAGAGCACGACGAGGACGCCGCGCCGCCGGGCCTCCAGCAGCGCGTCCGTCTCGGCCGGCGTCGTCACCCCGGGCGGAAGCGCCCCCGCGACGATCGCCCGCGCGCCGGCGGCGACGAAGGCCCCGATGGCGGCGCCGTCGCCGCCGGCGTACGACACCGTGACGTCGACCCGCGGCAGCTCGCGGCGCCCGCGCACGTCGAATTCGGTGCCGGGCGCGTGGCGCCGCGCCGGCCGCCGGTAGATGGCGACGCGACCGTCCGGGTCCGCGTAGCCCAGCATGCCCAGATCGGGGCTGCGGAAGGTCTCGAGCCGCAGCGTCGACGCCTTGGTCACCTCGCGCGCGGCCTGGATCTCGTCGTTGAGGAGCACGAGCACCCCGAGCCCGCGCGCCGCCGGCGCGCCCGCCACGCGCACCGCATTGAGCAGATTCAGCCCGGCGTCGGAGCTGAGGCCGGTGGCCGGCCGCTGCGCCCCCACCAGCACGACGGTCGCGTCGACCTTGAGGGTGAGGTTCAGGAAGTACGCCGTCTCCTCCAGCGTCGCCGTCCCGTGCGTGATCACGACGCCGTCGAGCGGCGCCTCGCGTGACACGGCCTCGTGCACCGCCGCGTCGAGCGCGAGCCAGTCGGGCGGCCCGATGGCGGTGCTCCCCACCGCGCGGAAGCGCACGACGACGATCTCCGCGGCGCCGGCCGCCTCCGGGAACCGCATCAGGAGCTCGTCGGGCTCCGCCTTGCGGCTCGTGTCCACGTACTCCCACAGGTCGAGGCTCCCCCGGCCGATCGAGGAGATCGTCCCGCCGGTGCCGACGAGCGCCACCCGTGGCTTCATCCTGGCGGGATCATACCCCGGTGCCCCGCCTTCCCGCCCGCTCGTCGGCGTTCGCTGACGACTCGCGTGGAATCCGGTGTCGCCGGGGGCGGGGCACGGGAGCCCCGGGCGCGCCACGGATGGCTCGCCTGTCGCCGTACGCTCGCTCCGGGCTCGGCGAGCGCGAGCCCCCCATCCCCCTGAGGGGGC
>Ga0299906_10002200_pt1 | contig 16270 bp, 13 predicted proteins | sample RVTome_14_FD_200259 | JGI IMG/M metagenome (GOLD analysis project Ga0299906, IMG submission 200259) | Soil microbial communities from uranium-contaminated site in the Upper Colorado River Basin, Wyoming, United States - RVT145D125 (version 2) ...
GCGTGAGAATGAAGAGATCGAAGCGCCGACTGGTCTTGTCGCCCTCGGCCGCTACTTCCAGAATCTCATAGGCGCGCTGCTTGAGTTTCATGCCGATCTCGTCCTACCCGGGTCACCGAGAAGCCCGGAGTTCATATCGGCCGGTCGACCGGAAACGGTTCACGCGCCGGAAAAGCTCCATCGGCGGCCCATGACACCGCTGACAAGGGTTGTCAATTCGAGATCGTTCAAGGGAAACAGCGGGTGATCGGATTCGAACCGACGACGTTCACGTTGGCAACGTGACGCTCTACCACTGAGCTACACCCGCGACCTGAGCCCGATAAGGGCGTTCGGTGCGCCCCGCGACGATGTTGCCGTCCGGCCGGGTTCACGAAAGTATACGGTCCCCGTCGCCGTTTTCAACCCGATGGGACAAGACCGTCAGATTGTCAGATTCCGGCTCAATCCTCGGGCTTGAAGTCGAGGGCGGCGGAATTGATGCAGTAGCGCAGGCCGGTGGGGGCCGGTCCGTCTTCGAACACGTGACCGAGGTGGGCGTCGCAGCGACTGCACAGCACTTCGGTACGCCGACCGATCCAACTGTTGTCCTCTTCGTTGTCCACGGCCGACGGAGTGGACGGTGCGGTGAAGCTCGGCCAGCCGGTCCCCGAATCGAACTTCGTGTCCGAACTGAAGAGTACCTGACCGCAGCCGACACAGACGTAGTCGCCGTCGGCCTTGTTGTCGTGGTATTGGCCGGTGAACGCCCGCTCGGTGCCCTTTTTGCGGGTGATCCGGTACTGCTCAGGGGTCAGTTGCTCGCGCCACTGGGCATCGGTCTTGATCACTTTTTGCGACATGTCCGGTCCTTTCGCATCCTCTTGCGGCGACGATGCCGCCGCCGGCGTCGGCGTTTGTGGCCGCGCGCCGTCTTCCGCGGGTCGGTTGCATGCCCCAACGACCGTCACGAACAGCGCGGTGCACGTCTGGAGGGAGATCTGCTTCATGCTTGTATTCTATCCGTAGGCGGTCGACGAGGCGAGCGGAGAATCAGCGTGGGTAGGTATAGAGGAACCACCACCAGTCAGCCCGCTCGAGGATGGTTCTTCCGCGGGTGACGAAGCGTTGGTAATCTTCGTGCAGGTCTTCCAGGAATCGCAGGGATCGTTTGCCGAACGGAGCCTTGTAGGGTTTGTTGCGGAGCGTGCCGAATTCAGCCAGGGCTTCGGCGTACAGCTCGGGGTCGGCGGTTTGCCCCTCGAGCGCGTCGAACACGACCAGGTCGAGATAGCCGCTGAAAGGCCCTTTGCGCATTTCCTTCGCCTCGGTCGCCTTGTAGGAGCCGAGCGAAAACAAGGCGGATACCGCCTCGAGGAAGGCGTCGCCGTAGGTTTCGCTGATGCGTAGAAAATGGTTGGCCACATCCCGCCGAAGGGTCTTCAGCTCGTCGGGGGACAGCGGCCGAATTCGATGCCGGCCCCAGAAATCGCGCTCGGCAACGGCGAGAAAGCGATCCGCGTATTCTTCGTTAACCAGTTGTTCCCCCAGGTTTTCGACGATGTCGAGCAACCGGAGCAGGGCGAACTTGCCGGTGCTGTTTTTCAGGGCGATGATGATCCGGTCCGGATCGTTCCACTGGGCCGTGTTACGCAGGGCGATGTTCGGCAGGTCGAAGAAGTCTTCGTCGTATTCGAGCATGTTCCGCACTTCGACCTTGAACCGTTCGTCAAACTCAGCCGCCAGGGCCTGATTGGCATTGAGCGAGTCGCTGATGATCTTGCGCATGTGCAGCATGCGGGTGGTCGCGGTTTCCCACACGTTGAACGAGACGCTGCCCAGCAGTTGGTTGGGGTTGATCAGGGCCAGCGGGTCGCGGACCTTGTCCCGCTGGAGGGCGGGAAACAGCATGCCGACCCGGAGATTGGCCAGCCGGTGCAGCGGATGTTCCGACGACGAAAGGAACGGCAGGTCGACCTGGCTGTGCGGTTGGCGTCCCGAGGGGAGCTGGAAATAGCCGAGGAACCGGCCCTCGGCCCGGTCGAATTTCTCCCTTTCGACGGTCGGGAACCGGGCCCGGATGACCAGGTGAGTCATGTTTTTTTCTTCTTCGGCACTCTCGCCTTTGGACACCCCGGTCAGCGGTGAAAAGCCCTTGGCCCCGGCGACGTTCTTGGTCAGGAACGAGGAGATCGGGGTCACGACGTTGGGTCGCAGTTCGGTGGTGAAACTGGTGAGGTCGTTCTGATCGCCCAGGGTCGTGGCCAGTCCCGGCTGTTGGATGATGTCGCCCTGCGACGAGTAGAAGGTCAGCGTGATGCGGCTGTTCCGTTCACGCTTTTCGATACCCGCGTCATTCAGGGTTTCGTGGAACCGGCGCTCGAAGACCTCGCGGTAGCTCGGGGCGTTGATGGTGTGGCGGATCGGCTGGTCCCGCCGTTGCGAATAGATCCGGTGGAGTAGATCATCGAGCTTGTCCCGGTCGGAGAGATCGACGAGCTTGGCTTTGTCGATCGTCGTTCCATTGTCGATGCGTTGATTGGGATCACGCAGGAACATGGTCAGCAGGACCCGCAACTCCAGGGAGCGCTGCTCCTCCTCGTTCAATTGAGTCGACGCCCCGGGCATGGGCAAGATGGCGAAATCCTGCACCACCAGCCACGTGCCCGCCGAGGCCTCGAGCTTCTCGATCGCGCCGGTGCCGGTGGAGACCACGACGTCCTGATTACTCTGTGAGATGATCGCGGCGATCCCTTTGAACGATTTCTCCTTGGGTCCTACGGGCACGGTGTAATCGACCAGGGTGTCGGTCTTGTGAATCTTGTGGACGATCAGGTTCCTTTCGATGCGGTCCCAGAATTCTCGCAGGCTGTCGACGACGTCGATCGACAAGCTGTGGTGGTGGCCGTCGGGGCCGATGTAGGAAAACCCGTACGACTGTTGCCGACCATCGAAAAAGATGTCGTCCGCTCCGATCGAGAAATCGCTGCCGATCGTGGTCGACGTGCGCGGCACCGGGGCCGCCTGCAAATTGAGATCGGCAAAGGTCAGCGGCGTGGTACCGGCCGGTAGCGCCCCGGATTGGACACCGCCGAAATGGGAGAGCTGAAGTTGGTAGTTCGCCACCGCGGTCAGCGAGTTGATCGACGCTTCGTTCATGATCGCCCGGTTGGACCCACGGTTGACGTTGTGTACGCCTTGCACTTCGGCGTTCAGGCGTGACGCGATGGCTCCGTTGATGATCTCGCTGTCGGTGAGCCGGACCGCTTCGATGCTGATGACGTTGTCTTTGGCCAAACGGTGTTCGATCCGGTCGACCTCGTCGAGAAACTGGTTGAGAATCGGGCGCGGCAGGACCGCGTCCACTTCCTTGATGTCCGGATCGAAGTACACCCCCGATCGGCCGAGAATCGGCGGCGGGGTGAAGCCGGATTGTTCCATCTCGGTGTTGAGACGGTCGACGTACGGCTGGAGACGGTCGATGAACGTCCCGTCCGGTTTGATCGCGTAGGTGAACTCGCGCGATTCGCGGGCCCAGTCCGGATCACCGTTGTAGTTCCCCGTCGCCTGGTCAAAGTGCAGTCCCAACGCCTTGCCGACGCGCCGGCGAACCGCCTCGCGCGCCTGTGTCGCCGTGACCACCTGCTGTCGGGCCGCGACGATCCGGTTGACCTCGGTTTGTGCTCGCAGCGCGTGGAAACCCGGTGTCGACCGGTCATCAGCCGGATCGCCCGCATCCAGCAGTTGCCGGGCCACGCTCATGACCCGCACCGCCACCCGGAGATAGTCATCCTCGGTCAGGTCGTGGATCAGGAACCCGATGACCTCGTCACTCGGTCCGCGGTAGGTATCCGGCCGGCCGCCCGGGATCTTGATCTCCACCTGTTGGTCCGGCGGAACCGGCATGCGAATCACGTCATCGAGCGGGTTAAACCGTCCGGCGAACGCTTCGGCCAGATAGGGCTTCATCTTCTCGACCACCCCCGCCATGGCGACGCGGTCGACGGCATCCAGATACGCCTCGCGCTCGGTGTCGAGTTGAAACCAGATCGGCAGGGTCTCGCCGCGGTTCTGTATGAGCGACTTGAGCATTGAACTCGTGTAACGGGCGGTATAGGTGGGTTTGTCCAATACGCCGGCCACCGGTTCGTCCCGGCCGTGCACGGTCGCGTCCGCCGGTTGTGACGTCGGCGGGTTGCCCACGATCGATGGTTCGACCGGCACGCTGGCCATCACGGTCACCCAGAGCATCCAGCTTGCAACGTTCATCCGCATCCTCGGGAGGCGCAAAAAGTGCGCCCGATCACAGTGCGTCAGACGACCGGGTCTGATAACCGTCTCCCAAGACCATTCTTCGACCAGACTCACTCGGGTTGTTGAAAGTTGGCGGGATTGGGCTTAGCTTACGGGGCCTGGGTCGCGGCTGTCCCGCGTCTGGCGGAATGGAGGGTCCCGGGGGTTTGGACACAGCCCAGGCAATCGTTCCAGTAGCTCCATGGTACGAACCCGGGCCGTTCGCTATTGCTATTGCGGCGAACCACGGTTACACGATGACGTAGAAGCACCGTTCCGGGCTGGTGTTCCCCGGAGTCGGATACGCTGACATGACGGTTAATCGACCGAGCAGTAGCTTGATGGTGACGGGCTTGATGGTGACGGGCTTGATGGTGACGGGACGGGCCTCGACCACGCGACGGCGTCAAGGCTGGGCCATGGTCGCGGTGTTCGCCTGCCTTACTCCGCTGATGATGGCTGCGCCCATCCATGGCTCGGCGGGCCGGGAATGCCATTCCGAAAGTGAAAAATACCCCTCCGAGTCATCGCAGGCGGTCGAGGAGATCGGCGTCACCGAACGCTGCACCCGCCGGGTCAGCGTCGAAGCGCCGATCGGCACGATCACCCCCGTCGCCAGCGTCACCGATGAACACGCCCGACTGATCGCGGTCTGCTTTACCGCGTCCCAATACGCTCACCACAACGGCCACGGCGGCCCACTTCTGATCTGAATTCCCGTCCTGATGATGTTTGACGTGTCGGCTTCGCGCAGTCCCACGGACGACCGTGCGGGCCCGTTGAACTGTGGTGACCGATCGACGTTCGCCCCGGAGCAACATGCCGTTAGGGCGTCGACGCCCCGAACGTGCGAAACGGCCTTGGGCGATCCCGCTCCTCCTCGAGAACATTAGCAGGACACAAGCATGGCTTCCGATTCACCGCCGGAACCCAAACCCAAGTTCGTCGTTGAACTGGCTCAGAATCTTGTCGCCGGGCTGACGGTCAGTTTCGTCGCCATCAGTCTGGGGGCGGCGTTTGGAATCCTGTCGGGTCGGGGTGCGTTCGCCGGCATTCTCTCGGCCGGGATCATCGCCCTGATCACGGGGGTGTTCGGCGGAACCCGCATTCAGACGTCGGGGCCCACCGCGCCGATGACCGCGGTCACGGTGTTGGTCTTGGCCTATGCGACGTCGACCGGCGAATACGTGCAGCAAGGTCTCCAGGAAGCCTTTCCGGGCGTCGACGCAACTCGCTTCGTCAACCTGGTGTTCCTGCTCACCGCGGCGCTCTTGCTGTTCTCCGCCGTCTTTCGCTTGGGCCGATTCATTCAATTCGTGCCCAAGACGGTCATCTCCGGTTTCATGAACGGCATCGCGATTCTGATTTGGGTCGATCAAGTCAAGAAGCTGTTCGGCTTGGCGGGCCAGAAGGCTTATGAAGGGACCGTCGCGACGAACGTGGTGGTGACTCTGGTTGCGTTCGTGATCGCGTTTACGGTCCCGATCCTGGCCCAGCGGCTGTTTCCACGCTTCAAATCCTTCTTGCCGGGCACGTTGGTGGCCATCCTGGTCGTGACCGTCGTGGTGCGGTTCGCCGCGCTGGACATTCAAATGACCAAGACCGAGAAGGTGGAGAATACACTGGCCGCCTGGACCGCGGTCGTTGAACGAAATCTGCCCACCCAATGGGATTCCGGGTTGCTCCTGCTGGCGCTGCCGTTCGCCCTGCAATTAACCATGCTCTGCTACCTGGATACGCTGCTGACATCGCTTGTCATGGACAAGAAAATGGCCGAGCGGTTCGGCGGCGACGAACGGACAAAGCAGAACCAGGAACTGGCCGCCCAGAGCGCGGCGACGGCGGCGGTCGCCCTGGTCGGGGGCATCCCCGGCGCGCAGGCGACCATCCGCTCGGTGCTGATCCTCAACGAAGGGGCGACGTGGCGACTGGCCGGGGCCGCAGTCGGCGTGTTCGTGCTGATCGAGATGTTGATCTTTCAGGATTATATCGGCGCGATTCCGGTGGCGGTCTTCGCCGGCATACTCTTTAAGGTCGGCTATGACGTGTTCGATTGGGGTCCCACGGTCAGCTACGTGAAGCGATGGCTCGGCAAGTCGGCCCCGCCGGGCAGCGTCGAGGTCGGTCATTGGGACATGTTCTTTATCGCCGGCACGACCGTCGTCACCCTGGTGCAGGATCTCAACACCGCGGTCATCGCGTTCACCATCTTGTTTTATCTGATGCGCTTGAAACTCGCGTTGCCCGATCTGGCGCCTCCCGCGGCCGTGACGGACGAAAAGGACTAATCGCACCAACCCATTGCAGGTTGTTTCGACATACTTTTGAACCGACATGCGTACGATATCCAAGCCTAGTGTAAGCGACCATAACTCGGCCCGAGCCGCCTTGCCGGACGATCCCGGCGCGGAGCGTCATCAAGGCCAGACTTTTCCCTCGGAACAACGGCAATCCGTGCGCGATGCGGTGGTCGAGGCCAGCCGGCCGATTGCCCAATCCTGGCCCATGAAGACCTTTGCGTATCGCAACCCGCTTCGTGGCTTGGAACATTTGCCGTTCGACCGTGCCGTTCGCGAAGCCCGACACCTTTTGGGGGGACGGGGATACCTGCCGAATGACGATTACCGTCAGATGGTTCGGGAAGGACGCATCACCGATGACGGCGTCCGGCAAGCCCTGCAACGTGCCGTACCGGAGGCGGCCACCCAGTCGATCACCGTCGGCGCTCGTGACATCGCCGCCTCGGACGTATTACGCTTGCATCTCCTCTTCGGCTTCCATGCTCTGGACCCGACCCGATTGGACTGGCAACTCGGCTCCGGCGGCGCGACCCGACGGTTTCGATCCGATCTACCGGCGGATTCGGCGATCCAACATGACGGCGACGCCGCCTATCTGACCCAGCTGTGGAACAGCACGCTACACGCGCTGAACCAAGGGGAGACATCCCACGATACGCATACAGCGGAAACCGAGGCGACCAACGGGACGATCGTTGATTTGCCCGCCGGACGCACCCTCAGCGATTGGCTGGACGCGCTGGCCGGAACGTCGTCGGTACGTCAGATCAACGACCAGATGATCAAATGGACCGCGGCCTTTCTCGACGAGGGCATGGCGGGCTGGGCCATGCCCGGCCGAGAGCAGGGATTTTATCGTGCCTGGCGCACGCTGGCCGCGCGGGATCTCTCCTTGCGTTTCCACGGCATACGACACGCGGCCAGGATAATCCGCGCCTTGCCGGAGGCGCCCGAAGACGCGATCGTGTGCAGTCTGCAACGCCTGGGCATCCCCGAACCGCGATGGTCGGAATATCTATCCCGCGCGCTGGCGCAGTTGCCCGGTTGGTCGGGATTTGTTCGTTGGTTGGGCGAAAACCCGGATTATCCCGCCCAATCGAAACACCCGATCGATCCGGTCCAATACCTGGCCGTTCGTCTCTTCTATGAAGTCGAGTTTGTTCGGACACACTGCCGCAGCGAGTGGAACATCAAAGGGACGCGGCAAGCTTTGCAGGCCTATTGGACGGATCGTCGCGACGAATACCGGAAGATCTTCGATTACGACCCTGCCGTGGATCGTCATACGCTAATCGTTTGCCGCGATGGATGGCGTCTGTTTCACCTCGCACAGTTTCTGGTACTGACGCCGCACGATGTCGAGACGCTCTCGCCCGGCGACATCCGTTCCCTGCTGGGCTGGCTCGACGCGCTTCCCGAGGACGAGCACGGTCCGGTATGGTTGGATGCCCTGGAAACCAGTTACCGGGATCCCCTGATCGATCAACTTGCCACCTGTCGCGGCGCGGCCCCGGAAACCGATTCCCGTCCTCACGCCCAGCTGGTGTTCTGTATTGACGCCCGATCCGAATCGTTCCGACGTCATATCGAAGCCCAAGGACCCTACGAGACGTTCGGATATGCCGGGTTCTTCGGCGTGCCGATTCGTTATCAAGCTTTCGACGACGCCGAGCATGCCGCCTTGTGCCCGGTGATCCTCAAGCCGGCGTTTGCGGTCAACGAGGTGCCGCGCGCCGGTAATGAAGAAGCCTTGCAGATCTATATGGCGGGATCGCGATGGAACCGACTCGGCCATCGACTGTTTCACGATTTGAAGCGCAGTCCGATCTGCGCCTTCATGTTGGTCGACGTTCTGGGTTTGTTCTTCGCCGTACGGCTGATCGGAAAAACGTTTTTTCGGGTGCCGTACGAGTCCTGCAAGCGATGGGCGCTGAAGTGGTTTACTCGCTCGGTCGCCACCCGGATACCGATCGACCATGTCCACGATGATGCCGGTGAGGCGGAGCATGGTTTGCCGCACGGTTTCACTCTCGCCGAACAGGCGACCTTCGTGGAAAAAGGCTTGCGCGCCATCGGGTTGACCGACAACTTCGGTCGACTCGTCGTGCTCTGCGGCCACGGTAGTACGTCGGACAACAATCCCTATTTCGCGGCGTACAATTGCGGCGCCTGCGGCGGCGGTCATGGCGACGCGAACGCACGCGTGTTCGCGGCCATGGGCAACCAGCCGCAGGTCCGCCACACCCTCGCGGAAAACGGACTGATCATTCCGGAAGACACCTGGTTCCTCGCCGGCAAACACAACACCGTAACCGACCAGGTCACGTTGTATGACGTGACCGACGTTCCCGACAGCCATGCCGATGACGTGCGACGTCTGGCCTGCGACCTGGAAATAGCCGGTGGCCCTCAGGCGCTCGAGCGTTGTCGTCGCATTCCCTACGCCCCGACGAACCTACCCCCCGAGCGGGCCCGAGACCACATGGCTTCGCGGAGTGTGGACTGGGCGAATACCCGTCCCGAGTGGGGCTTGTCCGGCAACGCCGCATTCATCCTCGCCCGACGCGCGCGGACCCGTGATCTCGATTTGGGCGGCCGGGTGTTTCTCCATTCGTATGACCCGGAGGCGGATCCGCAGGGCACGATTCTGGAAGCCCTCATGACGGCGCCTTTGGTCGTGGCTCAGTGGATCAGCATGGAATACTACTTTTCCGCCGTCGATCCCCATACCTACGGCAGTGAGAGCAAAGTGACCCACAACGTGGTCTCCGGGGTGGGCGTCATGCACGGTAGCCACGGCGATCTACAGTCGGGTCTCCCGTTGCAGAGTGTCAATGACGGGACCGTACATTACCATGAACCGGTTCGGCTGCTCGCGATCATCGAAGCCCCCACGAGCCGGATCGACCAGGCCGTCGGGAAACACACCCTGTTGCAACATCTGCTGCAAAACCAGTGGATCCATCTTGTCGCCATGGATCCGTCAACCTGCGCGTTTCACCGATATCGGCCGGACGCGACCTGGGAACCCTGTCGGCAACTCCAATGATCAGGCAATGTTCATGAAGACCAACTTCCCGATGATCGTGACCCTCAGAACCCTCGGTCTGTTCCTGGTCTGGCTCATCTTGTCGGAGAGCACCCTCCCCATGCATGTCGGATTGGGTTTCGTGGCGGCGTTCGTGGTCGCCTGGCTCAATACCGACCGTGTCGCAACGCCCCGGGTTGTTCGGCGACTCCGCAGCGTCTGGTATTTCATCTGGCTGATCGGCAGAATTCTCCACAGCGGCGTGCATCTCTCGAAGCTCATCCTGCATCCAGCCCTCCCCATCGATCCGAAAGTCATTCGCTACCGGACCCAGTGGCCGGGGAATTCGGGCATCGTGCTTTTGGGGAACTCCATCACGCTGACTCCCGGCACCATCACCGTGGAAGTGAATGACCGGGAACTGCTGATCCACGCCATGGACGACCATGCCGCCGAAGACGTAACGAGCCATCGTCTCGCGCGACACATCGACGGCTTGTTCGGCAAGAAGGTGTTGACATGAAGATCTTTTTTCTGTGCGTCATGATCACCATCACGCTGCTGATCTTCGTGTATTTGTACCGCGTGCTTCGGGGTCCGACCGTATTCGATCGCGTGTTGGGACTGAACGGCATCTCCACCAAAGCCATCATCCTGTTGGTGGTGATCGGAACCGTGTACGAACGCGTCGACATGTTCGTCGACATCTCGACCGGCTACGCTTTGCTCAACCTGGTCGGATCTCTGGCCATCACCAAATACCTGGAAGAACGGGGAGAAGTGTTTTGATCGACGAGGTCGCCTGGTCGGAATTGGCTCGACTCCTTCTCACCGGGGTCGCCCTGGTCATGATCGTGATCGGGTTGCTGTTTCTCTTCGTGGCCGCGGTCGGGATGGTGCGGCTGCCCGACGTGTTCACCCGGTCCCACGCGGTATCTTTGACCGATTCGTTGGGGGCGTTGTTCCTCTTGAGCGGTCTGGCCCTGTACCAGGGATTCAGCACGAACCTGGTGAAAATCGTGATCGTGTTGATCCTGCTGTACCTGCTCAATCCGGTGATCACCCACGCGACGATCCGGTCCGCGCTGCGTTCCGGCCTGAAACCCTGGAGTCGAGATCGCACATGACGTTTTCGTTCGAGATACCCCTGTTGGTCCTGCTGGTCACGACCGCCGCCGGTGCGATCCTGATGAAGGATCTGATCAGTTCCGTATTCATTTTGGGATCCTACAGCTTCATCCTCGCCCTGGTGTGGGCGTGGTTGGGGGCGGTGGACGTGGCCTTCGTCGAAGCCGTCGTCGGGGCCGGGCTGGCGACGGTATTCTTTCTGCTGACCCTCTTCGGGATCGCACCGAAGGATACGCAAATCCGTCGGCCGCCGCCTCCGTTGCTCGCGTTATTCGGATTACCCTTGCTGGGTCTCTTGTTGTTGTACGCGATGGAGGATTTTCCCGCGTTCGGGGACCCCCGAGCCCAACCCAGTGTCCATGTCTCGTCCGACTATCTGACGAACAGCCTGAAGGACACCGAGACACCCAACGTCGTGACCGCGGTGCTGATGGACTACCGTGCGTTCGACACGCTGATCGAAACCGCCGTCATCTTTACCGCCGGCATCGCGTGCGCCATGCTGCTGAGGAGTCATCGGGAATGATTCACGCTTCCGACAGTATTATCGTGCGAACCATGAGCGCCCTGCTGATTCCGCTAATTCAGTTGTTCGCCTTGTATGTTCTGGTTTTCGGTCAATTCGGCCCGGGCGGCGGTTTCGTGGGAGGCGTCATGCTGGGTACGAGTCTCATTTTGGGCATTCTCGTGTTCGGGCCCGAGGCCGCGCCGTGCCGATTGGCCCGGAAGGTCGTGCACGGTGACGGCCTGGGACTGATCATCTTCGCCGGGATCGGCGGCTTGTGCCTGATCGGCGGAGGAGAATTTCTGAACTACGCGAACCTCGAGATCCCATGGATCGAATCCGAAACACGACGCAGGTTTTTGGGGATTCACCTGACGCAAATCGGCGTCGCCGTCGATATCGCGGTGACGGCCATTTCGATCGTATTCAGCTTGGCGCTGGTCGACGACCGTGGAGAAACCCATGTTTGAGCACCTGGTGACCGGACTGCAACGACCCAACTTCATCGCCTTCGTGGTGCTGTTTCTTTGGGGTTTCTTCATCATGGTCACCCACCCCAACTTGGTCAAGAAACTGATCGGTATGTATCTCGTGCAGACCAGTGTCATCTTGTTGCTCGTCACCTTCAGTGCGAAGAAAGAGGCGACGGTTCCCATCGTGACGGCCGCGGATATGGATCGGTCGGCGACGCAGTTGAATCCCGCGGATTACACCAATCCCTTACCCCACGTACTGACGTTGACGGCCATCGTGGTCCAAGTGGCCACCCTGGGCGTTTCCCTGGCCTTGGTCACCGCCATCTACCAACAACGAGACAGCCTCAACGAGGACGAGATTCTCAAGAGTATGCAATGAGTCACCACCTTCCCGTGATGATCTTTCTGCTTCCCTTCTTGACGGCCGTCTGCATGCCGATGGCGGGTCTCAAGTATCGTCATGGGTGTCGATCGCTGGCGCTGATGGCCGTCGTGGTGATGTGCATCGCTGCTTGCGTCAACCTCACCGTGGTGTTGGATCATGGAGAATCACGATATGCCTTCGGTGGCTGGTCCATCAGCACCAGTTTGCCCGCTCCACCGCTCGGAATCGAATGGGTCAACGACACGTTGGCGAGCGTCATGCTGGTCGCCCTCAGCGGATTGTCGGTGGTTTGTTTACTTTACGGGGGGCCGTTGTCGACCGCCTTGCCGGCGTCGCGCGTGGTATTGTATTACACCCTGATCTTGATGTTGATCTCCGGGCTGACGGGTCTCGTGTTCGCGGGAGATATTTTTAACGTATTCGTGTTCCTGGAAGTGGCCGCCTTGTCGGCATACGCCTTGGTCGGGATTTCCGGCGGGAAGGCCTTGGTGGCCGCGTTCCGGTATCTCATTTTGGGAACGCTGGGGGCTTCTTTTTACTTGTTGGGTGTCGTTTTCTTCTATGCGTCCACGGGTACGCTGAACATGGCGGATCTGGCCCGGCAACTCGCTGACCATCCCGAACTGTTGAGTTCCAAGGCAGTCCTCGGCGGATCGATATTCATGTTCATCGGACTCGGGATCAAAATGGCGCTCTTCCCGCTGCACGGATGGTTGCCCGACGCCTACACCCAAGCGCCGGAAGCGATATCCCCGATGCTGGCCGCGCTCATGACCAAAGTCGCCCTGTACGCTTGGGTGCGGATCCTGTTTTGGGTCCTGGGGGCTACCGCGTCGTTCGGACAAGTCCACCTGCTGACCCTGCTCGGCACGCTGGGCATTTTCGCAACCGTGATCGGTGCGCTGCTGGCGTTGACCCAGCAAAACGTGAAGCGCATGTTCGCTTATGGCGGTATTTCGCATGTCGGCCTGATCCTCATCGGCGTCAGCCAGGGGAACCAGACCGGTTTTGCCGGGAGCATGTTCTATCTGATTAATGACGCCGTGATGCAGGCCGGCCTGTTTTTCATCGCCGGTATAGCCATCTATCATTTTCAGGCGCGAACCGTTAACGACATGGCGAACTTGCGAGGCGGTTCTCCGTTGATGATCGGAACGATCATCGTTTTGGCCATGTCCATGATCGGCATCCCTCCGACCGGGGGGTTTTTCGGCAAATGGCATATCATCCTCGGCGCCCTGGAAGCCCGTAACTACATGGCCGTCGGTGCCGTGATCGTCGCCACCTTGTTGACCATGGCCTATTTTCAAAGACTATTCGTAAACATGTTTCACCAGCGACGTGTAGCATCAAGTACCTCATCCGTCGAGCTGCCCCTTTCGCTACGAGCCAGTGTGGGTATCACTTCCGCAGGCGTCCTGATATTGGGTTTGTGCAGTGATCCCATGATCAAATTATTCCGTGATGCGGCTGCGTCCGTGGGTTTGTGAGTTTTTTCCGGGAGTGACAGTTTCCATGTCGGCCCTGTATCCTCTTATTCCTCTTTTCCCTCTCATCGCGAGCGTGACGATTGCGCTGACCGGACGTCGGCTGGGTGAACGTTCCCGGTACGTCGGCGTAACCGCCGTCGGCCTCTCGTTCGGCTTGTCGATCATGGCGTTTGTCGAGTTGGTGCTACGCGGTGAACCACGAACCATCTCTCTGTACGAGTTATTTCGGTCCGGATCCCTGGTTGTCCGGTTGGACTTATATGTCGACCAACTCTGCGTATTGTTGTTGTTGCTGGTCACCGGGGTCAGTTTCGTGGTTCACGTCTATTCTTCGCGCTACATGATCGGCGATGCGCGCTACAGTCGGTTCTTCGCCTTGTTGGCATTATTCACGTTCGCCATGGTGGCGCTGGTCATGAGCGGCAATCTGCTCTTGATCTTCATGTGCTGGGAAATCATGGGGATTTGTTCGTATCTCTTGATCTCCCATCAGGCGGATCGATTCTCCGCCGCCGGCGCCGCCACCAAGGTCTTTTTGGTCAACGCCGTGGCCGATGTGGGACTTCTTTTCGGCATCCTCCTCACCTATGTCACGTTCGATACGCTCGACATTCGACAGATACTCGGTCTAGCCGCGGACATGAACGGACAGACCATCAACGTGTTGGGATGGGCGGGATTGGCATGGCATGTCCCGGTGCTGACCCTCATCACGCTCCTGTTGTTCACCGGCTGCATGGGCAAGTCGGCTCAGGTGCCTTTCCACGTGTGGTTGCCATTCGCCATGGAAGCTCCGACGCCGGTCTCGGCCCTGATTCACGCGGCCACCATGGTCAACGCGGGACCGTACTTGTTGATCCGATTCAGCGCGTTGATCGTCTTGGCGCCCACCGCCATGATCGTCATCGCCGTCATCGGCGGCGCGACGGCCCTGTTGGGGGCGGCGGTGTCGCTCACGCAGACGGACATCAAGAAAATACTCGCGTACTCGACGATCAGCCAGATCGGCTTCATGATCATGACGTGCGGTCTAGGGGCGTTCGCCGCAGCCGTATTCCATCTCCTGGCTCATGGTTTTCTAAAGGCGTTCTTGTTTCTGTCGACCGGGAATCAGTTGCAGCCGTCGGCCGGTCATACGCACGGAGAAACCACCACGGCCTGTTCACGAACACCCAAGCAATTGGTTTTCGGCGCGTTGCTTCTGGCGTGCGTGCCGCCCCTTTTGTTGTTTACCGGCTCCTATGAATCTTTATGGACCCGACAACACGACGGCATAACCGGAATCGCCTTTGGGGTCATCGGGTTGCTGAGCGTCTTTATTACCGCCATGATTCTCTTCAGCGGCGTCGTGTCGATATTTCAGCCGTCGCACAACGAGAACGTGGAACCTCGATTCTTCTCGGCGCTTCACCTTGCGGGCATCGCCGCATCGGCACTGGTCATGATCGGCTTCCTCCTGTCACTCTGGCGTTGGTTCGTCATGTTTTTGTCGCCGGAGCCGGCACGACCGATCCCGCCCTCGATGGGAGCCGAGCCCATCGCGTATTCGATTCCTTTGCTCGTATGGCCTCTGGTGGCGGCATGGGCAGGGTGGGCGTTCGCCTACGGGATCCATACACGAAGATTCAACCTTGCGCACCTCGTGCCCCATGCCTGGGCGAGCTCGATCTATGTCCTGCTGCTGAACAAGTTTTACGTGGATGAAATCTACGGCGCCTACCTCGTCCGGCCCGCGATCCGTTCGTCTCGTTGGTTGTGGCGGGTCATCGACGATCACGGTATCGGCCGTTTGAATCGCGTGATCGCGATCCTCGCCGTTTATCTTGCCCGTTGGCTCTGGCGGGTGGTGGACGTTCGCGGCATCGATCGCGCCGTCGTCGGGAGCGGCCGAAAGAGCATCGGGCTCGCTCGGTGGCTGTGGCAAATCATCGACGTCCGGGTGATCGATCGTGCCGTCGAAGGTACGGGCAGCCGAAGCATCTCCCTGGCGCGGTGGATGTGGGAAGCCGTCGACGTTCGCCGGATCGAGAAAAGCGTCGAACAGATCGGGCACGCGGCCGACGCGACCGGACACAAGTTGCAAGACGTCGAACCCCGTACGCTTCAGCATCATTTGCTCGTCTTGATCATTTGGTTGCTGGTGGCCATCGTTTTTTCATATTGGCTGTTTCTTTGAGCGCGCTGCGCTGCGAGTGAATCCCATGATATCCATCGTGACCGACCACGTTCTCACGTGGCTCATCGCCGTTCCGTTCATGGGCATTGCCGCGCTGGCATTCGTTCGGAACGAGCCGTGGGCACGCAACATCGCGCTGGCGTGCACCCTGCTCGATTTCGGGTTGTTTCTGATCCTCTGGTCCGGCTTCGATCCCGCCGAGCCGGGCATGCAGTTTGTCGAACGGATGGTGTGGATGCCGACGTTCAAGATCGAATTCGCGGTCGGGGTCGACGGAATCAGCCTGCTGCTGGTTCTCCTGACCACGCTTCTTTCCCCTTTATGCGTTCTCTGTTCCTGGCGCTCCGTGAACTCGCACGTGCGGGCGTTCATGATGTTGATCCTCCTGGTCGAAGGCGCCATGCTCGTCGTCTTTACCGCCCTGGATATCTTCCTGTTCTTCATGATGTGGGAAGTCACGATGATTCCCATGTACTTCATGATCATCCTGTGGGGCGGCCCCGGTCGCAT
>Ga0299906_10002202_pt1 | contig 16258 bp, 12 predicted proteins | sample RVTome_14_FD_200259 | JGI IMG/M metagenome (GOLD analysis project Ga0299906, IMG submission 200259) | Soil microbial communities from uranium-contaminated site in the Upper Colorado River Basin, Wyoming, United States - RVT145D125 (version 2) ...
GCGGGCGTCGCGATCCACCGCCGCCCCCGCCTCGAGCCGCCGCTCCTCGGGATCGCCAGCGCGATCCAGACGATTCCCGGGCTGGCGCTGCTCGCGGTGATGGTGCCGCTGTTCGCGGGCCTCGGCGCGTGGCTCGCGGGGAGCGGGCTCGAGGTGCGCGGCATCGGCTTCCTGCCCGCGCTGGTCGCGCTCACGCTCTACGGACTGCTGCCGATCCTGCGCAACACGGTGACGGGTCTCGCCGGCGTCGATCCCGCGGTGCGGGAGGCGGCGGCCGGGGTCGGCATGACGCCGAGCCAGGCGCTGTGGCGCGTGGAGCTGCCGCTGGCGCTCCCCGTGATCGTGGCCGGCGTGCGCACGTCGGCGGTGTGGATCGTCGGTACGGCCACGCTCTCGACGCCGATCGGCGCCACCAGCCTCGGCAACTACATCTTCAGCGGGCTCGCCACGCGCAACGACGCCGCCGTGCTCGTCGGCTGCCTCGCCTCGGCCGGCCTCGCCCTCGGCCTCGACCAGCTGATCCGGCTGCTCGAGGCGGGCGTCCGCGCCGGGCGCCGCGCCTGGTGGGGCCTGGCCGCCGCGGCACTCGGCGCGCTCGCGCTCTTCGCCCTCGGCTCGTTCGCCGCGGAGCGCTGGCGCGACGCGGACGGCGCGGTGTCGATCGGCTCGAAGGCCTTCACCGAGCAGTACGTGCTCGCGCAGATCCTCGCCCGGCACGTCACCGCCGCGAGCGGGGCGACCACGCGCGCCGTGCCCTCGCTGGGCTCGACGGTGGCCTTCGACGCCCTCGTCTCGGGCGACCTCGACGTCTACGTCGACTACACGGGAACGATCTGGGCGACGATCATGCGCGAGACCACCCTGCCCGAACGGCGGGCGGAGGTGCTCGAACGCGTCGGCCGCTTCCTGGCCGAGCGCCACGGCGTGACGCTGGTCTGCGCCCTCGGCTTCGAGAACACCTACGCACTCGGCATGCGCCGGGACCGCGCCGCCGCGCTGGGGGTGCGCCGGATCGGCGACCTCGCGTCCCTCGCCCCGCGCCTCGAGATCGGCGGCGACTACGAGTTCTTCGGTCGCGCCGAGTGGCGCGCGCTCGTCTCCGCCTACGGCCTCGCGTTCGGAGCCGAGCGCAGCATGGACCCGTCCCTGATGTACGGCGCGGTCGCCGCCGGCGAGGTGGACGTGATCAGCGCCTTCTCCACCGATGGGCGCATCGCCGCCTACGATCTCGTGCTGCTCGAGGACGAGCGCGGCGTGATCCCGCCCTACGACGCGGTCGTGCTGGCGGGGCCGCGGCTCGCGCGCGAGGCGCCGGAGGTGCTGGAGGCGCTGCGCGGGCTCGCGGGATCGATCGACGCCGCGACGATGCGACGCATGAACCACGCGGTCGACGCCGGGGGACGCACCCCGGCGGAGGTGGCGGAGGCGTTCGTGCACGACGCAGCCGGCGACGCCGACCCCGACGCATGACACACTTCCCCGACTTCCGGAGGGGCGTCGCGTGGTCGCTGGGGGCGGCGCTCGCCAGCGGGATCTTCGTGATCCCGTGGAAGCTCGCCAACACGGCGGGGGACACCGCGGCGGCGGCCTTCGCCCTCCTCGGCTTCGCCGCGCTCTTCAACACGGCGCTCTCCCTGATGCAGCGGGGTGGGCCGCCCCGCGTGGCCCTCGCGCCCTACGAGGGCTGGATCGCGCTGGCCCTGGCCGTGCTCTCGCTGCTCGGGAACCTCGCGAGCGCCGCGGCGATCGCGACGCTCTCGGCGTCGCTGATGAACGTGCTGCAGCGCGGCGAGGTGCTGGGGGTGGCGCTGCTGGCATGGGCGGTGCTCGGCGAGCGCGTCGAGCGCCGCTTCTGGCTCGGTGCGGGCCTCGCCGGCGTCGGGATGGTCGTGCTGCGCGATCCCTTCGGCGAGGCCGTGGTCGACGCGCGCGGCTCGCTCTTCGCCCTGGCCTCGGTGATCTGCTTCAGCGCGATGGCCGTGGTGACGCGGATGGCGATCCACCGCGTCGACCCGGTGCGCGTGAACATGCTGCGCCTGTGGATGACGCTTCCGCTCTGGGTGCTGCTCTCGGGCGGCACCGGCGGGCTCGCGTCGCTGCACGCGGCGCAGCTCGGCTACGCGGCGCTCGCCGCCTTCGCCGGACCCTTCGCCGCGCGGCTCTGCCTCATCCTCTCGGCGCGCCACGTCGACGCGCGCATCACCACGCTGGGCGCGCTCAGCGCCCCGGCCATCTCCGTTCCGCTCGAGATCGCGATCCTCGGGCACGTTCCCCTGCCCCGCGAGCTGCTCGGCGGCGCGATCCTGTTGCTCGGCATCGCCGTGCCCCTGCTGCGCTTGCCGGCCCGGAGGAGGGGCGCCTAGAATCTCCCGAGGCATGGCCGCCCTCCCGCTCGACACCCTCGACACCCGCCCGCGACGGGTATCCTCCTCGGCATGCACGATCTCGTGATCCGAGGCGGCAGCGTCCTCGACGGAACGGGCGCCGAGGCGCGCAGCGCCGACGTCGCGATCGACGGCGCCCGCATCGCCGCGGTGGGCGTCGTCTCCGAGAGCGGCCGCCGCGAGCTCGACGCCGACGGCGCGCTCGTCACTCCCGGCTTCGTCGACGTGCACGCCCACTACGACGGGCAGGCCACCTGGGATACCCAGCTCGCGCCGTCGTCCTGGCACGGCGTCACCACGGTGATCGCGGGCAACTGCGGCGTCGGCTTCGCGCCGGTGCGCGAGCGCGATCGCGACCGGCTGATCTCGCTGATGGAGGGCGTCGAGGACATCCCCGGCGCGGCGCTGCACGAGGGCATCCGCTGGGAGTGGGAGCACTTCCCCGAGTTCCTGGACGCGCTCGCCTCCCGCTCGCGCGACATCGACCTCGGCGTGCTGGTTCCCCACGGCCCGGTGCGCCTCTACGTGATGGGCGAGCGCGGCGCGGCGCGCGAGGCGGCGAGCGCCGAGGAGATCGCCGAGATGGGCCGCATCGTGCGCGAGGGCGTCGAGGCCGGCGCCTTCGGCTTCTCCACGTCGCGCACGCTCAACCACCGCACCAGCACCGGCGACTTCACGCCGACGCTCGGCGCCGCCGCCGAGGAGCTGCTCGGCATCGCGCGCGCGATGCGCGCGTCGGGGCGCGGCGCCTTCGAGGTCGTCGCCGACTTCGACGACCTCGAGGCCGAGTTCGAGGCCTTCCGCCGCGTCGCGGCCGAGACCGGCGCGCGCACCTTCGTCTCGCTGAACCAGAACAAGATGGGCGGCTATCGCGCCGTGCTCGACCGCATCGCGGCGGCGACGGCCGAGGGGCTCCCGATGACGGCGCAGGTGGCGGCGCGCCCGATCGGCGTGCTGATGGGCCTCGAGTCGACGATCCACCCGTTCCTGCTCTCGCCCCTCTGGGCGCAGGAGGTGGGCTCCGAGCGCGCGGCGCGCGTGGCGGCGCTGCGCGACCCCGCCTTCCGCGCCCGCATCGTCGAGAGCGTCGCCTCGCCCGGCACGCTGATCGGCAGCCCCGACCGGCTCTTCCGTCTCGGCGATCCGCCCGACTACGAGCCCGCGCCCGAGACGAGCCTCGCCGCTCGGGCCGCGCGCGCCGGCCGCGATCCGATCGACCTGCTCTGCGACTGGCTGCTCGACGCCGACGACCTCGTCTACTGGCCGATCTTCAACTACGCCGAGGGCGACCTCGAGGCCCAGCGCGCCCTGCTCGAGCATCCCGACACGATCGTGGGTCTCGCCGACGGTGGCGCCCACGTCGGCACGATCTGCGACGGCAGCTTCCCGACCACGCTCCTGGCCCACTGGGGCCGCGACCGCACGCGCGGGCCGAAGCTGCCGCTCCCGTGGCTGGTGAAGGCCCAGACGGCGGACACCGCCGCGGCCTACGGCCTCGCCGACCGCGGTCGCGTCGCCCCGGGCCTGCGCGCGGATCTCAACGTGATCGACTTCGAGCGGCTGCGGCTGCGTCCCCCGCGGCTCGTGCGCGACCTCCCCGCCGGCGGCAAGCGCTTCCTCCAGCGCGCGGACGGCTACCTCGCGACGGTCGTCGCCGGCGAGGTCACCGACGAGCACGGCGAGGCGACCGGGGCCCTCCCCGGCCGGCTGGTGCGCAGCGGGCGCCGACCGGGGTCGGCCGGCTAGGGACCCGGCAGCCCCAGGGTGATCAGGGAGCGACCGGCCGCAAGGGTGAGGCGCTGCTCGCCGTCCACCGCGTAGCTGATGGGCGCGGCGTTGATCCGCCCGCCGACGCTCAGCGCGTAGAGCTCGTCGCCGCTCCTCGCGTCGAGGATGTAGAAGCGACGGTCGTCGCCCCCGAAGACGATGTCCCCGCCGGTGGCGACCAGCCCGCTGGTCTTCCACCAGGCGGGGCGTTTCGGGTTCTCGTGCTCCCAGACGATCTCGCCCGTCTCCGGGTCGATGGCCCGCACGAAGGTCTGCAGGTGCTCGGCGCCGGGGATGAACTTGTGCCCGCCCCCCAGCCAGACCTTGCCCGGCTCGTACTCCTGGGGGGCGGGATGCTTGAACACCACCTGCCCCATCTCGAGCACCGGCACGTAGAACAGGCCCGTGCGCGGGCTGAACGTGGGCGACTGCCAGTTGGCACCGCCGATCGGCCCCGGCCAGGTGACCGTCCCCTCCACGGCGGGGACGGCGGCCCGCGGATCCGGCACCGGCCGCCCGTTCTCGTCGATGCGCTCGGCCCAGTTCTGCTTGCAGTAGGCGGAGGCGTGGAGGAACTCGCCGGTCTCGCGGTCGAGGACGTAGAAGAAGCCGTTGCGGTTCGCCGTCATCAGGAGCTTGCGATCGCGCCCGCGCCAGGGCCGATCGACGAGGATCGGTACCTGGTTCGCCGCCCAGTCGTGCTCGTCGTGGGGGGTGAACTGGAAGTGCCAGCGCAGCGAGCCGTCGTCGGGATCGAGCGCCAGCACGCTGGCGGTGTAGAGGTTGTCGCCCTCGCGCACTTCCCCCTGGTAGAGCGGCGAGGGGTTGCCGACGGGCCAGTAGAGCAGGTCGAGGTCCGGGTCGTAGGTCCCCGTCAGCCAGGTGCCCCCGCCGCCGCGCTGCCACGAGTCCCCGGCCCAGGTCTCGTGACCCGGCTCCCCGGGGCCGGGGATCACCCAGAAGCGCCAGACGCGCTCGCCGGTCTCGACGTCGTAGGCGTCGAGGAAGCCCCGGATCCCGAGGTCTCCCCCTCCCACGCCGACGATCACGCGGTCCTTCACGACGAGCGGAGCCGACGTGACCGAGTAGCCCATCCGGTGGTCGGCGAGCGTCGCCGTCCAGAGCACCGCGCCGGTCTCCGCGTCGAGCGCCACGAGCTTGGCGTCGAGGGTTCCGGTGAACACCCGCTTGCCGTGCACGGCGACGCCGCGGTTCACCTGTCCGCAGCAGAGGCGCAGATCGCCCGACACCGGGTGGACGTGCGACCAGAGCGTCTCGCCCGTCGCCACGTCGAGGGCGTGCACGTCGTTGGGCGGCTCGGTCACGTACATGACGTCGCCGTTCACGATGGGGGTGACCTCGACGATCTTCTGGTCGTTGTCGAACTGGTGAACCCACTTCACCGAAACGCGCGACGCGTTCTCGGGGGTGATCTGGTCGAGCGGGCTGTAGCGCTTGCCGTCGTAGGTCGCGGAGTAGTGGATCCAGTTGTGCGGCTCGTCGCCGCCGCGCAGCAGACGCTCGTTGGTGACGGGCTCGATGCGCGGGATCGCCGCGTCGAGCTTCTCGTCGCTCCGGCTCTGAACGGAGCGGAGGTACGCCACGACCTCCCAGAGCGCGTGGTCCTCGAAGTCGTGGGCGGGCATCTCCGTGCCCGGGACGCCCTCGGCGATCACCCGGAACAGCGCCCAGTCGCTATCGCCGTGCTCGAGCGGCCGGCGGTCCAGGGCGGGTCCCGCCGCGCCCACGGCCTCGGGCCCGTGGCACTTCCCGCAGCTGGCCTCGTAGCGCTGCGCCCCGGCCGCGGCGTCCTCCTCGGAGCCCAGCGGGTTGTGGATCGTCTGATAGGGATTCCCGGTGGTCGCCAGCTCCTCGAGGTAGACGGGACTGTCGGGCGACAGCCAGCGGAGCATGCGGAGGAGCCCGAGGCCGTCGATCTGGCCGCGGGAGTGCATCACCACGATCTTCGCGCGCCAGGCGAGCGCCGGCGTCGTGGCGACGACGGCCGAGACCGCCGCGATGCCCAGCACCACGATGGCGAGTCCCGCGATCCAAAGCCTGTGCAAGGCGCCGATCCTCGCTCGGGGGATGGGACGAACCCGCCGTCAGCGGCCGATCGCGGGCGATGCTAGCCTAGCCCCGATCCGGCTCTGGGACCCGGGCCCGACCGACCCCGCCTACGGGCAGGGCGTCCCGAGCAGGTGCGTGCCATCGGTGAAGTTGCAACCGTAGAGCGGATCGGCCACCGCGGCGGGATCCAGCACCACGTCGCCGGCCGGCGTCGCGCCGAGCTGCTCCCAGGCCACCAGGTCGAGGAACGCCGACGAGAACTCGGCGGCCGTGAACTCGCAGTGGCTGACGCCGCGGATCGCGCGCTGCACGAGCAGGTCGCTCTTCCCGCGATCGGCGACACGCTGGGCGTACACCACCTCGTTGTGGAAGGGCACGAAGAGGTCGCCGAGGTTGTGCAGCGTGAGCACGGGGATCGTGATGTTCCCGGTGGTGCGCGGCACCTGGGCCAGCCCGCCCTTGCGGCCCTGGGGATCCTGCTCGACCCGGACGATCCCGGCGTTCAGCTCCGCCTCGGCGGGGGTGAGCGCGGGATCGCCGTCGAACTGGTAGACCACGTCGGTGTTCTCGACCCCGAGGCCCGGCGTGCGCGGCAGGGTGCCGTCGCCGACGCCGAGGTCGAAGAGGAAGTTGCCGGGTCCCGAGCCGAAGTTCGGGAAGGTGTTCCAGAAGAAGAAGGCCTCGTCGAAGTTGGGGCGCTCGCCGCCCGAGCGCAGCTCGACGAGGTTCTTGAAGTTCTGGCCGTCGGCGTTGAGCAGGCTCGGCCAGCCGCCCGGGACGGACTCGAGGTTCGCCTTGATCTGCGGCACCGTGCCGAAGAGGTACGACACGGGCTCGACCGGGAAGGCCGAGCTGTCGAGCGCGATCTGCTGGGCCGCTGCGTTGAAGTCGAGGAAGAAGTCGAAGAGCTCGTAGTCGGCGAGCACGCCGCAGATCGGGAGCGCCGCGTCGTAGATCTCCGGGTACTGCTCGATGGAGACGGCCGTGACGTGGCCGCCCATCGAGGCGCCGGTGAGGTAGACCCGGTCTGCCGGGGCGATCTCGTCGTCCAGCATGCCCACGAGGGCGTTGGTCGACAGCACGCCGGCAGCGATGTCGTAGTCGTTGCGGCTGTAGCTCGAGGCCGCCCAGGCGAAGCCCAGGGGAATCAGCAGCGCGCGCAGGGGGTGGTTGTCGACGGTGAGCTCGAGTCCCGTGCCCCGGAAGCCGTGGGCCCAGATCACGAGGGTCCCGTTCCAGTTGTCCGGGTACTCGGCGCGCCAGCCCGCGCCGCCGTGCACCCCCCAGTGGGCCGTCGCGCCCGGCGCGGCGGTGAAGGGGAGCTTCGTCTCGTCGACGAAGTAGTCGGAGCGGTTCTGGGCCGCAGCGGGCGTCGCGAGCGCGATCAGGATCGGGAGCCAGAGGGCGAGCTTCGTCATGGACGGGTCCTCCTGGGACGGGGATGGGCGGGAACCGGCCCACGCTACACGCCGGAGGGGTCGTTCGAGAAGAAAATTATTCGGCTCGGGCAGCGGCGGGCCCTCTCGCGCGACCGCGAGCCGTCCCGCAGCCCGGGCGGCCCGGATCCGGGCCGGCAGGGCGCCGCGCGCGCCGCCGCGGGCGTGCGGCGCAAGGGGGAGTCCCGGGCTCGGCCAGACCGCCTGGTGATTCCTCGCGTCATGGATGGATTGCGCGCGAGAGAGCGCAGCGTCGGCGAAGGCGTCAGCGCAGCTCGATCACCGCGTTGCTGATGATCTTCGCGTCGCGCTCGACGCTCTCGGCCTCGACGAGGATGCGCTGCTCGCCGTCCTGCCAGTACTTGACCCGGTAGGTCTCCCCGGGGAAGGCCACGCCGGCGAAGCGCGCCTGGTAGCGCGCCACCTTCGCCGTATCGCCGCCGAGCACCTCGTCGACGATCGCCTTGCAGGTGATGCCGTAGGAGCAGAGGCCGTGGATGATCGGCTTGTCGAAGCCGCCCATCTTCGCGAACTCGGGGTCGGCGTGGAGCGGGTTCTTGTCGCCCGACAGGCGGTAGATCAGCGCCTGCTGGGGGAGCGTCTTGCGCTCGATCGTGCCGTCGGGCGCGCGGTCGGGCGCCTGGTTGCCGGCCTTGGGGCCCGAGTCGCCGCCGAAGCCGCCCTCGCCGCGGATGAAGAGCGAGAAGCGGTTGGTGAACAGGTCCTGGCCGCTGTCCGCGTCCTTCGCCGTCGACTCGAGGATGACGAGCGCCGCCTTCCCCTTGTCGTAGATCTCGGGGATGTGCGCCGACGTCCGGAGCTTCGCGGCGGTGGGCAGCGGCTGGTGCAGGATGATCTCCTGCTCGCCGTGGAGCAGCATCGCCAGGTTGAACTGGAGACCCGGGATGGCGCCGCTCGCGATGCCGCCCATCGACCCGAAGGCCGGGATGACGGCGAAGCTGGGCAGCACCTTGAGGTTCTTCTCGTAGGTGTACTCGAGCTCCTTGGGATCGGTGGCGTTCTCGCCCGCGCCGAGGCCGAGGTGGTAGAGGATCACCTGGTCCTGGGTGTAGGCGGTCTCGCCGTCGGGCAGCCGGGCGCCGCGGGCCTTGTCGGGATCGATCGGCATCGGAGGACTCCTGTCGTAGTGGGGGGACACGGGTTCGCGCCCGTGTGGCTTCGCGCGCTCGGAGGCAGCCTTCGACTTCGCTCGGCTCCGCCTCGCTGCGCGCCGGCTGCGCCGGCTTGCTACTGCTGCGACTTCAGCGCTTCGATCACCGCCTTGGTCTCGTCGGCGATGCTCTCGGGGATCGTGTAGCCCTCGCGGTCGCGGATCACGTCGATGTGGTCGAAGATGTCGTCCGCGGACGGGATGCTGCCCTTCGGCGCCACCCAGCCCTTCGCCATGCCGACGAAGATGCGCGCGTAGCGCCCGCCGCCCACGTCGAAGATCTCGTGGGTGAGCTCGCACTTCTCCGAGCAGAGATAGGTGACCAGCGGCGTCACGAAGTTCGGGTCGAGGGCGTCGGCCATGCCGCCGAGCAGCTGCTCGGTGAGGCGCGTCTTCGCGATCGGCGCGATCGTGTTGACCTTGATGTTGTTCTTGGCGCCCTCGACGGCGAGGACGTTCATCAGACCCACGAGGCCCATCTTCGCGGCGCCGTAGTTCGCCTGGCCGAAGTTGCCGAAGATGCCGGCTCCCGAGGAGGCCATCACGATGCGCCCGTAGCCGTTGTCCTTCATCGAGGCGAAAGCGGGCTGGGTCACGAAGAAGGCGCCGCGCAGGTGGACGTCGATCACCGCGTCGAGGTTCTCGGGCTCGAGCTTGAGGAAGCTCTTGTCGCGCAGGATCCCGGCGTTGTTCACCAGGATGTCGACCTTGCCGAAGTTGTCGAGCGCAGTCTGGATGATCGCCTTGCCGCCCTCGGGCGTCGCGACCGAATCGTAGTTCGCGACCGCCGCGCCGCCGGCCTCGGTGATCTCCTTCACCGTCTCGTCGGCCATGCTGCTGCCGCCGCCCGTGCCGTCGGCGGCGCCGCCGAGATCGTTCACCACGATGCTGGCGCCGCGGCGGGCCATCTCGAGGGCGTAGGTCTTGCCGAGGCCGCCCCCGGCGCCGGTGATCACCGCGACGCGGCCGTCGAAACGAATCTCACTCAAGGGAATCTCCTTCTCTCGGGGTCTCGCCGTCGGAGGGCGACGGGGGGATGCTCCGCGCGCGGGCGTGCGAGCGGCGGGCGGCCATCCTAGCACCGCTGCGGCGCGATGGATCCGCGCGGGAGCCGGCCGCTGGCCCTCCGCGCGGGCTTCCGTACGCTCGGCGCGGCGCCGGGGAGGGGCGAGTCGATGGGAGCGGAGCGGAACCGGAAAGGGCGGCGGCGCGCCGGGCTTCTGGCCGCTCTTGCGGCTGCGCTGCTCGCCCCCAGCGCGCGCGACGAGCGCCCGCTGCCGCCGCCCGGCGACCCGGCCTGGGAGACGCTGGAGCTCCCCGGGGTCGAGGGCCCGACGCGCTACCGGGCCGTCGCGGACGCCGCCGGGCCCGCGCTCGAGGCCTCGGCCGAGTGTGGCGCCTCGGCGCTGGCCGTCGCCGTCCCGGCGGGCGCGCTCGCCGACACGCCGATCCTGCGCTGGCGCTGGTGGGCGGAGCAGCTGCCGGCCGGGACCGACGAGAGGACCCGGGCGGGCGACGACTTCGCCGTGCGCGTCAGCGTGCTGTTCGCCTTCGAGGCCGGGCGCGCGGGCTGGGTCGAGCGCGTGCGCCACGAGCTGGTCGGAGCGGTGGCGGGACGCGAGATGCCGGGATCGGCGCTCCACTTCCTGTGGACCGCGGAGCTGGCGCCGGGAACGATCTGGCCCAACCCGCGCACCGACCGCGCCGCCAACTGGGCGCTCGAGCGCGGACCCGCCGCGGGCTGGCGCGACGCCGAGGTCGACGTCGAGCGCGCCTACCGGCGCGCCTTCGGGCGGGCGGCGCCTCCGCTGCTGGCCGTGGGCGTCATGACGGACGGCGACGACCACTGCGGTACGGTCCGAGGGCGCTACGCCGACTTCCGCTTCGCGCCGCGACCGGCGGACCCGGAGGCCGGCTCCGGCATCGAACCCCCGAGCCCGAACCCATGAGCCTCCCCACGCATCCCGACTTCGACGCCCTGCTCGCGGAGCGCGCGCTGCCGCCGCTGCGCCGCGAGCGCGTCGCGACCCTCCAGGTGAACGTCGGCCGGCGCTGCGACCTCGCCTGCCACCACTGCCACGTCGAGGCGGGCCCGAAGCGCACCGAGGTGATGGACGCGCGCACCGCCGGCCGCGTGCTCGAGCTGCTCGAAGCCCACCCCGAGGTCGCGACCCTCGACCTCACCGGCGGCGCGCCGGAGCTCTGCCCCTCCTTCCGCGAGCTGGTGCGCGGCGCCCGCCGGCTGGGCCGCGCGGTGATCGACCGCTGCAACCTCACCGTGCTCTTCGAGCCGGGCCAGGAGGACACCGCCGGGTTCCTCGCCGAGCACGGCGTCCGCGTGGTGGCCTCCCTGCCCTGCTACACGGCCGAGACCGTCGACGCCCAGCGCGGGAAACGGGTCTTCGAGCGCAGCATCGAGGCCCTGCGCCGCCTGAACGCGCTGGGCTACGCCCGCGAAGACACCGGCCTCGCTCTCGACCTCGTCTACAACCCGCTCGGCCCCTCGCTGCCGCCCGCCCAGCAGGAGCTCGAGGCCACCTATCGCGAGGAGCTCGCCTCGCTCTTCGGCATCGCCTTCGACCACCTCGTCACGATCACCAACATGCCGATCAAGCGCTTCGCCCACGCCCTCGAGCGCGACGGGCGCCACGGCGAGTACATGGGCCTGCTGGTGAACCACTTCAATCCGGCGACGCTGCCCGGGCTCATGTGTCGCTCCCTCGTGTCGGTCGGCTGGGACGGCGCGCTCTACGACTGCGACTTCAACCAGATGCTCGAGCTGCCGCTCGGGGCGGGACCGGCCGACGTCTGGAAGGTCGGCTCGTTCGACGACTTCGAGGGCGCGGAGATCGCCACGGCGGGACACTGCTTCGGCTGCACGGCGGGGAGCGGCTCGAGCTGCGGCGGCGCGCTGGTCTGAAACCAACCACCGCGTCCCCGCATCCCAGTCCGCGAGCCGTCGGGAGGAAGCATGGATCATCCGGTCGCCAGCGAGGCCGCGACACCGCGGAGCGGCGTGCCCTGGACGAAGCTGACCCTGGGCGTCGTCGCGCTCGTCGGGATCGTGGCGCTCGGCCGGGCTGCCGGCGGCCAGGTGCAGGCCTTCGCGACCTGGGTCGATGGGCTCGGCGTGTTCGGACCGCTGGTCTTCATCGCCGGCTACGCGGTGGCGGTGGTCGCCTTCGTGCCCGCGTCGCTGCTCACGCTGGCGGCGGGCGCCGTCTTCGGCATCGGGGCGGGGACGGCCTGGGTCTTCGTCGCCGCCGTCCTCGGCTCGGCGCTGGCCTTCCTGGTGTCCCGCTACGTGGCCCGGAGTGCCGTCGAGCAGCGCGTCGCGGGCGACGCGCGCTTCGCGGCCATCGACCGCGCGATCGGCGCCCAGGGGCGACGCATCGTCTTCCTGCTGCGCCTGTCTCCGGTCTTCCCCTTCAACCTGCTGAACTACGCACTCGGTCTCACGAGCGTACGCTTCGCCGACTACCTCGTCGCATCGCTCGGCATGCTCCCGGGCACCCTGCTCTACGTCTACACGGGAAAGACGATCGGCGACGTCGCGTCCCTGGCCGGCGGCGCCGCCCCCGAGCGCGGGGCCTCCCACTACGCGCTCCTGGGGGTGGGACTGCTCGCCACCGCCGTGGTGACGGTGCTCGTCACGCGGATCGCGCGGCGCGCCCTCGAGGAGGCGACCGGCGACGCCGAGGTCGCCTAGTCGGTTCCGCGCCCTACTCTCCTTCCACCTCTCCTTCGGAGATCGCCATGTCCCCGCTCCCCGAGGTGTCGCCGCGCGACGCCCACAACCAGACGCTGGTCGGAAACGTCCACCCGGCGGACTGGACGAACCCGAAGCCCGTGGGCCGCTACAACCTCGTCGTGATCGGCGCCGGCTCGGCCGGACTCATCACCTCGGCGATCGCCGCCGGGCTCGGCGCACGGGTGGCCCTCGTCGAGCGCCACTACCTCGGCGGCGACTGCCTGAACGTCGGCTGCGTCCCGTCGAAGGGCGTGATCCGCGCGTCGCGCATGGTCGCCGAGGCGCGACGCGCCGAGAAGGAGATCGGTCTCGCGCTCGCCGACGGCGCGGAGGCAGACTTCGGCGCCGCGATGGAGCGGATGCGGCGCATCCGGGCCGAGATCAGCGCCGAGGACGCCGCCGTGCGCTATCGCGACGAGCTCGGCGTGGACGTCTTCCTCGGCGAGGCGCGCTTCAGCGGCAAGGACACCGTCGACGTCGGGGGCACGACGCTGCGCTTCGCCAAGGCGGTGATCGCCACGGGCGCACGCGCGGTGTCCCTGCCCATCGAGGGGCTGGAGGAGGCGGGCTACCTCACCAACGAGACGATCTTCAACCTGACCTCGCGACCGCGTCGCTTCGGCGTGATCGGCGCCGGACCGATCGGCTGCGAAATGGCCCAGGCCTTCCGCCGCCTCGGCTCCGAGGTGACGCTCCTCCATGCGGACGACCACATCCTGCCGCGCGAGGACGCCGACGCGGCCCACGTCCTCGAGGAGCGCTTCGCCGCGGAGGGGATCCGCCTCGTCAACGCCTGCCGGATCGAGCGCGTGGATCGCGACCCGGCGACGGGCGAGAAGACGATCGCCTTCCACCACGCCGATGGCCGGAGCGACCGGGTCGCCGTGGACGAGCTCCTGCTCGGCGTCGGCCGCGCGCCGAACGTGGAGGGACTCGGCCTCGAGAACGTGGGCGTCCGCTACGACGCCCGCCGCGGCGTCCGCGTGAACGACTTCCTGCAGACGTCCAATCCGCGGATCTACGCGGCCGGCGACATCTGCATGGCGTGGAAGTTCACGCACGCGGCCGATGCGGCGGCGAAGATCGTCGTGCAGAACGCCCTCTTCTTCCACCACGTCCCCTTCCTCAAGAAGCGGCTGTCGTCCCTGGTGATGCCCTGGTGCACCTACACCGACCCCGAGGTCGCCCACGTGGGTCTGTACGCCTCGGATGCCGACGAGCAGGGGATCGAGACCGACACCTTCACCGTGCCCCTCTCCCAGGTGAACCGCGCGGTCGCCGACGGCGAGGACGAGGGATTCGTGAAGATCGTGACGAAGCGGGGCAAGGACGAGATCCTCGGGGCGACGATCGTCGCCTCCCACGCGGGCGAGATGATCTCCGAGGTCACCCTGGCGATGGTGGGCGGGCTCGGGCTCGGGAAGATCATCGAGGTGATCCACCCCTACCCCACCCAGGCCGAGGGCATCAAGCGCGCCGCCGGGCTCTACACGCGGGGCCGCGCCACACCGGGGGTGGTGAAGTGGATGTCCCGCTGGATGGCGCTCCAGCGATGAGCCGCCGGGAGGAGACGATGAACGAGCCGGACGTCTTCGAGGATGCCGTCGCGCGCGTCGAGCGCATCGCCGCCGACGCCGGCGTGGCGCCCGAGGTGATCGACAGCCTCCGCCAGCCGAAGGCGGTGCTCACCGCCGACCTTCCCGTCCGCATGGACGACGGGTCCACCCGGCACTTCGTCGCCTACCGCTGCCGCTACAACGACGCCCTCGGCCCCACCAAGGGTGGCATCCGCTTCCACCCGGAGGTGACCCTCGCCGAGGTGCAGGCGCTCGCGCTGTGGATGACGATCAAGTGCGCCGTCGTCGGCATCCCCTACGGCGGGGGGAAGGGCGGAGTGATCGTCGACCCGAAGCAGCTCTCGCGGCTCGAGCTGGAGCGCCTGTCGCGCGCCTACATGCGCGCCATGGCGGACTTCGTCGGACCGGACACCGACATCCCGGCCCCGGACGTCTACACCAACGCCCGCATCATGGGCTGGATGGCCGACGAGTACGCGGCGATCCATCGCAAGCGCCAGCCGGCGGTGATCACGGGGAAGCCGATCGCGCTCGGGGGCAGCCTCGGACGCGACGAGGCCACCGGGCGCGGGGCCTTCCTCGTGATCCACGAGTACGCGAAGCGCGTCGGACTCGAGCCGGCGAAGACGCGCGTGGCGGTGCAGGGCCTCGGCAACGCCGGCTACCACGTCGCGCGTCTGCTCCAGCAGTCCGGCTACCCGATCGTCGCGGTCTCCGACTCGAAGGGCGGGGTCTTCTCCGAGAAGGGCCTCGACGTGGAGAGCCTCCATCAGCACAAGCAGGAGACGCGCACCCTCGAGGGCGTGTACTGCGAGGGCTCGGTGTGCGAGCTGATCGAGTCGGAGAAGATCAGCAACGAGGAGCTGCTCGAGCTCGACGTGGAGCTCCTGATCCCGGCGGCGCTCGAGGGCGTCATCGACGAGGAGAACGCACCGCGGATCCGCGCGAAGTGCATCGCCGAGGTGGCGAACGGGCCGATCGAGGGGACCGCCGACGCGATCCTGCAGGAGGCCGGGATCCCCGTGCTGCCCGACGTGCTCACCAACGCGGGGGGCGTCACGGTGAGCTACTTCGAGTGGGTGCAGAACCGCCAGGGCTACCCCTGGAAGCTCGCGGAGGTGCGGGACCGCCTCGAGGAGGTGCTCGCCCGCGCCTTCGCGGACATGTGGGACCTCCGCGCGAGGGAGGGCGGGACGTTCCGCGCCGCCGCGTACCGCGGCGCGCTGCAGCGGATCGGCGAGGCGATCGAGAGCGAGGGCACGCGGGAGTGGTTCAGCGACGGCGGGCGCTGAGGATCGCCTCGACCAGCGCGTCGGGCACTTCGGGGGCGGCTTCCTCGCAGAGGTCGCGCCCCATGCGCACCGTCTCGCGGTAGGTGTCGAGGTAGGTCACGCAGGGCGGGCAGGCGCGCAGGTGGGCGTCGAACACCTCCCGCTCGGCGTCGCCGAGGCCGCCCTCCAGGTACTCCATCAGGAACTCGGCACATTCGCGGCAGGTCACTCCGACCCCTCCCCGGCGAGGTGCGGCTCGAGCAATCCGCGCAGCGCCTGGCGCGCGCGGTGCAGACGGGTCTTCACGGCCCCCGGACTGATCCCCATCGCCTCGGCGGTCTCCTCGGTGTCGAGGTCTTCGATGTCCCGCAACATCAGGACGTTACGGTAGCCCTCGGGCAGGGCCTGGATCTTCTCGAGGACCAGCCGGCGCAGCTCACTCCGTTGGGTGGCCTCGAGGGCGTCGGTCCGCCAGGGCTGGGCAGGGCGCTCGGGATGGCCGTCCGCCTGCCAGCCGGGCAGGAGGTCGTCGATCGACTGCTCGGGCTTGCGGCGCCGCGTCCGGAGCTTCATCAGGCTGGCGTTCACCACGATGCGGTGGAGCCAGGTGGAGAGCCGGGCGTCGCCCTCGAAGCGGTCGACCCCGCGGAAGGCGTTCAGGAAGGCGTCCTGGACCGCGTCGTGGGCGTCGTCCTCCTGGGGCAGGAAGCGCCGCGCGACGGCGAGCAGGCGCCCGCCGTGGGTGCGGACGAGCTCCTCGTAGGCGGCCTCGTCTCCCGCCCGCAGGCGCGCGAGCAGCGCGCGCTCGTCGGCGCGATCCTCTGCGCCATC
>Ga0299906_10002203_pt1 | contig 16253 bp, 14 predicted proteins | sample RVTome_14_FD_200259 | JGI IMG/M metagenome (GOLD analysis project Ga0299906, IMG submission 200259) | Soil microbial communities from uranium-contaminated site in the Upper Colorado River Basin, Wyoming, United States - RVT145D125 (version 2) ...
CCAGAACCTCGAGCGTGCGCGAGCGGAATTCCCGCTGATGCAGCACGTAGAGGACGCCCAGCGTCACCGCGATCATCAACGCCGGGTGCAGGAACCACGACAGCGCCGCCACCCCGAAGTAATAGGCCCGCAGGCCCTGGTTGAAGTTGCGGTTGGCGAAGGAGAGGATGACGGCGACCCGGTCGATGTCCGCGGCGTAAACGGACGCGTCTCCCGGCGGCTTGCGCGCGGCGCCGACCAGGATGGAGGAGAAACCGAACTGCCGGAGCGACCACGAGAACTTGAAGAACGCGTAAACGAAGATCAGCAGCAGCACCAGGATCTTCAGCTCCCACAGCCGGATCGACACCTGCTGCCCGAACGGCAGCTCCGCCACCACGCTCGCCGCCCGCTCCGCGTAGCCCATCAGCGCGACCAGCGCGCCGAGGATGAGCATCGTGGTGGAGGCGAAGAACTGCGAGCTGCGCATGAGATTGCGCAGCACGTTGACGTCCACCATGCGGTTGTCGCGCTCGACCATGCGCTCGATCCATCCGCGCACGAAACGATCCATCTCGCGTCCGAGCTGCGGCCGCGATGGCCTGCCGTAATCCGCATACCACTGGTAGGCAGCCCATGCCGTCACGAGCAGCACGAGCGCCGCGACGTCCATCCACGTGAGAGGCAGCATGACCAGGATGCGCTCGAGCAGCGTCATACGAAGAGCGTCAGCACGCCGGTGTAGCCGTAGAGCCGGTTATGCGAGATTTCGCCGTTGCAGAAGAAGCCGACCAGCGGGAACTCGCCGAGCGTCTCGCGGATCATCTTGAGCTCCGCCGAATCCGGCCCGAACAGGCTCGCGCCGCGCCCGACGCAGGAGTAATAGACGCCCCCGCGCGGCCGCCCGAACATGCCCTTACGGATGCTGACCAGCATGCGCGCCATGTCCTCGTGGGCGGTCTTCGTGTCGCGCCGGCAGAACATTACGCTTGCGCCCGGCTGCAGGAGCTCGCCGATGGCGATCAGGCGGTTGGCGGGATCGATGCCCACCAGGTTGCGCACCAGGTAGTCGCCGGTGTCGCTGCCGGCGATCGGCAGCCCCGCAAAGATCAGGCCGCCGACGCGGTTGAGATCGCGCGCGAGGGTCTCGCCGATGTCCTCCTTGAACACGTCGAGCGCGGCGCGCCCGTCGAGCTGGATGATGACATTGTGCTGGCTCGCAGTGATCTGGTGCTTGGGCCCGAGCGGAGAGCAGCCCTGCGTAAGCCGGGTGGCAACCGTGACGTTGTCGGCGAACGACACTCCGGAGAGCCCCCCCTCCACCACACCGTCGGCCACCTGCAGGTTCTGCCGGCGCGAGCTGGTGAGCCCGCCCACGAGGAACCCGCTCTCCACCTTGCCGGCGAGGCGGCTCACGAGCTCGGCGATGTGCCGGTTGTAGGGGTCGGCGTGGACGATGGCGAAGTTCGGCGCGGCGCCGCCGCACTTGAGCGTGATGTTGTCGACGTCCGTGGCACTCGCCACTCCGGAGAAGACGCGAAAGGAGTCGGGCTCGAAGTCGCCGGCCATCGCCGCAATCGCCGCCTCGTCGAGATATTCGCGGCCGGTGGCGCAGACGCCGATGCCGACGGTGCCGACCCAGTGAGGTATGCCGGTCCGGCTCCTGAACAGCGCGAGGATGTCGCCCAGGTGGTCGGCGAGGAGATCCGTCACGTAGAGGAACCCGAGACTCGCCGGGCCCTGGCCGATCTGCGCGATGCAGGCTTCCGCGGCTTCCTGCCAGTTCTGCGCGGCTGCGTGCCCGTAGCGGAAATCCGGCATGGCCAGACTTAGAGCCGCTTGACCCAGCCGGGCAGCGCCTCGAAGCGCGTGGTCCACGCCATCACGCCCGGGTAGTTCTCGAGCACGAAGCCGCCTTCCGGCGATACCGAAACGTACGGGTAGCAGGCGACATCGGCGAGCGTCGGCCGGCCGAGCGCGAGCCACGGGTTGCTCTTCAACTGGCCCTCGAGCACCTTCAAGCCCGCCTCTCCGTAGCCGCGGTACTCCTCGTAGTTGCCGACCTTCCTGACCCCGATCTTGTTGCCGCGCGCCCACTGCAGCCCGTAGTGCAGCTCGTTCTGCGCCAGCTCCAGCCACTGCGCCACTTCCGCCATCCCCGCGGGATCGGACGGGAGCCATTTGTCTCCGCCGTGCTTGCGCGCGACATAGATGAGGCAGGCGGTCGAGCCCCAGAAAGTGCGGCCCCCGTCTTCCAGCGCCGGCACCTGCCCGCGCGGATTGATCTTCAGGAACGGCTCCTTCTTGTGCTCGCCGGCCCGCGCGTCGATCATTGCCTTCTCGAACGGGACGTTCAGCATCGAAAGCAGCAAACGCACCTTGTAGGCGTTGCCGGAGGTTTCCGTCGTGTAGAGCTTCACGAAATCTCCCTTGCTCGCAGGAGCGGCAATCGTAGCACGCGGCCCGAAATGCGGCCCGCGCCGCGTGCGCGCCCTGCGGGAGAGTTAGCGCGGCTCCTGCCCGAAAGCTTCGCGAATCAGGGTCTTCGCCTCGACCCGGGCGAAATCCATGAACGCGCGCGCCGCGAGGGAGAGCTGCTTGCCTACGGGATAGACGAAGTGCCAGTGACGCTCGCGGGGGAATCCTTCGACATCCAGGCAGGCGAGCTTCGTCTGTTCCGGTTCGAGCCCCAGGCAGTAGCGTGACAGGATCGAGACGCCGAGTCCGGCGAGAATCGCTTCCCGGATTGCTTCGTCGGTGCTGAGCTCCATTCGTATTTTCGGGGCGAGCCCGTGCTGCTCGAACAGCTTCAACACCACCATGCGCGTTCCCGACCCGGGTTCGCGTATCAGGAACGGCTCGTGTGCGAAGCGCGCAAACGCGATCCTCTTTTCCCCCGCCAGCGGATGGTCGCTGCGCGCAAACACCAGCAGCGGGTCGGACAGTATGGCCTGGACGACGACCTCCTGCTCGACCGGAGGATCGGCGAACAGGTACAGGTCGTCCTCGTTACGCCCCAGCCGCTCGATGAGCGTGCCGCGGTTGTGGATCTGCAGCGATGCCTCAATCCCAGGGTGGCGCTGGATGAACGCGCCGAGCAGCCGAGGGACGAAGTACTTCGCCGTCGAAGCCACGGCCAATCGAAGATGCCCCGACGCCAGCCCGCGCATTTCGCTCAGCGTGTCCTCGAGCTTCGAGAGCGCCTGGAAGACGTCGTTGCAGCCGGCGTAAACCCGCCTGCCGGCTTCCGTCAGGTAAATGCGCTTGCCCACCTGCTCGAAGAGCGGCAGGCCGACCGTTTCGCTCAACTTCTTGATCTGCACCGAGGCCGTCGGCTGGGCCATGTGCAGCTCCTGGGCGGCGCGGGTGAAATTTCCGAGTCGCGCACTGGCTTCGAAGACGCGCAGCTGCGGCAGGGTTCCATGTTTCAGGAAACGCCGGATGTTCTCTTGCGGCATGGCGATGGCTCCTCCAATCCGTTGCCATTACCGCCGTGCCCCATAAATGCACAGCGGCCTTCACCTCGCAGTGAAGGCCGCCTGAAAAAACCGACCTTCACCAGTCTGGCAAAGGTCTCGCTTGCACCGAACTCTTCGATGCCGGCGCGACCGGGGCAATGCCCGAACTGACGATCGCGTCGTAGCAGCCAAGGGGGCTGCCGAAGCTACTCCCCTTTTGAGGGGCGCCCGGCTCTCGCCGAGTCGCGCGCTATTGATACCACATCGGTCCCCTCCCATCAAGTTTTCGATCCATTACGAATCGTAATGCCAGCAATTCTGATTTGTCGGTGAGCTTTACGTTTCGCAATTGCAGCCATCGTAAGAATCAATTTTCATTTACCGCCGCCTCGCTCCATAGTCCGCGGGAGAAGCCGTCAAGGAGACCTCCATGCAAGAAAAAGACACCCATAACCAGTCCATCGAAAGCGTGGTCGACGCCTTTCAGACGCACGCCGATCGAGGCCTGACCCGGCAGGAGGTGGAGGATCGTCTCCGGAAGTTCGGCACCAATGAGCTGACGGAAAAGCCCCGGCCGGGCTTTCTCGCGCTGTTGTGGGGCCAGTTCAACAATTACCTGGTGATCATCCTGATCGTCGCGGCTCTCATCGCGCTGGCGCTCGGGGAGTGGGTCGACTCCATCGCCATCATGGTCATCGTCGTGCTGAACGCCGTGGTCGGCGTGATACAGGAGTCCAAGGCGGAGCAGGCCCTGGCGGCCCTGAAGAAGATGTCGGCACCCAACGCCCAAGTCATCCGCGACGGCGTGGAAACGGCGATCCCGGGGCGCGAGCTCGTTCCCGGCGACATCGTCCTCCTGGAGGCGGGCAACTACGTTCCCGCCGACATGCGCCTCGTCACGAGCGTCAATCTCAAGGTCGAGGAGGCCTCGCTGACGGGGGAATCCGTGCCCGTGGAGAAGAAGGCCGCGGCGGTGCTGGAGAAGGACATCCCGCTGGGCGACCGCAGGAATTCGGCATTCATGAGCACGATGGTGACGTACGGCCGCGGGAAGGGGCTCGTGACCGGCACCGGGATGAACACCCAGATCGGGCTCATCGCCGAGATGATCCAGTCCTACGAGGACGAGGACACGCCGTTGCAGCAGAAGCTGGCGCACCTCGGGAAGGTGCTCGGCACGATCACCATCGCCATCTGCGCGTTCGTCTTCATCTACGGCCTCATCCGGGACACGAAGCTGACGGATATCTTCACCATCGGGTTCCTCAATTACCTGCAGGGCGAGCAGAAGGACATTATCAATCTCTTCATGACCGCCGTGAGCCTCGCCATCGCGGCCATCCCCGAGGGTCTCCCGGCCATCGTGACCATCTGTCTTGCGCTGGGAATGCAGCAGATGGTCAAGCGCCACGCCTTGATCCGGAAGCTCCCCGCCGTGGAAACGCTCGGCTGCGCGACGGTCATCTGCTCCGACAAGACGGGCACGCTGACGCAGAACGAGATGACCGTCGTCCAGGGGTGGACAGGGGGAAAGCGGTTCCGAGTCACCGGGGAGGGATACAACCCGGCCGGGCAGTTCTCCGTGGACGGCAAACCCTTCGATACGCGCGCCGATGTGGACGCCACAGTGCTTCTGCACGGGGCGCTGCTCTGCAATGACGCGAAGCTGGGGGAACAAACGGAGGAGACGGGCAGGCGCTCGTGGCGGATCACCGGCGACCCCACGGAAGGCGCGATGGTCGTCGTCGCCACAAAAGCCGGACTCGAGCGGGCCGTCCTGGAAAAGGCGATGCCCCGGGTACAGGAGATACCGTTCGACTCGGACCGGAAACGGATGACGACGATCCACAGCCCCGATGGCGCTCACGGCCAGGCGCTCGTCCCGGGCTTCAGCTATCCGCAGCACGTCGCCTTCGTCAAGGGCGCACCCGATGTCCTGCTGGACCTTTGCAGCCATTTCCTGGAATCGGGGCAGCCCGTTCCCCTGGCGGAAGCAAAGCGCATGGAAATCCTCGACCAGAACCGCGATCTGGCGAGCAACGCGTTGCGGGTACTGGGCGTGGCCTACCGCCCATTGAGCAGCGTCCCCGAAACCTGCACTCCCGAGGCGCTCGAAAAGGACCTTATTTTTGTCGGGTTGCTGGGCATGATCGACCCGGCGCGACCGGAGGTCGTGGACGCGGTCAAGGTGGCGAATGGCGCCGGACTGAAAAGCGTCATGGTCACCGGCGACCACAAGGATACGGCCGAGGCCATCGCAAAGGAGATCGGCATCCTCACCCCCGGCGGGCTGGTGCTGACCGGTCCGGAGATCGAGAAGCTGAGCGACCAGGAGCTGGCCGCCCGCGCCGACAAGCTGCAGGTGTGCTGCCGGGTCTCGCCCCAGCACAAGACGCGGATCGTCGATGCGATGAAGGCGCGCGACCATGTCGTGGCAATGACCGGAGACGGCGTGAATGACGCCCCCGCCCTGAAGCGGGCGAACATCGGCGTGGCCATGGGCATCACGGGGACGGACGTATCCAAGCAGACGGCGGACATGGTCCTCACCGACGACAATTTCGCCAGCATCGTGTCAGCCATCGAGCAGGGGCGGATCATCTATTCCAACATCCGCAAGTTTGTGTACTTCCTGCTTGCCTGCAACGCCGGCGAGATCCTGATCATATTCGGCTCGATGCTGTTCGGCCTGCCCCTCCCCTTGAGGCCGGTTCACCTCCTGTGGCTGAACCTTGTGAGCGACGGCGCTCCCGCCCTCGCGCTCGGCATGGAGAAGGGCGACCCGGACATCATGAAGCACGCGCCGCGGCCGCCCAAGGAGCCGGTCATCAATCGCGACATGGCGATCGGCATCGGCGTCATCGCCGTGGTCGACGCCATTGCCATATTGCTGGCGTTCTTTTTCGGCTTGCAGCGCTATCCCGGCCACCTCGAGGCGGCGCAGACCATCGCCTTCGTAACACTGTGCAGCTCCGAGCTCATCCGGGCCTATACCGCGCGCTCCGAGTACCACAGCGTCTTTTCCATCGGCATGTTCTCGAACAGGTGGATGAACTGGGCGGTGCTCGCGTCGTTCCTGCTGGTGCTGGCGGTGGTGTACGTGCCGTTCCTGAGACCGTTCTTCGACACGGTGCCGCTCACGGCGGACGACTGGCTGTTCATGTTCCCCTTCTTCTTCGCGTCTCCGATCGCCATGGAACTGCTCAAGATCTATTTCCGGAGCAGGACGATGCTAAAAACGGACGAAGGGCTCGCAGGGCCCGCAGGAGCACCTGCCGCCGGCTTTGCGCGGCAGCGTGCAGCTCAGTCATCCGCCGTGCTCCACAGCTCAGGAGGCAATGCCATGACCAAAGTACTCCTTCCAGTCGATGGCTCCCGCAATTGCGAGTTCGCGGTGAAGCATGTCATCCGGCAATTCAGGAACAATACGGCAATGGAGATACACCTGTTGAACATCCAGCGGCCGTTCAACCAGGACATCGCTCGCTTCGTGAGCAGCAAGAACCGCCTGGATTACCACCGCGACGAAGCCGAAAAAGCGCTCCGCCCGGTCAGGCAGATGCTCGACGACTTCGGCATTCCCTACTCGGTGCACGCCGAGGTGGGCGAAAAGGCGAAATGCATCGCCGATACCGCCCGCCGGTTGCGCTGCGATCAGATCGTGATGAGCACTGCGCGCAAGAACTCGCTGACCCGGTGGGTGGAGAATTCGGTGACCAACCGCGTGCTCGAGCTGACTCCGGTCCCGGTCGAGCTGATTGCAGGCGACGCGGTCTCGAAGTACGAGCGCTACGGCATTCCCGCCGCGCTTACGGCTCTGCTCGGCCTCTTGTTGGCGGTCGCCGCCGATTGATTCGACAGCAGCAAAGTAAGCCCTGATCGTCGAGCCTCCTCCCCCCCTTGCGGGGGAGGATTGAGGTGGTAACCTTCCCCCGCAAGGGGGGAAGGAATATCCGACTTATAATTGCCGTCAACCTGTACGAATAGCATCTGCGCTGCCGGACCGGCACGAGCAGGAGTTCGCAACCATGACAGCCATCCATCTCGCCACCGCGGGCACCGAAGCCGAGGTGCTGCTGCGCGAGGACGCCGGCGGCGTCGCAACGCTCACGCTCAACCGTCCCGACCAGTACAACGCCCTGTCCGCCGCGTCGCTGGCCGCGCTACAGTCAGCGGTGCGCGACCTTGCGCGCGACGAGTCCGTGCGCGTCGTCGTCATCGCCGGCGCCGGCAAGGCGTTCTGCGCCGGACACGACCTCAAGGAATTGCACGAGCACGCCGACCCGCGGTTCGCAAAACAAGCCTTCGAGCGCTGCCAGGCCGTAATGACCGGGCTCACGCAGCTTCCCCAGCCGGTCATCGCGCGCGTGCACGGTCCCGCCTTCGCCGCCGGCTGCCAGCTCGTCGCGCAGTGCGACCTTGCCGTCGCGGTGACGGATGCCCGCTTCGCGACCTCGGGCGTGAATTACGGGATATTCTGCTCCACGCCGGGCGTGCCGCTGGCGCGCAATATCTCCCGCAAGCGTGCGATGGAAATGCTGTTGACCGGGGAGCCGATCGACGCCGCGACCGCCCTCTCCTGGGGCCTCGTCAACCGCGTGGTGCCGGCAGACCATCTCGATGCGGAGGTGCAAGTGCTGGTCAGATCGATTCTGGCGAAGTCGCGCGCGGTCGTTGCGGCCGGCAAGAAGCTCTTCTACGAGCAGGTCGGCGGCAACCTCGACCACGCCTACCGGATCGCCACTACGGCGATGGTGGACAACGTGAAGACCGAGGACGGACGGGAAGGCATCGCGGCATTCGTGGAGAAGCGCAAGCCGCGCTGGAAAAACAAGTGACGAAATCCCCCCGACATTCTCATGTCTCCCCCCTTTGTCAAAGGGGGGAAGGGGGGATTGGGAGCCGCCAATGAAACACAGCGCCATATTGATACCGGGACTGCTCGCCGCCGCTGCCGTTTATGCAGGCGGCTCCAACTACGGGATCACGCCGGGCTCGCTCCCGAATCCTGCCGGAAAGGTGAGCGAGTGGCCGGTGCCGACGCCGCGCTTCGCGCGCGACCCGGCGGTGGCGCCCGACGGCAGCATCTACATCTCGGTGATGACCGGCAACAAGGTGGCGCGCTTCGATCCCGGGACCGCGAGGTTCAAGGAATGGGACCTGCCGTCCGGCCATCGGCCGCACGGCCTGCTGGTGGACCGGCAGGGCATGGTGTGGACGACCGGAAACGGCAACGGGACGATCGGCAAGCTCGATCCCGCGACCGGCAGGATGACGGAATTCAAGACGCCGTCCGGGGGCGGCGGGCCGCACACGCTCGTCATCACCGACGACCAGAGCACCATCTGGTTCACGATGCAGAGCGGCGACAAGGTCGCCAGCATCGACACGAAGACCGGCGCGATCAAGGAGTACCCCTCCTCGGGCGGGCCGTACGGCCTCGCGCTCGACAAGGCAGGCAATGTCTGGTTCTGCCGCATGGGCGACAACCGGATGGGCAAGCTCGATCCGAAGACGGGCCAGATGAGCGAGGTGAACATGGGACGCGGCTCGCGCCCGCGCCGCGTCGCAACGGGGCCCGACGGCACGCTGTGGGTCGCGCTCTACGGCAACGGCAAGATGGCGAAGCTCGATCCGGTGGCGATGAAGGTGGTCAAGGAGTACCCGCTCCCCGGCGGCGACGCCGGCCCGTACGCGATCACGGTGGACGGCGGCGGCATCGTGTGGGTGAACGAGATCAACACCGACACGGTGGTACGATTCGACCCCAAGACCGAGCAGATGCGCGTCGTCCAACTGCCCTCCAACAACGTCGGCATCCGCAAGATGGTGACCGACGCGCGCGGCCGGCTGTGGTACATGGGCAGCCATAACGGCAGGCTCGGTGTCGTCGAATGACGAAATCCCCCCGCGCTTCGCGCACCCCCCTTTGTCAAAGGGGGGATAGGGGGGATTATGTCTCCCCCCTTTGACAAAGGGGGGCAGGGGGGATTGGTGACGGATACGGCGATGGTAGAAGCTTTGCAACTGGACGAGCGGCCGCAGTCTCTCGGCGAGGAGATCGTGAACAGCGTCAGCCACGGCATCGGCTTGCTGGCGGCGTTGGCCGCCTTTCCGGTTCTCGTCACCGCTACGCTCAACCGTGGGGACTTGGCGGGAACCGTGGGCGCGAGCGTGTTCGGGACTACCATGGTGCTGCTGTACCTCGCTTCCACGCTGTTTCACGCGTTGCCGCCGAGTCGGGCCAAGCGGGTTTTTCAGATTCTCGATCACTCCGCAATCTACCTGCTGATTGCCGGGACCTATACTCCGTTTACGCTCGGCGTGCTGCGCGGCTATTGGGGCTGGACGCTGTTCGGGCTCGTGTGGGTCCTGGCCGTCCTTGGCACGGTGTTCAAGGCCCTCGGCGGCGTCCGCTACACGACGTTCTCGACGTGGGTGTATCTCGCGATGGGCTGGCTGGTCCTCATCGCGATTGAGCCGGTGTGGACTCTAGTGCCCAAGTGGGGACTATTCTGGTTGCTTGCGGGCGGTATCGCTTACACGGCGGGTGCAGTGTTTTTCATCGCGGAACGCATTCCGTACTTTCACTTCGTGTGGCACCTGTTCGTAGTCATAGGCACCGCGTGTCACTTCGTCGCGGTACTGCGGTACGCGACGTAGCGCAAGTCGTAGCGATCGGTAAGTCAACCCCTCCACCCTGCGCCCCCGGAGGGCGGAGCAGGATTTCCGCGCCCTCGGCGTGGCTGGCGAGCGCGAGTTCCTCGGGGAGTTCGTGCGCTACTACGTGAAAGTCGGGGCGGCGGAGCTGGTCGTGGACCAGCCCCACTACATGGGCGAGCCCGGCTTCGCGCCGGGCGCCGCCGTGAAGGTGGGGATCAACCCCGCCCAGCTGAAGCCGCTCGCCGCCTAGCCCACATCAGCACCGGCACGCCGGAAGCCAGCATCGCAATTCCCACCATCGCGCCGATCGAGCCCGGGTCGAGGCTCATCGCGTAATTGAAGCTCGAGTACAGCATGTAGGCGCACGCGGCGGCGAATAAGAGCGGCGTCAGCGGATAGAGCGGCACACGGAACGGATCCGCATTGGCAGGCGCGTGCCGCCGCAGCGGAAAGAGCGACACCCCGGTCAGCAGGAAGAACAGCCAGAACGCCGGCGCGGTGTAGGCGACCATGGTCTGGAACCCGTCCGGCGTAAAGGACGCGAGTCCCACCAGCGCCAGCGTAATCACCCCTTGCGCAAGCAGCGCGTTGACCGGCGCGGAGGCCTTCTCGTTCCAACGTCCCAGCCCCCGGAAAATCACGTAGTCGCGGCCCAACGCGTAATTCGTGCGCGCGCCCGTGAACACCGTCGCATTGAGAGTCGAGAGCGCAGCCGACACCACGACGATGCCCAGCAGCCACGCGCCCCCCTCGCCCCAGGTCGCGCGCATGAGATCGGACGCAATCGCCTTGGAGGCCTGCATGCCGCCAAGTCCGAGCACCTTAAGGTAGGCAAGGTTGAGCAGAAGGTAGAGCACGGTAATCACGATGATCCCGATCACCAGCGCGCGCACGATGTTGCGGCGCGTGTCGCGCATCTCGGCCGTGAGGTACGCGGCCTCGTTCCAGCCGCCGTAGGTGAGCAGCACGAAGATCAGCGCGAGCCCCGAGAACCACGCCCTGCCGTCGGCAGCCACCGGCGCCGCCGGGACCGGCGCGCCCGACCCGGTGAACCCGCTCACTACGACAGCAAGAACCGCGAGCGCAAGCGCCGTGGTCAGCACGTTCTGCACCCATTTGCTCTCGTGAGTTCCGGACACGTTGAGGGCCGTGATTGCGACCACCGCGAGCCCCGCATAGATCGCAGAACTCTTTGCGCCCAGCGGCAGCAACGTGGTCGCGTAGTCGCCGAATACGAACGCGATCGCCGCGATCGCCCCGGTCTGGATCACCGTCATGCGCGCCCACGCAAACAGAAATCCGAGCCAGTCGCCGTAGGCCTTCCTGAGGAAGTAGTACTCGCCCCCGGCATTGGGGTGCGAACTGCCGAGCTCGGCGTAGCACAGCGCCCCGACGAGCGAGATCACGCCCCCGGCAACCCACAGCGCGATGAAGGCGGTTTCACCGGAGACGTTGCCGGCCACGATCGACGGCGCCTTGAAGATGCCGACGCCGATCACGATGCCGACGATCATCGCCACCGCGTCGAACACGGTGAGCGTCGGGCGCGGCTGGCCTCCCGCGCCCTGCTGCTGAGCCGGGGCGCTCATCGACGGGCGCCCGCGACGGTGATGGCCCCGGCTGCGCCCATGTTGGGCTCGCCGCGCGCGGTCTGCCTCGCCCGCCACGGCATCACCCGCTGGCCGCTGTCGTCACCCACGATGACGTTGCCCTCGATCACGTCGCCTTTCGCCCAGCCCCGGAACTGATAGGTGACGGGCTTGCCCCGTTCCAATTTGCCGGTCGTCGAGGCGCCATTTGATTGCCCCGTAGAATTGGAACGGGGCTTGCCGGCCGCCGGAACTTCGACCTTGAACGCGAACTGCTCGCCCGCCATCCGGAACTGCGGCACCTTCACCTCCCGCTTGCCTGCCCGCGCCGTGCCATGCACCAGCTGGAAGTTCTGCTCGAAGTTGAACTGCCACGACTCGGGCTTGCCGGCGGCCATGATCCGCGACTCCCAGTGGCCGGCGACGCGGGCCGGCACGATCCAGAAGAAAATGTAGCTCTTGCCGGGATCGCCCACCGTCTTCTCCGGCACGATCAGCGTATCCGAATCATCCGGGTCCCACTCCCCCATCGCGTAGTCGTGCGCCACCACGCGCGTGCCGGGCTTCAGCGCGAGGATCTTCGGACGCAGCTGCTCGTTCATTTCGGGCAGCAGGTAGCTCGTGATCACCGTCGCCTGGCTAAGATCGGTCTCGAACAGGTTCTGCTCGATGAAGCGCGCGCGGTCGGTCACGCCTTCCTTTTTCGCGTTGGCATTGGCCATTTTCAGGAGGTAGGTATCGAGGTCCACCCCGAAGCCGCGCGCCCCGTGCTTCTTCGCCGCGGTGATGACGATGCGCCCGTCGCCGGAGCCAAGGTCGATCACGAAATCGTTCGCGCCGACTTTCGCCATTTTCAGCATCGCATCCACCACCACTTGGGGTGTCGGCACATAGACCACGTCGCCGCGCCCTTCCTGCGCCGCGGCCGCGGGTGCGAACAGCGCGATGCATAGTCCAAGTATCTTCAACCAACGTGCTGCCTGATTCATGCGGATTCCCTTTCCCTGACTCACCCCCACCCTAACCCTCCCCCGTCGAGGGGGAGGGAGTTTCAGGCGTCACTCGTCACTGATCTTGATGGTGCCGCGGCGGGCACGTGTCGCCTTCCAGTCGCGCTCGCCCCCGCCGGGCAGCTTCACTTTGCCGTTGATCGCGTCGCCGTCCACGCGCCCGTGGAACTCCCGGCGCAGCATCCGGCCCTCGATCTCCGCCGTGAGCATAAGGCGAATCTCGTCGCCGCGCATCCTGCCGCTCTCCAGGCGCACTGGCCGCCCATCCGCCACGCCGCTCCCGTCCAGCATCTGGAACATCTGGTGCAGCGTGAGCTCGTATTCGACGGGTGCCTCCCTCTCCCGCGAGCGCCATTTCCAGGCGCCGGCCGCGTTGGCGGGAATGATCCAGAGATAGACCTCGCTGGAGGGCGGGCCGTAGGGCTTATCGGGGACCGGCACGGTCACGCGCGTATCCGGCCGCCATTTTTCCATGTCGAAGTCGTGCGATACGACGCGCACGCCGGGTTTCAGCTCCTCGAACAGCCGCGGGCGCAGTTGCAGCATCAGCCGGCGATTCAGGTACATCGTCACCACGGTCGCGCGGGCGATATCGGTGATGAACAGGTTCTGCTCCTTGAACTCGACCCGTCTCGCCACGCCCTGGCGCTGCGCCTCGCGGCGCGCTTCCCAGGCGAGAGCGCCGTCGATCTCCACTCCGAAGCCGCTCGCGCCGCGCTTCTTTGCCGCGGCGATGACGATGCGTCCGTCCCCCGACCCGAGATCGATGACGAAGTCTTCCGGTCCGACGCCGGCGAGCTCGAGCATGACATCTACGACGGCGGGCGGCGTCGGGACGTAGGGAGCATCGGCGTGCGGGTGCTGGTCCGCCGCCGGGGCCAGCGCGGGCAGTGCGGCCAGCACGGCCGCCGTCGCGCGCTGCCAGCCCGGCCAAATTGCGAGCGAGCCCGTCATCGACCGACCTTTACCGCGCGCCAGCGGGTCACACTGCGCGGGGCGGCGATCACCACCCGTCCGTCGCCGGAGCCGAGGTCGACCACCAGGTCGTCGGGGCCGGTGCCGGCGAGCCGCAGCATTTCGTCCACCGCGATCTCGGTGGAGGGCAGGTAGGGTGTCGGGACATCGGGAAACGCGCCCGGCGTGGCCGCAACAGCATTCCCGGCAAGCAGCAATGCGATCGCGTGCGCGTACACTCGTATGAGCCTCCACCCCCCATCCCAGCCTTCCCCCGCAAGGGGGGAAGGTGTCCACGTTTGAGGAAGCTTCCTCCCCCCTTGCGGGGGAGGATTGAGGTGGGGGGTCAATGAATCTCCTTGAGCGCCTGTTCCGTCGTCAGGGACGCGTGGCGCGGATCCCAGATCTCGATGCGCGACGCGGACCACGGGAGCTCCCGCGCTTCCGCGCCACGCAGAACGCGCGCCTTGCCCTCGATCGCGTGGCTGGTGATGCGGCCGGAAAACTCGTAGCGGGCCCCGGCCACCGCCGCGGAAAAGGCGATGTCCTCGCCGGCGAGCCTGGCGTTTTCCACGCGGACGGTGCTCCCGCCCGTCTTGAGCGTACCGTCGATCGCCTGGAAATTCTGCTGGAGGGCGAGCTCGAACTCGGCCGGACTGCCGTCTCCCGCGAGCCGCCAGACCCAGCGCCCGGCGGCGCGGCCCGGCACTATCCAGTAGAAGATCTTGCTGCGCTGGGAAATACCGACCGTCTTGCCGGGGGCGTCCAGCTCCGTCTGGTAGTCGGGCCCCCACTCGCCCATGCCGTAGTCGTGGGACACGATGCGCGTGCCCGGCTTCAGGGTGGCGAGAAGCCGCGTGCGGATCATCAGGTTCACTTCCGGCAGTAGGTAGATGCTCATGACCGTGGCGGCGCTGACGTCGGTCTCGTGAAGGTCGCGCTGGTAGAACACCGCCCGGCTCGCAACCCCCGCCTGGCGGGCGTTGCGATTGGCGAGCGCGACCAGCTTGTAATCGAGATCGACGCCGAAGCCGCGCGCGCCGTATTTCTTCGCCGCCGTGATCACCATGCGCCCGTCGCCCGAGCCGAGGTCGATGACGTAATCGCCGGGGCCGACCTTGGCGATCTCGAGCATCGTGTCCACCACGTTCTGGGGCGTCTGGACGTACGGGGTATCGCCCCAGTCCTGCGCAGCCGCCGGGGCCGCCGCGAGGCACGCGAGGACGAATGCGCGGCCGAGCCGCACCGCGGCACCCGTGGCTGAAACGTGTTGATTCACCTAATGGGCCGCGCTGTGCGCGGGGTAACGGACGCGGGGCTCGAGCTCGCGGAGACCCGTCGAGCTCGTTGTCATGCGCCGCGCGTTCCATTCGTGCTGCCTCTGCAGGCGCGCGCCCGACAACCGCGCCGAGCCGGTGACGGCCTCGCCCGCGACCCTCCCGCTGAACTCGTGCTTCACCGGCGCGCCGTTCACTTCCGCCGTGAACGCAAAACGGATCGCGTCGCCGCGCAGGCGCGCATTCTGCAGCTTGACCGCGCGGCCGCCGACCGCAGCCGAGCCCGTGATCACCTGGTATCTTTGCTCGAGCGTCACCTCGTAGGCGAGCGGCTTGCCCCGTTCCAATTCGCTGGTCGTGGAGGCGCCATTTGATTGCCCCGTAGAATTGGAACGGGGCTTGCCCGAAACCGGCAGCTCCCACCGCCACACCCCGGCGACGCGCGCGGGCACGATCCAGAAGTAGATGTCGCTTTGCCCGCCGGCGCCTCCGTACTTGTCCTGGGTCTCCATTTTGATATGGGTGTCCGGCTTCCAGTCGCCCATGTCGAAATCGTGCGAGACGAGGCGCGTGCCGGGCTTGAGCTCGAGCAGTCTTGGCCGCAGCTCGATGTTGACCTGCGGCAGCAGATACATGGTGATGACCGTGGCGTCGGCAAGGTTCGTCTCGAACAGGTCGCGCTGGTAAAAGGCGACTTTTTCGCTGACGCCCGCCCGCCGCGCGTTCTCGGTGCTTTCCCGGATGCGCTCGGGGTTCAAGTCCACGCCGAAGCCGCGCGTCCCGTATTTCTTCGCCGCGGTGACTACGATGCGGCCGTCCCCGGAACCGAGATCGATCAGATAGTCGTGCGGCCCGACCTTGGCGATTTCCAGCATGCGCTCCACCACTTCCTGCGGCGTCGGAACGTACGGCACCCTGGGCTCGAGGGCGCGTGCCGGCGACAGCGAGAGCACCGCCAGCGCCGCGACGTGAATTGCGAAGCGGGCGGCGGCCGGGATCTCGTGCCAGCGCGGTGGGAGCGGCATCTGTGGTTAAATTCCGATCTGACGCCGGGGCGACCGGCGATTCCGGAAAGGCCCGGATTATACCCGACCCAAGCGATCGACATGATTCTCTACGCCATCCTCTTTCTGTCCGGCGCGTCGGTGCTCGCGCTGGAGCTCCTCGCCTCGCGCATCATGACGCCCTATTTCGGCGTCAGCCTGTATATCTGGACCGGAATTCTCTCGATCACGCTGATCGCGCTCGCGCTCGGCTATTGGGCGGGGGGCCGCTTCGCCGCCGGCCGGCGCGCAGCCGGCAACCTGGCCCGGCTTACACTGC
>Ga0299906_10002207_pt1 | contig 16249 bp, 12 predicted proteins | sample RVTome_14_FD_200259 | JGI IMG/M metagenome (GOLD analysis project Ga0299906, IMG submission 200259) | Soil microbial communities from uranium-contaminated site in the Upper Colorado River Basin, Wyoming, United States - RVT145D125 (version 2) ...
CAGTTCTATCGACAGCGGACCGATTTGCGCGAGATAACCGCGCACCTCGACACGGTAACGCGTACGCAGCCACTTCTTCGCGATCGCGCCCGCCGCCACGCGCATCGCCGTCTCGCGCGCCGAGGCGCGCCCGCCGCCGCGCGCGTCGCGCGTGCCGTACTTCTGTTGATAAGTGTAATCGGCGTGTCCCGGACGAAAGCGATCCGCGATTTTGGAATAGTCCTGCGGACGCTGATCGGTATTCTCGATCAGCAGCGCGATCGGCGTGCCGGTGGTGCGGCCTTCGAACACACCGGAAAGAATCTTTACCGCGTCCGCTTCACGCCGCTGCGTTACATGGCGCGACTTGCCGGGTTTGCGCCGGTCGAGCTCGGGCTGAATATCGCTTTCGGAAAGTTCGAGCCCCGGGGGGCAGCCGTCGACGATCGCAACATACGCCGGACCGTGCGATTCGCCCGCGGTCGTCACCGTAAACAGCTTGCCGATGGTGTTGCCCGACATGGCGGCATGTTACCGGCAAAAAAGCACCCCCACAAACGACGGCGGCGTCCGAACGACTAGGGATCCGCGCGACGCGATCGCGCCGATTCGGACGATCGAGCGACGATCCTGCTAAACGCGACGCCGGCGTAGAAGGCATTCGGTGTTCGCACCAACGGACTGTCGTCGAACACCGCGTTGCGCAGATAGTCGTAGCGCAGGAATCCACCCACCCAGTACCCGTCGAAGCGCCGGCTCAGGGTCACGCCGACGCTCGCGCCGCTGTAACCCGCGCCCGCATCGAACGCCGGGCGCGTCGGCGTGGCAAACTCCGGGCGCACCGTATAGTAGTAATCGTGATACGCCTTGTTGGCGAAAATCGGCCCGGTCGATACACCCAAATCCCAAGCGCCGCCCGGGCCGGTGTTCTTGAAGTGCAACGCGATATTCGGAAGAAACACCCAACCGACGTTGTGCCAATGTGAAAGGTCGGTGGCGATCACGGTACGCAGCGGCAAGCGCAGGGTGAGCGAAGGGTTTCGATCGGCGCCATCGTCCAGGTCGATGTCGAGGGACGGACCGATTTCAATCGTTGGGTCGAGATCAGGCATGCCGGTACGCGCGCCGTTGGTGCTGCTCGACGGCGGCCCCAGGCTTGCGCTCACGTTGAACGACGCGCGCGCCGACCCAAACAACTCGCCGCGCACCCCGCGGCGATCGACGCTGACGCGTTTGCCGTAGTAAACGAAATACGGGATCGGCAGCAGATACGTGCGACCCTGGTCGGCGCCGCGATAATCCGGCGCCGCGACGGCGCCCAGACCGAGGCCCGCCTCCCAGAGCGGCGTCTCCTGCGCGATGGCGGACGATACCTTGCCTATTATTAGGAACAACAGAACGAACGATCGGCGATACAACAATGGCCTCCTGCCGCTGTCGGTAGTACGAATGATATCGATCAATCGCATACTAGCTCAGTACGGCGGGCAGGGCATGGCGGCGGCGCGTCTGGCGACAACGCTTGGCATCATCCTGTCGCTGCTGCTTGCCGGCACCGCCGCGCACGCCGCGCCATCTACCGAAAACGCGCGGGGCCTATTGTGGAAGGTCGAAGGCAAGAATCAAAAACCGAGTTACCTGTTTGGGACCATTCACATCGCCGACCCGCGCGTCACCGACCTGCCGCCGCCGGTGCGAGCCGTCCTCGACGCCGCCGACGACTTGATAGTCGAGGTGGTGCCGGACATGGAAAGCATGGCGCGCTTGACGCAATCGATGCGCTTCGGCGACGGCCGTACCCTGACGCAAACCGTCGGCGCGCGCATGGTGGCCGACGCACAGGCCGCCCTGGCAAAGCTTCGCATACCGCTCGCGGACATCGACAGCCTGAAACCGTGGGCGATCGTCCTGATGCTGCTGACGCCGGACCTAAACGGCGCCCTGCCGCTCGATCTCGTGCTGCAAACACGCGCCGGCGAACGCGGCGTCGCGGTCGCGGGGCTGGAAACCATGGACGAGCAGATCGAAGTGTTCGACGGCTTGTCGCTCGACGATCAGCGCGATCTGCTCGACGTCACCCTACGCGACCAAGCGCAAATCGCCGGGCGCACCGAGGCGCTCACGCGCGCCTACCTCGCACGCGATCTCGACAAGTTGCAGGCGCTCGCCGAAGCCGACCGGCTCGCGAATCCGGCGCTCCATGCCACCGTCATGCGTCGCTTGCTCGCGGACCGCAATCGACGTATGGTCGAACGCATGCAGTCGCGCCTGCGGCGCGGCAATGCTTTCATCGCCGTCGGGGCGGCGCATCTGCCGGGACCGCAGGGTTTGATCAAGTTATTGGAACGTGAAGGCTACCGTCTCTCCGCGGTGTATTGAGGAGACCATGATCACCCAGACCGCAGGTAATGAAGCGTCGTAAACGCGTGCGACGCCGCCGCGTCAAACGCGCGACCCGCCGTCGCACGAAACGCGCCACGCGCCGACGCGTCAAACGCCGCGCGTCGCGGCGCCGCAAAGCAACCGCCCGCCGCCGTCCTTCCCGCCGCCGATCGAAACGTCGACCGCGCAAACGCGTCAAGCGCCGCGCGCGGCGCCGACCGGTTCGACGAAAGCGCGTCAAACGCCGGGCGCGGGCGCGTCATCGCCGCCCGAAAAGACATCGCGTCAAACGCGCAAACCGCCGCCGCCGAACCAGACGGCAGGCGCGTCGTCACCGGCGTGTGGCGCGCAACCGCCGCCGGCGTCGTACGGCGCGGCGCGGCTTACCGGCGCGAGCCGTCCGTCGCGTTCCGCGCAAGTGGGCCGAGTGGCCGAGCGAGCGGCTGCTCGACGTTCGCGTGTGCGATTTGCCGGTGCGCATCGAGGGCACCGAGTTGTCGCGCAACATTCGCCGGCTCTACGACGAACTGAAGAGCCGCGACCTGAGATTTCGGCCGCACTTCTGGCTGTCGGATGAATGGTTCAGCCCCGACGGCATACCCGGTATCGCGTTGCCCTTCTTTCTGGCGCATCCGCGCCTGCGGCGACTCGAACGCGAAATGATGCTCGAAGTCGAGGGCGAATCCTCGGCGGAACGCATCAAGCTGCTTCGACACGAAGCCGGACACGCGCTGCTAAATGCCTACCGGTTGAATCGTCGCCGCGACTGGCAACAGGTGTTCGGCCGATCGAGCGAGCGTTATCCGGACACGTACGTACCCCGGCCGCACAGCAAACGCTTCGTGCTGCACCTGTCGAACTGGTACGCGCAAGCACATCCGCACGAGGATTGGGCCGAGACGTTCGCGGTGTGGCTGCGACCGAATTCCGATTGGCGCAAACGCTACCGCGGGTGGCCGGCGCTGAAGAAACTCGAATACGTCGAGCGCCTGATGCAGGAGATTCGCGAACGCCCGGCGGTACTTCGCAATCGGCGCGAAGCGCTGCCGCTGCGGGGATTGAAGTTGACGCTGCGCGAGTACTACGCGGAGAAGCAAAAACGCTACCGCAAGGACAAGCTGGAATTTTCCGACGTCGACTTGTCCCAATTGTTTTCCGACGCCGCGGAACACAAATCGAACGAAAAGGCGTCGCGCTACATCCGCCGCAACAAATCCGAGATCATGGATATCGTGTCGCGCTGGACATCCGAATACAACTACCGTATCAATGACGTGCTGCAGGAAATGATCGATCGTTGCGATACGCTCGATCTTCGCGTCGCGCGCGACGACGTGGCGATGAAACCCGAGATCGCGGCGTGCCTGACGGCGCTGGTGATGAACAAACTGCACACCGGAGGCTTTCGCGTATCGCTATGAAAAAGCTGCGGGTCATGATGCTGGTGCACTACACACTGGTGCCGCCCGACGATCTGAAGGCGACGGACGATCCGCGGCTCGAAAAATTCCGCACCGAGTTCGACGTGAAGAGCGCGCTGCTCGCACTCGGGCACGACGTGCAAGTGATCGGGGTCTACGACGACTTGCGCCCGATCCGTAAAACCGTCGAGGAATGGAAACCGCATATCGTCTTCAACCTGCTCGAAGATTTCGCCGGCATCAGCGCATTCGACTATTCGGTGGTCAGCTACCTGGAACTCTTGCGCGTGCCCTATACCGGCTGCGCCCCGCGCGGGCTGCTGCTCGGGCGCGATAAGGCCCTGTCGAAGAAGCTCCTTACCTATCACCACATCAATGTGCCGCAATTCATGGTGTTTCCGCTCGGTAGCAAGATCAAACGGGTCGGCAAAAAGCTCGAATTTCCCGTTATCGTGAAATCGCTGATGGAGGAAGGCTCGATCGGCATCGCGCGCGCGTCGGTGGTCGAGAACGAAGCGGAGCTGGTCGAGCGCGTGTCGTTCTTCCACGAACGCACGCATGGCGATGCGATCGCCGAGGAATACATCGAAGGTCGGGAACTCTATGTGACCGTTGTCGGCAATCACAAGCTCGAGATTCTCCCCATTCGCGAACTCGTCTTCGGCGAGGTGCCGCAGGGTGAGCCGCGGGTCGCGACTTATCGGGTCAAGTGGAACGAGGACTATCGAAAGCGCTGGGGTATCGAATACCAATTCGCGCGCAACCTACCGAACGGTATGGAGGAAAAAATCGTTCGTTTGTGTAAACGCATCTATCGGACACTCGACATGAACGGCTACGCGCGCATCGACCTGCGGATGACAAATGAAAACGAGCTGTACGTGCTCGAGGCCAACCCGAATCCCGGCATCGCCCGCGACGAGGACTGCACCCTGTCGGCGATCAAGGCCGGCATGAGCTACGAAGAGTTCATCCAACGCCTGGTCAATCTCGGCTTGTCCCGGCGTGCACCGAACGCCGACGCCTAGCGCCGGAAACAACGCGCCGCACGGACGACGCTGGAACGTCGCAATGTATGCTTATTCCCGCCGTTACGACGCAGAGGCCGACGCATTTGTGTACACTTCACGCATGCCGACACGCCGCCGCACCACGCCGGCCCAGTGACCGATTTGAATATTTCCGCCCGCATCGCCCGACTGGCGCAGCTCGACAAGCTGCTCGCCACGCGCATCCTCATGCTCGACGGCGCCATGGGGACCATGATCCAGCGCTATCAGTTGAGCGAGGCGGACTACCGCGGCGAACGCTTCGCCCACCATCCGTCGGACCTGAAGGGTAACAACGATCTGCTGATCCTGACGCAGCCGAAGATCATCCGCGACATTCACGGCGCCTTTCTCGAGGCCGGCGCCGACATCATCGAGACCGGCACCTTCAACTCGACCGCGATCTCGATGGCCGACTACGGCATGCAGGCGTTCGCGTACGAATTGAACCGCGAAGGCGCGCGCCTTGCGCGCGAATCCGCCGACGATTTCGAACGCAAGGACCCAACGCGCCCCCGCTACGTCGCCGGCGTGCTCGGGCCGCTCAACCGCACCGCGTCGATATCGCCGGACGTGAACAACCCCGGCTTTCGCAACGTCGCATTCGACGAAATCCTCGCCGCCTATACCGATGCCGTGCGCGGACTGATCGACGGCGGATCGGACATTATCCTGATCGAGACGGTGTTCGATACCCTGAACGCCAAGGCCGCGATCTTCGCGGTGGAAAGCCATTTCGAGCAGATCGGCTATCGCCTGCCGGTGATGATCTCGGGCACGATCACCGACGCCGCCGGACGCGTGCTCTCCGGCCAGACCGCCGAGGCTTTCTGGAACTCGGTGGCGCACGCGCGCCCGCTCAGCGTCGGCCTCAATTGCGCGCTCGGCGTGCAGCAGCTGCGCGCGCATGTCGAGGACGTCTCCGGCTTCGCCGATGTGCGCACCAGCTGCCATCCCAACGCCGGTCTGCCCAACGCCTTCGGCGGCTACGACGACACGCCCGAATTCATGGCGAAGGAAATTCGCGATTGGGCGCAACAAGGATTCCTTAATATCGTCGGCGGCTGCTGCGGCACGACCCCCGCGCACATCAAGGCGATCGCCGCCGCGATCGCCGGCGTGCGCCCGCGCGCGCGACCCAGGATCGAGCCGAAGCTGCGTCTCTCCGGCCTCGAGCCGCTGAACATCGGCGACGACTCGCTCTTCGTCAACGTGGGCGAGCGCACCAACATCACCGGCTCGGCCGCGTTCAAAAGGCTTATTCTCAACAACGAGTATCCGAAGGGGCTCGATGTCGCGCGCAACCAAGTCGAGAACGGCGCGCAAATGATCGACATCAACATGGACGAGGCCATGCTCGACGGCGCGCAAGCGATGGGAACGTTCGTGAACCTGATCGCCTCCGAACCCGATATCGCGCGCGTGCCGCTCATGATCGACTCCTCGAAATGGGAAGTGATCGAAGCCGGCTTGAAGCGCAGCCAGGGCAAGGGCGTGGTCAATTCCATCTCTCTCAAGGAAGGCGAGGAGAAATTTCTCGCGCAAGCGAAGCTGGTGCGCCGCTACGGCGCGGCGGCGATCGTGATGGCGTTCGACGAAAAGGGTCAAGCCGACACACAAAATCGCAAAGTCGAAATCTGCGAACGCGCTTACCGGCTGCTCACGGAGAAAGCCGGCTTCCCGCCGCAGGACATCATCTTCGATCCGAACATCTTCGCGGTCGCGACCGGCATCGCCGAGCACAACAACTATGCCGTCGACTTCATCGAGGCGACGCGCGAGATTCGAAAACGCTGTCCGCACGCGCACATTTCCGGCGGCGTGTCGAACGTGTCGTTCTCGTTTCGCGGCAACAACCCGCTGCGCGAAGCGATCCACTCGGTGTTTCTGTACCACGCGATCAAGGCCGGCATGACCATGGGTATCGTCAACGCCGGCGTGCTGCCGGTGTACGAAGATATTCCCGAAGAACTGCGCGAGCGCGTCGAGGACGTGATTCTCAACCGCCGCGACGATTCGACCGAAAGACTGCTCGAAATCGCGCCGACGTACGCCGGCAAGGGCGAGCAAAGCAAGGGTCCCGATCTTTCGTGGCGCGAAGCGCCGGTGACCGAGCGCCTAAAACACGCGCTTGTCCACGGCATCGACGAGTACATCGAGGCCGACACCGAAGAGGCGCGCCATGCCTACGACCGCCCGATTCAAGTTATCGAAGGGCCGCTCATGGACGGCATGGGTGTCGTTGGCGACCTCTTCGGCGCCGGCAAGATGTTTCTGCCGCAGGTGGTCAAAAGCGCGCGCGTGATGAAAAAGGCGGTGGCGTACCTAATCCCGTTTATCGAGAAGGAGAAGACCGGCGACACGCGCGCCAAGGGCAAAATCTTGATGGCGACGGTCAAGGGCGACGTGCACGACATCGGCAAGAACATCGTCGGCGTCGTGCTCGCCTGCAACAACTACGACGTCATCGATCTCGGCGTGATGGTGCCGGCCGCGAAGATTCTCGAGGTCGCGCGCAAGGAAAACGTCGATATCATCGGCCTGTCGGGTTTGATCACGCCGTCGCTCGACGAGATGGCGCACCTCGCGAAAGAATTGACGCGAGCAGGCTTCACGATTCCGCTCTTGATCGGCGGCGCGACGACCTCGCGCGTGCACACGGCCGTGAAGATCGCGCCGAACTACGGCCATCCGACGATTTGGGTCAAAGACGCCTCGCGCAGCGTGACCGTCGCTTCGAACCTCCTGAGCGACGATCAGAAAAAGGACTATGTCGCCAAGGTGCACGCAGAATACCAGGAAGTGCGCGAGCGCCATAAGCACAAGCGGTCAAACGTGCGCCTACTTTCGCTGGCCGACGCGCGCGCAAACAAAACCAAGATCGATTGGACCGGCTACGCGCCGCCTGCGCCGCGTAAGCTCGGTCTCGAAGTGTTTCCGAATTATCCGCTGGAAGAGCTGGTGCGATACGTCGACTGGACGCCGTTCTTCCAAACCTGGGAACTGCACGGCAAGTATCCCGCTATTCTCAGCGACGACGTCGTCGGCAAGCAGGCGACGCAACTGTTTCAAGACGCCCAGAAGATGCTTAAGGAACTCGTATCGGGTCGCAAACTCGCCGCCAACGGCGTCATCGGTCTGTTCGCCGCGAACAGCGTCGGCGACGATATCGAGATTTATGCCGCACGGGGCAGTGCGAACGTCGCGGGCGCAGGTGCCACAACCGTCGCCTCGGTCTCGCACACGCTGCGCCAGCAAGACGAGAAGCCGCCCGGGCGGCCCAACCGGGCGCTCGCCGATTTCATCGCGCCGAAGGAAACGGGCGTGACGGACCACATCGGTGCTTTTGCCGTTACCGCCGGCATCGGCGCCGACGAACTCGCGAAGAAATACGAAGCCGACCACGACGACTACAAGGCGATCATGGTCAAAGCGTTGGCCGACCGGTTGGCCGAAGCCTTCGCCGAACGCCTGCACGAGCGCGTGCGCCGCGAGTTCTGGGGCTACGCCGCCGATGAGCATCTCGACAGCGACAACCTTATTAAGGAAGCGTACCGCGGCATCCGCCCCGCTCCCGGCTACCCCGCTTGCCCCGACCACACCGAGAAGCCAACGCTGTTCGCGCTGATCGACGCCACGCGCAAAGCCAAGATCAAGCTCACCGAAAGCCACGCCATGTGGCCGGCCGCCTCGGTCAGCGGTTGGTACTTCGCGCATCCTGACTCGGCCTACTTCGCGGTCGGTCAACTCGGCAAAGATCAGGTCGAGGATTACGCGCGGCGAAAGGGTATCGATCTCGCCACCGCCGAGCGCTGGCTGGCGCCAAATCTTGGCTACGACCCGGAGGAGTAGCGTCTCCTCCGCCCGGCCACGGCGTCTCCCAAGGACGAGCGGACCGGTCTTACCGGACCGGGAATCGGAGCGCGTTCATCGGATAAGCCCGCCACCGATTTGACGTAATCCGTCAATGACTTATCATCCGTATGTCGACCCCACGTGAGCTGCGGCTGGTGCAACGACATTCCGGCGTACCGTTCGACTACAAACCGAAGTCGATGCGAAAGAACAAGAAAAAAATCCGGGCCCGCTGGATTTTGACGGCGATTACGCTTTCGCTCGTCGGCGGTCTGGTGGCGTACATACCGGCACGCGAGGCGGCGCGGCAAGCCCCCCAGCCACTCGACACCGAAGCGACCGACGTCGCAACCCCGACCGAGCCGGAACCGACCGCCGAGATAGCGACCGCGACCGAATCGGTCGCGGAACCGCCGGAGGCATCGCAACCTTCCGAGGAAACAATCGATTTCGTGGTCCGACGCAACGACACCCTGGAGAAAATTTTCCGCCGGCTCGATCTCAAACTTGTCGACCTGAGCACCATGCTCGCGCTCCCCGACGCGCGCAAAGCGCTGAGCCGGCTTCGCCCGGGCGACAAGGTGACGGTCGTGCACGCGGATGGCGCGGTGAACGCGCTCAATCGCCGCCTCAGCGACACGCAGATGCTGTCCATCACGCGCGGCGACGACGGGTTCGCCGCCCGCGTCTTCACGACACCTCTCGAGACCCGCACCGTATACGCGCGCGGAACGATTGAATCCTCTCTATTCGTCGCGGCACGCACCGCCGGTATGAGTCCGGAAACGATCCTTCGGCTCGCCAACGACATCTTCGGATGGGATATCGATTTCGCCCTCGACATTCGGCCGGGCGACCGCTTCAACGTGATCTACGAACAGCGATATCGCGACGGCCAATTCGTCGGCGACGGGCGCATCTTGGCCGCCGAGTTCGTCAACGACGGCGAAACCTACCGCGCGGTGCGCTACACGTCGGAAGACGGCAAAGTCGACGATTACTTCACGCCGGAAGGCCGCAGCATGCGCCGGCAGTTCGTACGCGCACCGCTCGACTTCACCCGCGTCAGCTCGAATTTCAACCTCCGTCGTCGCCATCCGATCTTGAATATCATCCGCGCCCATCAAGGCGTCGACTACGCCGCACCAATCGGCACCGTGATCAAGGCGGCGGGTAATGGGCGCGTCGGCTACGTCGGTTTTAATGGGGGTTACGGCCGCGTCGTCATCCTCGAACACGGCGGCGGGATATCCACGCTGTACGGCCATATGTCGCGCTTCGCGCGCGGCCTGCATGACGGCGAGCGTGTGAAGCAAGGCCAGACCATCGGCTACGTCGGCCGCTCCGGCGCCGCGACCGGCCCGCATTTGCATTACGAATACCGCGTCAACGGCACGCACAAGAACCCGCGTACCGTGAAACTGCCGGACGCCGCGCCGCTACCGGGGAAATACTTCACGGATTTCCACGTCAAAGCGGGTGTACTGCTTGCCGTGCTGGAGCAAGTGCACGACACGACCGTGGCGGCCGCGCCGGCGAACTAGACTCGGAGTCTGTTCGCGCGGCGCATGTCCGCGCTCACTCCCCACAGGTCGCCTACTTCATCGATTGCGCGCGAAGCAGCTCCGCGAATTGGCGGCACGCGTCAGTGAGCGTGTAGATACCGGCGAGTTTTCCCCCTTTGACAATGCACGTCACGTCGACGCGCGCCTCGGACATGTGCTTTAGCACCGAATCGAGCGGCTCGTCGGGGTCGGCGAAATGGACTTCGCGCGTACAGATGTCCGCCACACGCGTGTCGCTGTCGCTCGAAACGTCGCGCCCGAACGCCTCGGCGCGCTGCAATTCCTGCTCCGATATCACGCTGACGATTCTCTCGCCGTCCCGCACCGGAAGATGGTGGATCTTGAATTGCTGCATCATCGTCCGCGCGGCCGCCGCGTGGGAGTCGAGCTCGATGAAGTAAGGGAACGCGGTCATGACAGAGCCGATCGTGGGGACTTTCGCCATTGGCCTGGAATCCCGAATGTCGATATTGAGACGCTCTAATATATAAGCTTGCCGTCACGGAAGCACGACTCGCGGAATCTGAACTACAGTGAAAGCATGACCGCTTCTTCCCGCGTTCCGCGCGCCGAGCCGATTCGGCGACTCGTCGTCGCCGCGTGTCTTCTGTTTCCGCTCGCCTCATGCGTCACGCAACCGCCGGACCAACCGGTTGAACGAGGCGAAGTCCAGGAACTTCCGGCGTCCAGATTCCCGACACCATCGGAGGACCCGGGTGCGTATGAAACGGCGGCAGAACTGATGCAGGCCATTCAGCGGAAGATCCGCCGCAATCTCGTGCTTCCGCCCGGTCGCTTTCCCACGTCGACCAAGGTCACGGTAAAGGTGATGGTGTCGAGCGAAGGCGAGATTCAGCGATTGGTCGTCAGCGGGCCGAGCCGTTTTCGCGTCGTCGATCAAGCCGTACGGCAGGCGGTGGTGAAATCCGAACCGTTGCCCGTGCTGGCAAGTTACAAAGAAGCGAAGAAACCGCTGGAAATGCGGATCGTATTTCTCCCGTTTGCGAACTGAACAAATCTCGCCCGTAAGGCGAGGGTCGTTTAGTCGTTTGAGACCCTAATAACGAGCTTTCCGAGATTCTCGCCGCGAAAAAGTTTTAGCAGCGTTTGCGGGAATGTTTCGATCCCGTCGACGATGTCTTCTCGCGCTTTGAGTTTGCCCTCGGCGATCCAGCCCGCCATCGCCCGCGCCGCCTCGGCATAACGCGCCGCGTAGTCGAACACGACGAACCCCTCCATGCGCGCGCGATTCACCAGCAGCGCCATGTAGTTTCGCGGGCCGCGCAAGTCATCGCGAGTTGCGTTGTACTGGGAAATCGCGCCGCACAGCACGACGCGCGCCTTGCACGCCAGATTAGCGAGCGCGGCTTCGAGAATCGGACCGCCAACGTTGTCGAAGTAAATGTCGATACCGTTCGGACAGTGCTCACGCAGCTTCTTTCTGACATCTTCTTGCTTGTAGTCGACGGCCGCATCGAAACCGAACTCCTCGATCACGGATCGACATTTGTCCGCGCCGCCGGCGATGCCGACCGTGCGACATCCTTTCATTTTCGCGATCTGCCCGACGACACTGCCGACGGCGCCTGCCGCCGCCGACACGACGACGGTTTCACCCGGCGTCGGCCGGCCGATGTCGAGCAGCCCGAAGTACGCCGTCAGGCCCGGCATGCCGAGCACCCCGAGATAGCGCGGCAGCGGCGCGGCGCGCGGATCGACCTTGACGACGTCCGCCGCCTTGACCAGCGCGTAGTCCTGCACGCCGGTGGTCGCGGTAACCGTATCGCCGACCGCTATGCTCGAATCGTCGGTTGCGATCACGCGTCCGATGCCGCCGGCGCGCATGACCTCGCCGACGCCGACCGGCCGAACGTACGACCGGCCTTCGTTCATCCAGCCGCGCATGGCCGGATCGAGCGAAATGTATTGCACCTTCACCAGAACTTCTCCCGGCCCGGGCTGCGCCACGGGTTCGGTCGCGAGCGCGAAGTCGCTCGGCTTCACCATCCCGACGGGACGCGCGGCGAGTTTGATCTGGCGATTCGTGAGGTTGGTCATGAAGGCATATTACCGCCTTTCGCACTTTCGGCCGCGTACCTTTACGACCTCAACACCTTCGTTCGCGGCACGACCGATTCCGGCCCCAGCCCTCTCTCGCGCCGGCCCGCTCGACGCCGGCTACGACTCGGAGGCCGCCTTCGCCCGTGCGTTCAAGCAACGGATGCGGGAAGAGATCGAGTCGTCGCCGGAGCGCACACGACACCGGGCTCTAATATCGGCGGCGATCGCCGGCGGCGAATGCCCGATCTTTCGGACCGGAGCGTTACGGAACTCCGATCGGGCCGACTCGATCGGCTTGCGCGCGACGCGACGCGTCGCCGGGGTCACCGTATAGGAGCAGCTGAGCGCCGCTGCGGCCATGGCGCTTCATCAAATCCTCGAGCACGGCGGATTCACCGTCCCACGGGTACGCAAAAACGATGTCGAAATCTCCGAGCGAACGCGCGAGCTGCGGAAAGCCCGAGTCGCCCAAGGTGAGCGTGCCGAGGCGGCCGTCGCCCGTGGCGTCGCGATATTCGTAGCCGGTTGGCAGGAAACTGCCGAGCGCAAAACGCGCGGTCGACTCATACTTGTCGGCCAGCCGCCGGGCGACGGCCACAAGGTCCGCGTCGATCTCGATGCCGCAGGCGTCGAAGCCGAGCAGATCGGCCATGATCGTGATGACACCGGTCGCACACCCGCACTCGAGAAAGCTCGCCCCGGGTCGGCGCAAAGGAAGCAGTTGACGCAGCACCACGTCGTAGTCGGCGGCGATGAAGGGATGCCAGTTCGTTTGGCGAACGTCGCGGTCGAACGCACGGGCAATCTCCCGGCCCTCGGCGATAAGGTTCGCTATTTTGGTTTGCAATGTATCTTCCGTACGCATCTCCCGTTACCGGCGTCCCATCCGGCGAAACAGGAATGGATTGTAATTCCAATTCGAACCGACGAAATAGTTCTGCTCCGTTTTGCCCGCAAGCGACGCCGGGAATACTTCGTCTATTGCTAGCTCAGGCTGCTCATCTCCGCTTCGGCGCGCACTTTGGCGGAAAGCAGGTGCTCCGCGGCGAACGCCCATGCCGAAGGCTTCTCCGCGATGGCGTCCGAGAACGCCTTCGAAAGCTTGGGGTACGTGTCCAGATGTTCCGCGGTGGCGAGCGTTGCGGCGCGCTCGAGGAACTGGATCAGCGCCTCGACCTTGCGAAGCTTATCGCGCTTGGCGGAAATATCGCGGTCGGTGTCCTTGGCATTGAAATAGGCGCCGCTGCTGTCGGTGCCGAGCCGTCGCAGCGCGTGTTTGAGCCGATCGAAGTCGAGCTTGAACATGCCGTCGGCGCGCTGGTAGAGCGCGAACAGCTCGCGCACGGGCCGCTCGATACGAACGCGGGCGGCGTCGTTCGCCGGGAGTCCCGCGAACCGGGCGAGCATATCGTCTTCGGGCTTGACGACGGCGCTATCGCGCTTTGCCGGCTCCGTCACCGCCTGGCACATGGCATGAATCGCTTTCAGCTGCGTCTGCACTTCCGCTTCGGCGGCGCCCACCTGTCGCGCGGCAGCGTGCATCCCGGCTTCCGCCTCGTCGTAGTTGATGGACGTCGCAAGCTCGTTTTCGATGCGCATCTCGACCGTGCTGCTCCCTTGCTTTACTACGTTGCTCCCGGTGAGTCGGCTCCGCAGGCGCCTGCGCGACTCTTGCGCAATACGGAAGCCGGCTTGCGAACGCACTTCCTGTTCGCGCGCGACCAGGTATTTCTGGAGGACCTTCTCGAAAGCGCTCATCTTCTGGAGGAACTGAATCGAGAACGATAGAAACGGGCCGACAAACTGCGCGCTGGCCTCCGCGCTAACCGCCGATTGCTCGATGAGCCGGCGCAGGTTGAAACCCCGCTCTTCCATGGCGTCGATGCTGCGGCGAATGGCCATGAAGGTACTCGAAATGCGCGAGAACGTGCTGTGCATATTGCGCCGGACCTTCAGCATCTCGATCAGCCGGCGCAGCATCGTTTCCGCGCCGCTGGTCCGCAGAAACAGCGCTCGCAGACTTTCCTTGGCGTCGTTCAACTGCGCGCCATCGAGAAGCCCATGCTCCTCGATGTAGTGCATTGCCGTAAGTGTGATCAGCCCCTCGCGTTGGCGCGCGGTCTGCGTCGCGTCCATATTCCCGCCCATAGGGACAAGCATAGACGCCGCTCGGAATTCCCGCCGCGGCCTAATTCACCAATCGATCGATCACGCCGACAATTGTCACTTCGCCGAAGAGTCAGGAACTTGACGAAGGCTCGGCCGACGCGATAGCGGCAAGCTGGGTTCACTGCCCTAGCGCATATTCCCCGTATGCCCGAGCGAATACCGCCCCGGTTGCGGCCACACCGTGAGGCCGTGCGGTTCCAGGCCGACGCGCACTTTCGCTTTCACTTCGCCGGTCGCGGTATCGAACGCGTACACCATGTCGTCGAAACGACCCGAGAGCCATAAATATCTTCCGTCGGCGCTGACGTTGCCCATGTCGGGGCTGCCGCCGCCGGGGATGGGCCAGGTGGCGTCGACTTTGCGCGTCGCGAAATCGACCACCGACACACTGCCCGGACCGCCTTTGGGTCCGAATACTTTGTTCGAGCCGCGGTTGGCGACGTAGAGTTTCTTGCCGTCGCGGCTCGGGTAGAGGCCGTGGCTCCCGACGCCGGTCTTGATGAAGCCGATTTCTTTGAATTTATCGCCATCGATCAAGAACACGCCGTCGGCCATCATATCGGCAACGTAGAAAACTTTTCCGTCGGGCGAGATGCGGATGTCTTGCGGCATCCCGCGTTTCGACAGCTTCAAGTAATCGACGACCTTGCGATTGAGCAGATCGATCTTGACGAGGCCGCCGCCGAATTCGCAGGTGAAGAGCGCGTAGCGGCCGTCGATGGAGAAATCCGCGTGGTTGATGCCGCCGCACTTCGGCGTGGCGATCGTCGATTTCAGCGCCATTGTCCGCGGATCGCGGAAGTCGAGCCGCTTGTACGCTTCCGCCACGACGATAGCGCGATCGCCGTTCGGCGTGAAATACATGTTATACGGATCGTCGACGGCGATGTATTTCCCGGGCTTGCCGGTTTTCGGGTCGATAGGCGTCAGCGTGCCGTCGGTTCGGCGCTCGGCGTTATTCGTGACCCACAGCGTTTTCATGTCCCACGACGGCACGACATGCTGCGGATTGATGCCGACTTTGAATTTGTCGACAACTTTGAACGTCGACGGATCGATTACGTAAACGTCGTTCGAGCGCCGGTTCGGGACATACACCCGCGCGAGGTCCCCCGCCACGCTCGGGCTCATTCGGTCCGCCGCCGTTTCGCTGTAAAGATTCGCCGGGTCGATCACCGGCGGCATGCCGGGCACGGTCGCGACCGCCGATTGGGCCGACGCGATGAGAGTCGCAAGAAATAACACGGATAGTCCAACGATTAGCGCCAAGATCGATGCAACCGCGAAATCACGACGGCGGTTCGGGTGTTCCATGAATGCTCCTAGGATCGAACGAAAAAACAATATAACCACAAACAAAGCTCCTTTACGCCCAGCCCCTGTAGCGCCGCGCGATGGGGCGAGTGCAGCGCCCCCGAGAGCGCCATTGGCCGAACGTTCATCGTGGAGATCGCATGCCTCATCGCGGGGGCGGTGGCGCATGGTAGCGTTGCGGCCACGGGGTTGAAAGTGCCGGGACGTTATCGACGAGGCGCGCTGTCGGCCGGCGCGCACGCCGATCGTCCTTGCGCTGGAGCCCGCGATTTACCGCCGACACAGGAGACCGCCCATGCCGAAAATTTCCCTTTGTTTACGGTTCGACAACCAGGCCGAAGAGGCCGCGAAGTTTTACACCGGTATCTTCAAGAACTCGAAGATTCTTGAAATCTCCCGCAACAAGGTTTTCCACCCCGTCCGACCATCGAACTTCACTTCGTTCGTTCTCTTT
>Ga0299906_10002208_pt1 | contig 16249 bp, 15 predicted proteins | sample RVTome_14_FD_200259 | JGI IMG/M metagenome (GOLD analysis project Ga0299906, IMG submission 200259) | Soil microbial communities from uranium-contaminated site in the Upper Colorado River Basin, Wyoming, United States - RVT145D125 (version 2) ...
GTACCGGTGGACAACCCGGCCACGCACCTGGAGCTGACCATGGTGCACGAAGCCATGATCCTGGAGTACTCCGCCCGGCATCTGGCGCTGATGGAGTGGGCGCACGCGCTCAAGCTGATGGTGTACGTCGCCATCGGCATCGCGCTGTTCCTGCCCTGGGGCATCGCCCAGGCCGGCGACTGGGGGATGATGCCGGCCGCGATCCTGTGGTTTGCCGGAAAGCTTGCGCTGCTGGGCGCCGGGCTGGCCGTGCTGGAGACGGTGTCGGCGAAGATGCGCATCTTCCGCGTGCCCGAGTTCCTGGGGATGGCGTTCATGCTCGCAGTGCTGGGCATGCTGATTCACTTTCTCCTGGAAGCATGAGGCGGGCGGCATGAACGCACACACCGTCACTCAGCTCATCAACCTGCTGGCGGCGCTGATGCTGCTGATCGCTTTCGCCATGCTGTCGCAGCGGCGCATCCTGCGCTTGATCCACCTGTTCGCGGCGCAGGGCGCGGTGCTGACGCTCAACACGCTGCTGGTCGCCATCGCCCTCGGCCAGAGCCATCTCTACTTCTCGGTGGCGCTCAACCTGGTGCTCAAGGTGCTGCTGCTGCCGTGGATCCTGCACCGGCTGATCGACCGGCTGAACCTGCGCTGGGACGTGGAGACGCTGTTCAACGTGCCGACCATCATGCTGGTCGGCATCGTGCTGGTGATCGTCTCGTTCAACCTGGCGCTGCCGATCTCGCAGCTCGCCGGCACCATCACCGGCGGCACGTTGGGCATCGCCATGGCGAGCGTGCTGATCTCCTTCCTGATGATGATCACGCGGCGCAAGGCGGTGGCCCAGGTGATCGGCTTCCTGGCGATGGAGAACGGGCTGTTCTTCGCCGCCACCAGCGCGACCTACGGCATGCCGATGGTGGTGGAGCTGGGCATCGCCCTGGACGTGCTGGTGGGCACGTTCATCTTCGGCATCTTCTTCTTCCAGATCCGCGAGACCTTCGACAGTCTCGACATCCATCATCTGGAACGGCTCAAGGAGCGTGAATGACCGAGGCGCTGCTGGTGCTGGCATTGCCGCTGGCCGGGGCGCTGATCCTGGGCCTGTGGGGCCACCGCCCGTGGGCGGCCGAGGCCAACAGCTCGGTGAGCCTGCTCACCTTCCTGGCCGCGCTGGCGCTGACCGCGCACGTGGTGTCGATGGGCCCGCTCACGCTGCTCTCCGAGCTGCTGTTCGTCGACGCCTTCAACGTCTTCCTGGTGACGCTCACCGCCTTCGTCGGCTTCACCACGGCGCTGTTCAGCCGCGTGTACATGCGCGTGGAGCAGGAGCGGGGCAAGCTCTCGCCGGCGCGCTTGCGGCTGTTCCACGGCATGTACCAGCTGTTCCTGTTCACCATGCTGCTGGCGCTCATCGCCAACAACATCGGCATCCTGTGGGTAGCGATGGAAGCGGCGACACTCGCCACCGTGCTGCTGGTGAGCCTGTACCGCACACCCGCTGGCGTGGAAGCCGCGTGGAAGTACTTCATCCTGTGCGGCGTGGGCATCGCGCAGGCGCTGTTCGGCACCATCCTGCTGTACCTCGCCGCCGAGCGCGTACTGGGCGCCGGCGGCACCGCGCTGCTGTGGACGCATCTGAACGAGGTCAAAGGCGAGCTCGAGCCCACTGTGCTGGGCATCGCCTTCGTGTTCCTGCTGGTCGGCTACGGCACCAAGGTCGGCCTGGCGCCGCTGCACAACTGGCTGCCGGATGCCCACGCCGAGGGTCCCACCCCGATCTCGGCCGTGCTGTCGGGTCTACTGCTCAACGTGGCACTGTACGCGGTGGTGCGCAACAAGGTGCTGGTGGACGGCGCGCTGGGCACGCACGCAGCCGGCAACCTGATGATGGGCTTCGGCCTGCTGTCGGTGATCGTGGCCGCCTTCTTCCTGTCGCGGCAGAAAGACATCAAGCGGCTGTTCGCCTACTCCTCGATCGAGCACATGGGGATCGCCACCTTCGCCTTCGGCATGGGCGGGCCGGTGGCGTCCTTCGCCGGACTGCTGCACATGACCGCGCACTCGCTCACCAAGTCGGCGATCTTCTTCGCCGTGGGCCACGCGGCGCAGAAGACCGGCACCCAGGTGATCGAGGACATCCGCGGGCTGATCCACGTCAGCCCCGCGGTGGGCTGGGGCCTGATGCTGGGCAGCATCGCCATTCTGGGTATCCCGCCGTTCGGCGTGTTCGCCAGCGAGTTCCTGATCCTCACCACGGCGATGCGCGATCACCCCTGGGCCACGCCTATCCTGCTGCTGGGCCTGGGCGTGGCGTTCGCCGTGATTTTCTCGCGCGTGCAGGCGATGGTATTCGGCGAGACCACCGCGCAGCCGCTGCCGCATCCGCCGGCGTTGTTCCCGGTGTTCATCCACCTCGCCTTGGTGCTGCTGCTCGGGCTGTACATTCCCCCCTACCTGGCGGCCTGGTACCGGCAGGCGGCGGCCATGATCGGCTGACATGAAGCCCGAAGATCTGGTCCCCGACCTGCAGCCGCTGCCCGGCGCGATGCCGGTGTGGCGCGCCGACGTGGATTCCGCTGCATGGCGCGCGACCGCGCAGATGGTGCGCGAGCAGGGCGGCCGCCTGGTGGCGCTGTGGGGATCCGACGAGGCGGCGGAAGGCTTCGCCGTCCACGCGGCGCTCGCCGTGCGCGATGGTGTGCTGTGGCTGACGCTGCCGCTCCGCGGACGACAGCCCGAGTACCCCGATCTCAGCGCGGTGCTTCCCGCCGCGCAGCGCATGCAGCGCGCCGCCTACGATCTGCTCGGCATCCGGGCTGCGGGTGCGGACGCGCGCAAGTGGCTGCGGCACGGCGCGTGGCCCGCCGGGGAGTTCCCCTTGCGCAAGAGCTTCGATGCACAAGGATCGACCGACGCGACGCGCCGCTTCGACACAGTCGCCGACGACTATCCCTTTGTCGCGGTGCAGGGCGAGGGCGTGCACGAGATCCCGGTCGGTCCCGTGCACGCGGGCATCATCGAGCCCGGGCACTTCCGCTTCTCGGTGGTGGGCGAGCGTGTGCTGCGCCTGGAGGAGCGCCTGGGCTACGTGCACAAGGGCATCGAGAAGCGCTTCGAGGCCCTCGGCATCCACGACGGCTTCCGCCTCGCGGGCCGGGTGAGCGGCGACTCCACCGTCGCCTACGCCTGGGCCTATGCCATGGCGGCGGAAGCCGCCGCCGGCCTCACGCCCCCGCCGCGCGCGCTGTGGCTGCGCGCACTGCTGCTGGAGCGCGAGCGCGTCGCCAATCATTTGGGCGACCTGGGCTACCTGGGCAACGATGCCGGACTGGCGATGGGGCTCGCGCAGTTCTCGCGGCTCAAGGAGGACTGGCTGCGCACCAGCGCCGCGCTGTTCGGGCACCGCTACTTGATGGACCGCGTCATTCCCGGCGGCGTGGCCTGCGACCTGAGCGCCGAGGGCGCGCACGAGATCCTTCAGGAGCTCGAGCGTCTGCGCGCCGAGGTGGCGCGGTTGAAGACCATCTTCGACGAGCACCCCGGGCTGCAGGACCGGCTGATCGGCACCGGCCGCGTCGCGCCCGAGCTGGCCGACCGCCTCGGCCTCACCGGCCTGGCCGGGCGCGCGAGCGGCATGGCCTGGGACCTGCGCGTCGAGCTGCCATGCGTGCCGTATGACGCGCTGGAGGTGGCCATGGCGACGCATCGCAACGGCGACGTGGCAGCACGGGTCACGCTGCGCTTCGAGGAGGTGCTGGCCTCGCTCGACCTGTGCGAACAGATCGTCGAGCGCCTGCCCGAGGGCAACGTCGCCACGCTGTTCCCGTCTCCGCGCGACGGCGCGAGCGGCGCCGGCTGGGTGGAAGGCTGGCGCGGCGAAGTGTTCGTCGCCCTGGAAGCCGGCGCCAACGGCGCGCTGCGCCGGGTGCACGCGCACGACCCGTCGTGGCAGAACTGGCCGGTGCTCGAGCATGCGGTGATGGGCAACATCGTTCCGGACTTCCCGCTCATCAACAAGTCGTTCAACCTGTCCTACAGCGGGGTGGATCTGTAGATGTACCAAATCCTGAAGCAGATCGCGAAGATCGGCATCGTCACCGAGCCCGCGCCCGAGCCCGACGCGAGCCTGCGCGTCACCGCCGAGCGCCTGCAGCGCGCGGTGCTGCGCCGGTTCGCGGGCGCGCTGACGATTCGCCAGGTGGACGCCGGTTCCTGCAACGGTTGCGAGCTGGAGATCCACGCCACCAACAACCCCTACTACAACCTGGAGGGGCTCGGCATCCGCTTCGTCGCCAGCCCGCGGCACGCCGACATGCTGCTCGTCACCGGGCCGGTGTCGCGCAACATGGAGATCGCGCTGCGGCGCACGTACGACGCCACGCCCGAGCCGCGCTTCGTGGTGGCGGTGGGCGATTGCGGCTGCAGCGGCGGCATTTTCGGTGAGAGCTACGCAAGCTGCGGGCGCGTGTCGAACGTGATCCCGGTGGACGTCGCGGTGCCCGGCTGCCCGCCGACGCCGCTGGCGATCATGCAGGGCATTCTCACCGCCATCGAGCTTCCGGACCGTTGAGCCTGGATAACGGTGCACAGACCATGACCCGAGCCGCGCTGCTCGATCGCCTCGACGCTTACGAGAAGCTGATGCGGCTGGACAAGCCCATCGGCACGCTGCTGCTGCTGTGGCCCACGCTGTGGGCGCTGTGGCTCGCAGCGGGCGGGGTCCCGCACTGGAAGGTCCTGCTGATTTTTGTGGTCGGCACCCTGCTCATGCGCTCGGCTGGCTGTGTGATCAACGACTACGCGGATCGCAACTTCGACCCGCACGTCGCCCGCACGCGCGACCGGCCGCTCGCTGCAGGCCGCGTGAGCCCGACCGAAGCGCTGCTGCTGGCCGCGGTGCTTGCGCTGATCGCGCTCGCGCTGGTGCTGATGCTCAACCGGCTCACCGTCCTGCTCGCGGTCGTGGCCGCCTTTCTGGCCGCCAGCTATCCGTTCACCAAGCGTTTCTTCGTGTTGCCCCAGGCCTATCTCGGCATCGCCTTCGGCTTCGGCATCCCCATGGCCTACGCTGCGCAGCTGGGCCAGGTGCCCGCGGTGGCCTGGGCTCTGCTCGGCGCGAACATCCTCTGGACCATCGCCTACGACACCGAGTATGCGATGGTGGACCGCGACGACGATCGCAAGATCGGCATCCGCACCGCGGCGATCCTGTTCGGCCGCTTCGACGTGCTCGCGGTGATGGGCTTCCACGCGGCGTTCCTCGCCGCGCTGGCCGCCATCGGCGGGTATCTCGACCTCGGTTGGCCCTACTACGCGGGCCTCGCCATCGCCATCGTGCCGATCGGCTACCAGTACAGCCTCATCCGGACGCGCGCACCGGCCCGCTGCTTTCGGGCCTTCCTCAACAACAACTGGGTGGGCGCCGCGGTGTTCGCCGGCATCGCGCTTGCGCTCGCGCTCCGGCGCGGCCTATAGTCCGGCGCATTCGCATTCGACGGAGGTGCGCAAGTGGAGCTCGGATTGCGCGGCAAGACGGTGGTCGTCACCGGGGGCAGCAAAGGCATCGGTCTGGCCTGTGCGCAGGCCTTCCTCGACGAAGGGGCGCGGGTGGCGATCGTGTCGCGCGATCGCGCCAACCTCGACGCCGCGCTGAAGCAGCTGCGCGCCACGGACGGCGCGGCGGTCGGCATCGCCGCCGATCTGGTGCGCGCGGATGCGGCTGCGGAAATGGCGTCGCGGGCGCATGCGGCGCTTGGACCGATCGACGTGCTGGTCAACTCCGCCGGCGCCGCGCGGCGCTATCTGCCCGAGGACCTCAACGCCGCGGCCTGGCATGCGGCGATGGACGCCAAGTACTTCACTTACATCCACGCCATGGATGCGCTGTTGCCCGGCATGGCTGCGCGCGGCGCGGGCGCGGTGGTCAACATCATCGGCATGGGCGGCAAGGTCGCCACGCCGATCCACCTTCCGGGCGGGGCCGCCAACTCGGCGCTGATGCTGGCCACCGTGGGGCTGGCCAACGTGTACGGGCCGAAGGGGGTGCGCATCAACGCCATCAATCCCGGCGCGACCATGACCGCGCGCGTGCAGGAGGCGCTGCGGCTCGAGGCGAAAGCGCGCGGCCTCACCGAGCAGGAGGTGCTGGCGCAGGGCCAGGCCAAGGTACCCATGCGCCGCTACGCCGCGTCCCAGGACGTGGCCAACCTCGCGCTGTTCCTGGCATCGGACAAGGCCGGCTACATCACCGGCGCCATCGTGCCGATGGACGGCGGATCGAACCCGGTCCTCTGAGCGTGCGCTACCACGATCTCCGCGATTTCCTCGCGCAGCTCGACAAGCAGGGGGAACTCAAGCGCATCGCCGTCGAGGTCTCCCCGCGGCTGGAGATGACCGAGATCTGCGACCGCGTGCTGAAGCAGGGCGGGCCGGCGCTGCTGTTCGAGAAGCCCGCCGGCCACACCATGCCGGTGCTGGGCAACTTGTTCGGCACCCCGAAGCGGGTCGCGCTGGGCATGGGCGAGGATTCGGTGGATGCGCTGCGCGAGGTCGGCAAGCTGCTCGCCTATCTGAAGGAGCCGGACCCGCCGCAAGGCTTGAAGGACGCCTGGGACAAGCTGCCGGTGCTGAAGAAGGTGCTGGACATGGCGCCGCGCGAGCGCAGCTCGGCGCCGTGCCAGGAAACGGTGTGGGAGGGCCGGGACGTCGATCTCGGCCGTCTGCCGATCCAGACCTGCTGGCCGGGCGACGCCGGGCCGCTGATCACCTGGGGGCTCACCGTTACGCGCGGTCCGCTGAAGAAGCGGCAGAACCTGGGCATCTATCGCCAGCAGGTGATCGCGCGCGACAAGGTCATCATGCGCTGGCTCGCGCACCGCGGCGGGGCGCTCGACTTTCGTGACCATTGCGCCGCCAGCCCCGGTCAGCCGTTTCCGGTTGCGGTGGCGCTCGGCGCCGATCCCGCGACCATCCTCGGCGCCGTCACGCCGGTGCCCGACACGCTGTCGGAGTACCAGTTCGCCGGCCTGCTGCGCGGCGCGCGCACCGAGCTGGTGAAGTGCCTGGGCAGCGACCTGCAGGTACCCGCGAGCGCCGAGATCGTGCTCGAGGGCGTGATCCATCCAGGCGAGACCGCGCTCGAAGGCCCTTTCGGCGATCACACCGGCTATTACAACGAGCAGGAACGCTTTCCCGTCTTGAGCATCGAGCGCATCAGCATGCGGCGCGACCCCATCTACCACAGCACCTACACCGGCAAGCCGCCCGACGAGCCCGCTGTGCTGGGCGCGGCGCTCAACGAAGTGTTCGTGCCGCTGCTGAGCCGGCAGTTTCCCGAGATCCTCGACTTCTACTTGCCGCCGGAAGGTTGCAGCTATCGGCTGGCGGTGGTGCGCATGCGCAAGCAGTATCCCGGCCACGCCAAGCGCGTGATGTTCGGCGTGTGGTCATTCTTGCGCCAGTTCATGTACACCAAGCTGATCGTGGTGGTGGACGAGGACGTGGACGTGCGCGACTGGAAGGAGGTGATCTGGGCGCTCACCACCCGTGTGGACCCGGCGCGCGACACGCTGATCGTGGAGCACACGCCGATCGATTACCTCGATTTCGCCAGCCCGGTGCCCGGGCTGGGCTCGAAGATGGGCATCGACGCGACCAACAAGTGGCCGGGGGAGACCAGCCGCGACTGGGGCAGGCCGATCGAGATGGACGCGCAGGTCAAGCGGCGCGTAGACGCGCTGTGGGATCGGCTGGGGCTATGAGACGAGAGAGCCCGGCGGCGGTGGCTTCCGGATGGCCGGCGCGCGCAGCTCAGAACTTGGTCACGACACCCGCGCTCAGGAACATGATGTCCGCCTCGCCCGTGCTGGCCTCATACACATCGCTTACACATCGCTGCCGCCGGGGAAACTTTCGATCGCGCGGCGGGTCGCACTGGGTGCCGGCAGGCACGTGCTACAGTGCCATCGCCTCGCGCCGGAGGTCGCCATGCCCAACCACCTCGCCCGGGAAACCAGTCCCTATCTGCAGCAGCACGCCGACAACCCCGTGGACTGGCATCCGTGGGAGGAAGAAGCGCTGCGGCTGGCGCGCGAGCGCGACCAGCCGATCCTGCTGTCGGTGGGCTACTCGGCCTGCCATTGGTGTCACGTGATGGCGCACGAGTCCTTCGAGGACCCGGACATCGCCGCGGTGATGAACCGCAACTTCATCAATATCAAGGTGGACCGGGAGGAGCGGCCGGACATCGACCAGATCTACCAGACCGCCCACCAGATGCTGACCCAACGCGCCGGCGGCTGGCCGCTGACCATGTTCCTCACGCCGGACCAGAAGCCGTTCTTCGGCGGCACGTATTTCCCCAGGACGGCGCGCTACAACCTGCCCGGATTCGGCGAGCTGCTCGAGCGCGTGGCGCAGGTCTATCGCGAGCAGCGCCAGGCGATCGCTGCTCAGAACGACGAGATGGTCGGCCTGCTCGGACGCACGGTGCCCACCCAGGCCACTGCGGGCCTGGCGCTGGATCGAACGCCGATCGCCGCGGCGCTGGAACAGCTCAAAGGCATCTTCGATCGCCAGCACGGAGGGCTCGGCGGCGCGCCGAAGTTCCCACACCCGGCCGAGCTGGAGCTATGCCTGCGCGAGGGCCAGCTGCGCGGCGACCGCGAGGCCCTCGAGGTGGCCGCCATCACGCTGGAGAAGATGGCGCGCGGTGGCATCTACGATCAGCTCGGCGGGGGCTTCTGCCGCTACAGCGTGGACGCCTTCTGGACGATCCCGCACTTCGAGAAGATGCTCTACGACAACGGCCCGCTGCTGCGCCTGTACGCCGATGCCTGGCTGGTGACGGGCAACCCGCTGTTTCGCCGCGTGTGCGAGGATACGGCGGCCTGGGCCATGCGCGAGATGCAATCGCCCGAGGGCGGCTACTACTCCAGCCTGGACGCCGACTCGGAGCACGTGGAAGGCAAGTTTTACGTCTGGTCGCGCGAGCAGGTGCGCGAGCTGCTGGACGAGCGGGAGTACCCGGTCGCGTGCGCTGTGTTCGGCCTCGACCGTGCGCCCAACTTCGAGGGCGAGCATTGGCACCTGCGCATCGCCAAACCGGTCGCGAGCATGGCCGCCGAGCAAGGCCTCGCCGAGGCGACGGTGCAAGCGCTGCTCGATTCCGCGCGGCACAAGCTGTTCGAGGCGCGCGCGCGCCGCGTGCGCCCGGGCCGCGACGAAAAGATCCTGACTTCCTGGAACGCGCTGATGATCCATGGCATGGCGCACGCCGCCAATGTCCTGGATCGTCCGGACTGGCTCGAGTCGGCACGCCGCGCCGTCGATTTCCTGCGCGCCACGCTCTGGAGCGAGGGCCGGCTGCTGGCGACGTACAAGGACGGCCGGGCGCATCTCAACGCCTACCTGGACGACCACGCATTCCTGCTCGCCGCGCTGCTGGAGATGCTGCAGGCCGACTTCCGCAAGGCGGACCTTGACTTCGCGGTGGCGATCGCCGACGCGTTGCTGGCGCGCTTCGAAGACCGCGAGGCGGGCGGGTTCTTCTTCACCAGCCATGACCACGAGCAGCTGATCCTGCGTCCCAAGACCGGCTACGACAACGCCACACCCTCGGGCAACGGCGTCGCCGCGCTGGCGCTGCAGCGCCTGGGTCACCTGATCAGCGATACGCGCTGCCTGGAAGCGGCCGAGCGCGCCCTGCGTCTGTTCCTCCCGCAGACCGAGCGGCATCCAAGCGGGTTGTCCACGCTGCTGATGGCGCTCGCCGAGAATCTGTGCGCGCCCGACGTGGTGATCCTGCGCGGGCCGCGCGCCGCGGCGCTGCCCTGGCTGCGTGCGCTCGCGGCGCGCTACGCACCAGCCCGGCTCAGCCTGTTCGTGGACCCGTCGCTGACCGGCATCCCTGCGGCGCTGGACAAGCCGCTCGCGAGCGCTGTCAACGCCTGGGTCTGCCGTGGCGTTAGTTGCCTGGCGCCGATCGGCGATCTGCCGGAACTTCTGCACGAGCTGGGCGCCGGCTGACCGCCCGCTCCAACGGGTGCAGAAAAGGCTTTACAATCGCGGCTGCTTTGCGCTCAATCGACTAGAAGGGAAAGGGGTTTGGTGACCATGAAGAAGATCCTCATCGCGGTGGCTGCCCTGGCCGGCATCCTGGGCGGCGCGGTAAACGCCAATGCCCAGGCCGACAAGGCCAAGCAGCTGGCGCAGAAATACAACTGTCTGGCCTGTCACGCCGAGGACAAGAAGCTGGTGGGGCCCGCCTACAAGGAAATCGCCAAGAAGTACAAGGGCGACGCCGGCGCAGCAGCGAAGCTGCAGGCCAAGATCAAGAAAGGCGGTGGCGGGGTGTGGGGCACCATTCCCATGCCGCCCAACAACGTACCCGACGCCGAAATCAAGACCATGGTGGACTGGATCCTCGCCATGTGACGATGGCCGTGGCAGTCCGCCCGGCAAGACAGCCGGCGCTTTCCGCGCTGGCTTTTTTTGTTGCCCGCCGAAATCCCGACCGCGGGGGCAAGCCAATGAATCTGCGGCAAATTTGACAATCCGATGGGGAGGGAGAATAATCCGCGCGGTTGACGGGCCGACCGTTACGGCGAGGAGAAACCATGACAACGAAACACCGGGCGATGACGCGGAGAAACGTGGCAGTGGCGCTGGCGGCACTGGCCGTGCTGGGCTTGGCGGGCTGCGGCAAGAAGGAGGAAGGGGTGGTCAAGATCGGGCACGCGGGCCCGCTTACCGGCTCCATCGCCCACCTGGGCAAGGACAATGAGAACGGCGTGCGGCTGGCGCTGGAGGAGGCCAATGCCACTGGCATCGACATCGGCGGCAACAAAGTGAAGTTCGAGCTGCTGTCCGAGGACGACCAGGCCGACCCGAAGCAGGGCACGATCGTCGCCCAGAAGCTGGTGGATGCCAAGGTCGCGGGGGTGATCGGACACCTCAACTCCGGCACCACGATTCCGGCGTCCAAGCTCTATCATGACGCAGGCATCGCGCAGATCTCGCCCTCGGCCACCAACGTCACCTACACCGCGCAGAACTTCAAGACCGCCTTCCGCGTGATCGCCAATGACGCTCAGCAGGGCAAGGTGCTGGGCGAGTTCGCCACCAGCAAGCTGGGCGCCAAGAACATCGCCATCATCGACGACCGCTCGGCCTACGGCCAGGGATTGGCCGACGAGTTCGAGAAGGCCGCCACCGCCGGTGGGGCGACCATTCTCGCGCGCGAGTTCACCGACACCACGAAAACCGACTTCACCGCGATCCTGACGAGCATCAAGGGCAAGAACCCCGACCTGATCTTCTACGGCGGCATGGATGCGCAGGCTGGGCCGATGATGAAGCAGATTCAGAATCTGGGGCTTGCCGCAAAGTATCTGGCGGGCGACGGCGTGCAGACCGCCGAGTTTCTCAAGCTCGCCGCCGATGCCGCCGAGGGCGTTTACGCCTCGTCGCCCGGCGTACCGCTGGACAATATGCCACAGGGTCCGGCCTTCGCCGAGAAGTACAAGGCCAAGTTCAACCAGGAGATCCAGATCTACGCGCCCTACGCCTACGACGCCATGAACGCGATGCTCGAGGCGATGAAGAAGGCCGGTTCCACCGATCCCGCCAAGTACCTGCCCGAGCTGGCCAACATCCAGTACCAGGGCGTCACCGGCAACATCGCCTTCGACGAGAAGGGTGACATCAAGGGCGGCGGCATCAGCCTGTACCAGGCCAAGGGCGGCAAGTGGGAGTACATCGAGACCATCGGCGGCTGATCGCCTGAGCACGCCCCGCGGCACGCGGCACAGGCGGGGTGATTCGCAGGAAAATCTGAACGGCGCTCTGCTCCCTGTCGAGGGGCGGCGCCGTTTTTTATGGACATCTTTCTCCAGCAAGTGCTCAATGGCCTGGTCCTGGGCAGCGTCTACGCGCTGGTGGCCCTGGGCTACACCATGGTCTACGGCATCCTCGGCCTGATCAACTTCGCCCATGGCGACGTGGTGATGGTCGGGGCGCTCACCGCGCTGTCGGTGATCGCCACGCTGGTGACCGCCGGCCTGGGGCTGCCCGCCCCGGTGATCCTGCTGCTCGCGCTGGCGGTGTCCGTATCGGTATGCATGGCGCTCGGCTTCACCATCGAACGGGTGGCCTACCGCCCGCTGCGCCGCGCGCCGCGCCTGGCGCCGCTGATCACCGCCATCGGCGTGTCGATCCTGCTGCAGACGCTCGCCATGATGTACTGGGGACGGCGCTATCACACCTTCCCCCAGATCATCAAACCCACCCGGCACGAGTTCCTGGGCGCCGCCATCACCGACGTGCAGATCCTGATCGTGCTGATGTCGGCCCTGATCATGGGCGGCCTGCTGATGCTGGTGCACTTCACCCGGCTCGGCCGCGCGATGCGCGCCACCTCCGAGAACCAGCTGGTGGCCGGGCTGATGGGCGTCAACATCAACCGTATCATCTCGGCCACCTTCGTCATCGGCTCGGCGCTGGCGGCCGTCGCCGGCGTCCTGGTGAGCGCCAATTACGGCGTCGCGCAGTACACCATGGGCTTCATGCTGGGCCTGAAAGCATTTACCGCAGCCGTCCTGGGCGGCATCGGTAACCTCGGCGGCGCGATGCTGGGCGGATTGCTGCTGGGCCTGATCGAGAGCATCGGCGCCGGGTACATGGGCGACCTCACCGGCGGCTTCCTGGGCAGCCATTATCAGGACGTGCTGGCCTTCGTGGTGTTGATCGGCGTGCTCGTGCTCCGGCCTACCGGGCTGCTGGGCGAGCGCGTGGCGGAGCGGACGTGAGGCGTGGGACAAGAGGTGTGATGCGAGAAGCGGCCGCCTGCGCGGCGCGTTCCTGCAACCGATTGGTTGGCTTCGCACGCCGATGGTGAGGAGACTCCTCCGCCATTGGGGTGCGCTGAAGCGCCACCGCCACGCATCCTGGGTCGGCATGCTGCTGGTCGGCGTGGCGCTCGCCCTGCTGCCGTTCGTGGCGGAGGCGGCGCTGTCGCGCACCTGGGTGCGTATCATCGACTTCGCGCTGCTCTACGCCATGCTGGCGCTCGGGCTCAATATCGTGGTCGGCTTCGCCGGGCTGCTCGACCTGGGCTACATCGCCTTCTATGCGGTGGGCGCTTACACCTATGCGCTGCTCGCCTCGCCGCATTTCGGGTTGCATCTGCCGTTCTGGCTGCTGCTGCCCCTGGGCGCGTTGTGCGCGGCCATCTTCGGCGTGCTGCTGGGCGCGCCGACTTTGCGGCTGCGCGGCGACTACTTGGCCATCGTCACGCTCGGCTTCGGGGAGATCATCCGCATCTTCCTGAACAACCTCAACGCGCCCGTCAACATCACCAACGGGCCGCAGGGCGTGAACCGCATCGACCCGCTGCAGGTGGGCGATTTCGTCCTCAACCGCAGCAACGAGATCTTCGGCATCGTCTTCCCCGCCACGCACCTGCACTACTACGTGTTCCTGGCGTTGGTGCTGCTGGCGATGTTCGTTTGCGTGCGTCTGGAGGACTCGCGCGTGGGCCGGGCCTGGATCGCCATCCGCGAAGACGAGGTCGCGGCGCAGGCGATGGGCATCAACACGCGCAACATCAAGCTGCTCGCGTTCGCGATGGGGGCGACCTTCGGCGGCGTGGCCGGTGGGCTGTTCTCCGCCTTCCAGGGCTTCGTCAGCCCGGAAAGCTTCGGGCTGATGGAATCGATCATGGTGTTGTGCATGGTGGTGCTCGGCGGCATGGGCCACGTGGCGGGCGTGGTGCTGGGCGCCCTGCTCCTGGCTACGCTGCCGGAAGTGCTGCGCCACACCGCGGTGCCGGTGCAGAAGCAGCTGTTCGGCGAGGTGCTGGTCGATCCCGAGAGCCTGCGCATGCTGCTGTTCGGGCTGGCGCTGATCCTGGTGATGCTGCTGCGTCCTGCGGGCGTGTGGCCTTCGCCTATCCGCCGCCGTGAGCTCACCAGCGCGGCGCAGCCCGCCAAGCCTTGATGGCGCTGCTGGAAGCACGCAAGCTGAGCAAGGCCTTCGGCGGACTGCAGGCGCTGTCCGAGGTCTCGCTCACCATCGAGCGCGGCGAGATCTACGGGCTGATCGGCCCCAACGGCGCCGGCAAGACCACCATGTTCAACGTGCTCACCGGCCTGTACAAGCCCACGTCCGGCAGCTTTCTGTTCAACGGCACCGATCTGACCGGGCGCAAGCCGCACGTCATCGTCGGGGCCGGCATCGCGCGCACCTTCCAGAACATCCGCTTGTTCGCGCACATGACGGCGATCGAGAACGCCATGGTGGGACGCCACCTGCGCACGCGCGCCGGGGCGGTGGGCGCGGTGCTGCGCGACGCCAGGACACGCGCCGAGGAGCAGGGCATCCGGCGGCGCGCGCACGAGCTGCTCGACTACGTGGGAGTCGGCCGTCACGCGCACGCCCAAGCCAAGAATTTGTCCTACGGCGATCAGCGCCGGCTGGAGATCGCGCGCGCGCTCGCCACCGAGCCGAAGCTGCTCGCGCTCGACGAGCCGGCCGCCGGCATGAACGCCACCGAGACCGCGGCGCTGCGCGGCCTGCTCGAGCAGGTGCGCGCCGACGGCGTCACGATCCTGCTCATCGAGCATGACGTCAAGCTGGTGATGGGGCTGTGCGACCGCGTCGCGGTGCTCGACTACGGCAGGAAGATCGCCGAGGGCGCGCCGGCGCAGGTGCAAAGAGATCCGGCGGTGATCGAAGCCTACCTCGGAGGCGCACTGCCTTGAGCCTGCTGGAAGTGCGCGGGTTGCGCATCTCCTACGGCGGCATCAACGCCGTCAAGGGCATCGACTTGGAGGTGAAGCAGGGCGAGATGGTGGCGCTGATCGGCGCCAACGGCGCCGGCAAGACCACTACGCTTAAGGCGATCTGCGGCATCGTGCAGCCGGCCGCGGGCAAGGTGCACTACGAAGGCGCGGACGTCACCGGCGCCCAGTCCTACAGCCTGGTGGAGCGCGGCCTGGCGCTGGTGCCCGAAGGGCGCGGCGTGTTCGGCCGGCTGACGGTCGAGGAGAACCTGCAGATGGGCGCCTATACCCGGCGCGACAATGCAGCGGTGAAGCGCGACCTGGAGCGCATGTACGAGCTGTTCCCGCGTTTGCGCGAACGGCGCCGGCAGACCGGCGGCACGCTTTCCGGCGGCGAGCAGCAGATGCTCGCCATCGGGCGCGCGTTGATGAGCGCGCCCAAGCTGCTGCTGCTGGACGAGCCGAGCATGGGCCTGGCGCCGCTCATGGTGCAGCGGATCTTCGATACCATCCGCCGGGTGGCGGCCGAGGGCGTCACCGTGCTGCTGGTGGAGCAGAACGCCAAGGTCGCCCTCGAGTTGAGCGCACGCGGCTACGTCATGGAGAGTGGCCACATTACGCTGGCCGATTCGGCGCCGGCGCTGCTCGACAACCCGCAAGTGCGCCAGGCATATCTCGGCGAATGACCGCAAAAGCAAACGGCCCGCTCGCTGCGGGCCGCTTGCGCCGCTTCGCTGCGCCCGCAGGCGTCAATGGTCGCGGTGCTTCTTCCAGCCTTTCTTCTTGCCGCGGCTGTGTCCGGGGGGGCTGGAGGGCTTCTCGACTTCGATTACTCTGACTTCCTTCTCCACCACGCGCTCCTTCACCACCACCTTCTCCGGCTCGTTGGTGCTGCTGGAGCCGATGGCCGCACCGGCCGCACCGCCGATCGCGCCGCCGATCACCGCACCGCTGGTGCCGCCGACCTTGGATCCCACGCCCGCGCCCACGCCACCGCCGACTGCGCCGCCGATCACGGCGCCCTTGTCGACTTCGCCCGCGAGCGCCGGCGCCGCGAGGCCGAGGGAGAGGAGAACTGTCGCCAGGTAACGTCGTTTCATTGCTGCTCCTTGCGTCGAGATGACCTTGCGCAGCAGGTGCAAAACGTATGCCTGTGGGGGCGAGCCGTGAGGCGAGATGCGTGAGGCGGAAGGTGAAACGCGAGACCGATCTTGCAGATCCGCGTCAGCGAGGCATGTCCGCCCAATCGCGCGGCTTGAGGAACACGTCGTACAGGCGTGCCTCGGCGCTGCCCGGCGCCGGCCGCCAGTCGTAACGCCATTTCACGATTGGCGGCAGCGATATGAGGATCGATTCGGTGCGGCCGCCCGACTGCAGGCCGAACAGCGTGCCGCGGTCGTACACCAGGTTGAATTCCACGTAGCGTCCGCGGCGATAGGTCTGGAAGTCGCGTTCGCGCGCGCCGTAGCCGAGCTGCC
>Ga0299906_10002210_pt1 | contig 16245 bp, 15 predicted proteins | sample RVTome_14_FD_200259 | JGI IMG/M metagenome (GOLD analysis project Ga0299906, IMG submission 200259) | Soil microbial communities from uranium-contaminated site in the Upper Colorado River Basin, Wyoming, United States - RVT145D125 (version 2) ...
GCCGAGGGCGTAGAATTCTCGAATGGGACAGGCCCGTGAGAAGGTGGCCACCTGGGACGACCTGCTGGCGACCCCCGATGACGGACGCCTCTGGGAGATCCTCGCAGGCTCCCTCGAGGCTCAGCCGCGCCCCGGGCCGGCTCACAACCGGGCACAGGCGGGCCTCGCGGGCCGGCTCTGGGACCCGTTCGACAGCGGTCGCAGTGGTCCGGGCGGATGGTGGCTGTTGATCGAGCCCGACGTGCGGCTGTCTCCTCACGCCATCGTCGTTCCCGATCTGGCCGGCTGGAGGCGCGAGCGCCTCCCCGAGCTGCCCGACTCACGTCCCATCGACCTCGCCCCTGACTGGGTCTGCGAAGTCCTGTCGCCCGGCGATCCGAGCCGCGATCGCGTTCGCAAGGCCGGTCTCTACCTCGAGAACGGCGTAGCGTTCTTTTGGATCCTGGATCCAGGTGGGCGCACCCTGGAGGCATTCGAGGCCCGCTCGGGTGCGTGGGTGCGGCTCGGCGCCTGGACCGACGGCGAGACGCCCCGTGTTCCTCCCTTCGAGGCGATCGAGATGGATCTGACGAATCTGCTCGTGCCGAAGCCCCGCGCGAGCGGCTGAAATCCTGCGTCGGCAGCCCGGGACCGGAGACTCCACGCCGGAGGCGTGTCGTGTCACTGCGGCCCTCCTCGGGCAGCTACGGGTTGGGAGGCGCCCGCGCCTCCTACCGCGACCCGGTCCGCATGCTGGGCATGCGCAGCCTTGCTCGAGGGTGCCAAAGCCGACGCACGTCAGGGGCCGCGGGTGCTCATCCCGGCCCCTCCACCATCAGCGGATGAGCCGCAGCCGCTATCCCTTGAGCTCGCGGCGGTCCTGGAGCGGGAGCTGAACGAGCCCCGCTGCGACATCTTCCGGCTCGACGAGCGCACACGGGACGCGTGGACCGTGGGCGCCGTGCGCATCCCGAAAGCGCGACTTCGAAGCTGGTTCGCCGAGCAGAGGGCTCGGCTGCCAATCTCGGCGGCGAGCGCTGAGGGCTCGGCGCTTCGGCAGGCCGAACCTGGCCTGGCGCGGAGAGTGGGCGAAGGGAATGACCCTCCCGAGAGACGCGGTGGAGCTCGGAGGTCGTCCTGGGTCGCGATCGAGGAAAACCGCGCGGCGAGAGGGTGGCCTTCTTCGCCTGATCGCGGTCGCGAAGCTTCCCGTGAGCTCGCAGAGGAGCTCGATCCCTACGTGCGTCCGAGGTGCGACGAGCTCTGGCAGGCGGCGCAGGCTCCCGAGGACGATTGCTGACCCGCCCGCGTGCCATACTGGGGCGTGCTGGCGCGGGCCCAGGTCTCGTTGGCGGGAGCACGCAGGAGGCGAGTGCGCACACCCGATCCGACACTTCTTCGAGGGGTCGTGGCCCGCGAGGTCCTCGATGCCCTGGATACGGCCTCGCGGGCGCTCCAGTCCCTGAACGTGCGCCACGTGGTCGTCGGTGGGCTCGCTGTGGGCGCCAACGGCTTCCCTCGGGCCACACGCGACGTCGACTTCCTGGTGGGAGACGAGGCCTTCGAGCACCACGCCGGGGGGCTCGTCACGCTCCGCGCCGGAGTGCCCTTCCAGGTCCGGAGCGTGGCGGTGGACTTCATCGCCCCGGGGCCGGAGGAGCCGTTCCTGGCAGCGGAGCTGGACGCCGCGCCCGGCTCCATGATCCCTGGGCCTCCGCTCGTCTATATGAAGCTCAAGTCTCCTCGCCACAAGGATCGGACCGACGTGATCGAGCTGTTCAAGGCCGGCCTCGACGTCGAGGCCTGTCGCCGCTATCTCTCCGAGCACGCGCCAGCCTTCGTCGCCGACCTCGACGAAGCCGTCTCCCGCGCGCGAGCCGAGGAGGAGTAGTCGTCTCGTGCCCACGCACGACGGCTGACAGAGGCTGAGAGAGGAACGGCAGGTGGCAAAACCGCGGGACGGAATCTGCCGCTGGGGGATCCTGGGGACGGCCACCATCGCCCGGAAGAACTGGCGCGCGATCCGGAACGCCGCCAACGCGACGCTGGCGGCCGTGGCGAGTCGCGATGCCGCTCGAGCGGCCGAGTTCGTCGCCGAGTGCCAGTCCCACGTCCCGTTCCCTTCCACTCCCGAGGCGGTGGGAGGCTACGACGCGCTCCTGGCCCGGGACGACGTCGACGCCGTCTACATCCCGTTGCCGACGGGCCTGCGCCGCCGTTGGGCCGTCGAGGCTGCACGGGCCGGCAAGCACGTGCTGGCGGAGAAGCCGTCCGGGCGCGACCTCGGCGAGGTGGAGGAGATCGTCGCGGCCTGCCGGGAGAGCGGGGTCCAGTTCATGGACGGCGTGATGTTCATGCACAGCGCGAGGCTGGAGCAGCTACGGCAGGTTCTCGACGACCAGGAGAGCGTGGGCCGGCTGCGCCGCATCGTCTCCCAGTTCAGCTTCAAGGCCCCGGAGGACTTCCTCCGGGAGAACATCCGCGTCTCCAGCGATCTCGAGCCCATGGGCTGCCTCGGCGACCTGGGCTGGTACGACGTCCGCTTCGCGCTATGGACCATGGGCTGGGAGCTGCCGCGCCAGGTGTCCGGCCGGCTGCTCGCCGAGGCCAGGCGCCCCGACAGTCCCGGTGCGGTGCCGACGGAGTTCTCGGGGGAGCTGCTGTTCCGGGACGGCGTCTCCGCGAGCTTCTACTGCTCGTTCGTCACGGAGAACCAGCAGTGGGCCCACGTCAGCGGCGATGCGGGCTACGTGCAGATCGACGACTTCGTGCTCCCCTACCTCGGGAGCGAGGTGGCGTTCGATCTGTCCCGGCACCACTACCGGATCGAGGGCTGTGACTTCAAGTACGAGCCGCACACCCGGCGCTTCGCCGTCCGGGAGTACTCGGACGGCGCTCCCGATGCCCAGGAGACCCGGATGATCCGCACTTTCTCCGACCTGGTGCTGCAGGGCCAGCCCGACGGGTTCTGGAGCGACGCCGCGCTGAAGACACAGCGGGTCCTCGACGCCTGCCTGGCCTCGGCTCGGAAGGGTGGGCGACTCGTGGAGCCGTAGGCTCCACAGTCGCCGCCGGCCCCGCTGCGGCAGGCTCGCCTCGTAGACTGCCCCTCGTGGACCTCGGTCTCTCAGTCGCCGCGGAGCTTCGGGGTCGGGTGCGCCTGTGCATCGCCCACGTGGCTGGGCTCGAGGTCGGGGAGACCCACGCCGGTCTCCGGCAGGCGATCGAGGACGCCTCCCGGGAGCTGCGCGGCCGCTACGCCGGCCGTGCTCCCGGCGAGATCCCCGAGGTGGCCGAGGCCCGTACGCTCTACAAGGCCCTGGGCCTGGATCCCACGAAGACGCGCCCATCCAACGAGGCGCTGCTGCGACGGGTGCTCAAGGGCGAATCGCTGTACGTCGTGAACACGCTGGTGGACGCGGTCAACCTGGCCTCGCTCCAGCACCAGCTTCCCTTCGGACTCTACGACGCGCTCCGGCTGCGCCCGCCCCTGACGCTGCGCCGCGGCGGGGAGGGAGAGGGCTACCCGGGAATCCGGAAGGGCTTCGTGGGCCTGGCCGGCCGTCCCCTGCTCGCCGATTCCGAGGGCCCCTTCGGCAACCCCAGCGCCGACTCGTCGCGGACGGCGATCCGCCTCGACACGAAGGAGGCCGTGGTCGTGGCGTACGCGGCGTCCGCCGGCTCGCGGGAGCGCCTGGATGCCGCGCTGAGCGCGGCCCTCGCACACGTCGGGCGCTTCTGCGGCGGCGCGGTGCAGGGTCGCCTCGAGGTGCCGGCGACGTGAGCGCGTCTCTCGACGTCGACACCACCGCCCGGCTCCTCGAGGCGAGGGTGCTCGAGGGGCTGACCGACGCGCAGCGGGAAGCCGTCGTCCATGGGGACGGACCGCTCCTGATCGTGGCCGGCGCCGGGACCGGCAAGACCACGGTCCTCACACGGCGCATCGCCCACCTGATCTCGACGAAGCGCGCCCGGCCCGAGGAGGTCCTCGCGCTCACGTTCACCGACAAGGCTGCGGTTGAGATGGCGGAGCGGGTGGACCAGCTCATTCCCTACGGCTACGCCGAGAGCTGGATCGGGACGTTCCACGCCTTCGGAGATCGAGTGCTTCGGGACGCGGCGCTGGAGATGGGGATCAACCCCGACTTCCGCGTGCTCAGCCGTCCCGAGCAGGTGATCTTCCTCCGGGAGCGACTGTGGCAGCTCCCCCTGGAGCGCTACCGGCCGCTCGGGGACCCCACGCGCCACCTGCAGGCGCTCCTCGATCTGGTCAGCCGCGCGAAGGACGAGGACCTCTCCCCGGAGGAGTACCGGACCTGGGCCCAGGCGACCCGGGACGCTGCCGTGGGCGAGGAGGCGCAGGACGAGGCGGCCCGGCACCTGGAGCTGGCGGCGTTCTACGGCCGCTACCAGGAGCTCCTGGCCGAGGCGGGTGTCGTGGACTTCGGGGATCAGATCCACCGGACGCTGGCTCTGCTCCGGGAGCGGCCGGCGGTGCTGGAGAAGCTGCGGATCCGCTACCGCTACGTCCTGGTCGACGAGTTCCAGGACACGAACCACGCGCAGCTGGAGATGCTCCGGCTCCTGGCCGGGGAGGGAGAACCGAACCTGACGGTAGTCGGTGACGACGACCAGGCGATCTACCGGTGGCGGGGGGCGGCGGAGGGCAACCTGCTCGCTTTCCGCGGCCTCTACCCGGGCGCCCGCGAAGTGGTGCTGACGGACAACCATCGCTCCACGCAAGTGATCCTGGACGCGGCCGGTCGCCTGATCTCGTACAACAACCCGTTCCGCCTGGAGGTGATCGCCGGGATCGACAAGCGCCTCCGCTCCTCGTCGCTGGTAGGCCCCCCGGTCCGCCACCACCACTTCGATACCGTCTCGGCAGAGGCGGACCGCGTCTCGGAGCTCGTCCGGGAGAAGCTCGCCGAGGGCTATCGCCCCCGCGACGTGGCGATCCTGGTCCGCTCCAACGACGACGCCGACCCGTTCCTGCGGGCGCTCAACATGCGGGAGATCGCGCACCGCTTCAGCGGCAGCCGCGGGTTGTACGCCCGGGAGGAGGTGCGGCTCCTGGTCTCGTTCCTCCGGGCTCTGGCGAGCCCCTCGGACTCGGTGGCGGCGTTCTACCTGGCCGCCTCGCCGGTCTTCCGCACCCCCGAGCGGGAGCTGCTGCGGCTGAACGACTACGCCCGGCGCAAGAGCCGCCCGCTCCTGGATGTCTTCCGGGAGCTGCCCGAAAACGAGGAGCTGGCCAGCGTCGGGGAGGGGGCCCGGGCCTCTCTGGCGCGCCTGGTGGCCGCGCTCGACGAGGCAGCCCGGGACGTCCCGCGGCGCCGCACCGGCGAGGTCCTCTACAAGTTCCTGCAGTCCTCGGGGTTCCTGGCGCAGCTCTCCGGGGAGCCGAGCGCCGAGAGCGAGGCCCGGGTCAAGAACATCGCAAAGTTCTTCGAGACCGTGAAGGCCTACGGGGAGATCGCCGAGCACGACCGCGTTCCCGCCTTCGTCGCCCATCTGGACATGCTCCGGGACGCTGGGGACGACCCGGCCGTGGCCGAGGCCGATCCCGAGGAGGACGCCGTCCACGTGCTCACGGTCCACAAGGCGAAGGGGCTGGAGTTTCCGGTGGTCCTGCTGGTGGGCTGCGCCGAGCGCAAGTTCCCGGTGCAGCGCCGCCGCGACCCCCTGGAGCTGCCCCAGGAGCTGGTGCGGGCCGCGGCCGCGGCCGCGGACCCGCACCTCCACGAGGAGCGGCGCCTCTTCTACGTGGCCATGACCCGGGCCAAGAGCGAGCTGATCCTGACCTCCGCGGCCGACTACGGCACGGCCCGGACCCGCAAGGTCTCCCGCTTCGTGGTCGAGACCCTCGACCTCCCGTCCCCGGCGCCGGCCCCGCGCCGCAGCCAGGCCCTGGAAGCCCTGGCCCGACATCGCGCCGCCCCCGAGACGGCTCCGGTGGATGCCCCGCTCCCCGCCGGGATCCTGCTGCGGCTCTCCTTCAACCAGCTCGACGACTACCAGACCTGCCCGCTGAAGTACCGCTACGTCCACGTCATGCGGGTGCCGCTGCTGGCCCACCACCGGGTCGTGTACGGGAGCGCGATCCACAAGGCGATCCAGCACTTCTACAAGCGGCGGCTCGCCGAAGCGGGGGAGTGCAGCGAGGAGGAGCTGCTCCATGCGTTCCGGGAGAGCTGGGTCTCCGAGGGCTTCCTCTCCCGGGAGCACGAGGAGCGCCGCCTCGCATCCGGCGAGGAGACGCTGCGGCGCTTCCTCGCCCGGGACCGGGATAGCCCGCTGTGGCCCACTGGGGTCGAGGAGGAGTTCAAGTTCTACGTCGACCGCAACAAGGTCGTGGGGCGATACGACCTCGTGGTGGAACGAGACGGCGAGGTGACCATCCTCGACTTCAAGACCGGGGCCGTGGACGATCCCAGGAGAGCGCAGGAGCGGGCTCGGGACAGCCTTCAGCTGGACATCTACGCTCTCGCGCACCTTCGGACACGCGGGCGTCTCCCTGACCGGGTCGAGCTGCGCTTTCTGGAGTCGGGTCTCAGCGGGGGCAAGCGCCCCGGCCTGGAGGAGGCCCAGGCCGCCGAGCAGCTCGTCCGGGAGATCGGCGAGCGGATCCGGAGGCGCGAGTTCCCGGCACAGCCATCCTGGACGGCGTGCGGGCAATGCGCCTTCCGGGACATCTGCCCCCACACCGCGCGCGGCAGCGAGGGCGGTGCGGGCTCATGAGCCGGGATCGGAGACCAGGCTGAACCCCCTCAGGATCCCGGCACCGTCGAAGTAGAGGAGGTACACGAAGGATCCGGCCCGGTAGGCCCTCGCTTCGGCCCAGCCGTGGTCTCCCGGGGGGGCCGGATCCCCCTCCCGCCGCCAGCGCGCCCGCATGCGCTCCTGATCCTCCGCGGTCCTGGCCGAGCCGAGGAACAGCGCCCCCTCCTCACGAAGACCCACGTCGACCTGCTCTCGGGTCGGAGCGACCTTCAGCAGCCGCTCCAGCCGCGACGCGTGCATGCCCTGCTGGCGCTGCCCGAACCCCCAGTGCCCCAGCATCAGGGCAGCCGCGGCCGCCAACGTCGTGACGCCCAGGCTGCCCGCGACGATCGCGACGCGCTTGAGGCGATCCTCCGTAACGGGCATCGGGCGAGCAGGATAGCACCGCCCTGCGCACCAGCTCGTTGTCCGCGAAGCGTCCTCCCGGATAGAGTCGGACGCCCAGGAGGCATCGTGCTCGACCTGATCGCTCTGCTGATCACCCTCACGGCGGCGCTCGCGTACCTGAACCACCGGACCCTGAAGCTCCCCAACGCGATCGGCGTGATGGCGATCGCGCTGCTGCTCTCGCTGCTGATGATCAGCCTCAGCGAGCTGGGTTTCCCCGGGCTGGAGCGGCAGGTGGAGGCGACGGTCCGAACCATCGACTTCAGCTACGTCCTGATGCAGGGGATGCTCTCCCTGCTGCTCTTCGCAGGTGCGCTGCACGTGAACCTGGACGACCTGGTCCGGCGGCGCGTGCCGATCGGCGTGCTGGCCACGGTCGGTGTCGTGATCTCGACGCTGCTGATCGCCGCCGCCGCGCGGGGCGTGTTCTCCCTGGTCGGGATCGAGATGCCGTGGATCTACTGCCTGCTCTTCGGGGCGCTGATCTCACCCACGGACCCCATAGCCGTGATGGGGATCCTCAAGGCGGCGCGGGCACCGAAGGGGCTCGAGGTGAAGATCGCCGGGGAGTCCCTCTTCAACGACGGTGTGGTCGTGGTGGTGTTCACCGTGCTCCTGCGCATCGCCGCCGGAGCTGCCCCCGTGAGCGCCGGCCAGGTCGCGATGCTGTTCGCGGAGGAGGCTCTCGGCGGGGCCCTGCTCGGCGTGGCGATCGGCTACGTCGCCTACCGCATGCTGCGGAGCATCGACAGCTACCAGGTCGAGGTGCTGATCACCCTGGCCCTGGTCCTGGGCGGGTACGCCCTGGCCAGGCGCCTGCACGTCTCCGGGCCCCTGGCCATGGTGGCCGCCGGCCTGCTGATCGGCAACCACGGGCGGAGGCTGGCGATGTCCGAGAAGACGCGGGGACACCTCGACACTTTCTGGGAGCTCGTGGACGAGACGCTCAACGCGGTGCTCTTCGTGCTGATCGGCATCGAGCTGATCGTCGTGACGTTCACGGGCGCGTCCCTGTCGGCGGCGCTGCTGCTCGTGCCGGTGGCGCTGCTGGCGCGCTTCGTCGCCGTGGGGATGCCCTTCTGGGTGATGCGGCGCTGGGTGGCGTTCACGCCCCGGGCGGTCGAGGTGCTGACCTGGGGGGGCATCCGCGGCGGCATCTCCGTGGCTTTGGCACTCTCCCTTCCCCAGGGACCCGAGCGCCCCGTGATCCTGGCGGTGACCTACGTGGTGGTTCTGTTCTCGATCATCGTCCAGGGACTCAGCCTCGGACGATTCGTGCGCTGGTTGCTCCGGGACGCCCCGGGGGCTTCAGGATAGGAGCGCCAGCAGCACCGCCTTCTGCGCGTGCAGGCGGTTCTCGGCCTGGTCGAAGACGATGGATCGCGGCCCGTCCATGACGTCGTCGGTCACCTCCTTGCCGCGCTTGGCGGGGAGGCAGTGCATGAAGACCGCGTCCGGTCCGGCGGCCTTCATCAGCCCGGCATCGACCTGGTAGGGCGCGAAGATGGGCTCCTTGACTGCGGCCTCCTTCTCCTGGCCCATGCTCACCCACGTATCCGTGTAGACCACGTCGGCGCCCGCGACGGCCTCGCGGGGATCGCGCGTGAGCAGGATGTCGCACCCGGCGTCCCGGGCCGCGGCGACCACGTCCGGCAGCGGGTCGAAGCCCTCGGGCGTCGCGGCCCGTACCGCGACGTCGAGACGCGCCGCCGCCAGCATCAGCGAGTGCAACACGTTGTTGCCGTCGCCGACCCAGGCCAGCGAGCGCCCTTCCAGGTCGCCGAGGTGCTCCCGCATGGTCTGGAAGTCGGCTACGGCCTGGCAGGGGTGCTCGAGATCGCACAGAGCGCTGATCACGGGCACGGAGGCGTAGCGCGCGAGGTCGACGAGGGTCCGGTGGGCGAAGACCCGCGCCGCGATGGCACCGACCCATCGCTCCAGGTTCCGGGCCACGTCGGGCACCGACTCCCGCTCGCCGAGTGCGGTCTCCTGGGGTCCGAGGTAGACCGTCTGCCCTCCGAGCTGCTGCATGCCGATCTCGAAGGTCGAACGCGTGCGCAGGCTGGGCTTCTCGAAGAGCAGCGCCAGCACCTGGCCCGCGAGGGAGTGGGCGTAGGCCGCCGGATGGCTCTTCACCTCGGCCGCCATGTCCAGCATGAACCGCAGCTCGGCCCGGCTGACCCCTGCGATGCGGAGGAAGTCGCGGCCCCGCAGGCCCTCGGGCCTCACCAGGGGCGTGAAGGAGGTCCCCGCGTCCCGGAAGCGTCTCCGCCCGTTCACGGGCTGCCCTTGATGCCCCTGGCCCTCGCGTACAGGGAGCGCGGCTCCAGGAACACGACGCTGACCTCCTTGCCCACCTGGATCCGGTCTCCGTCCCGCAAGGGCTCGGGGGTCTCCGGGGGCACGGCCCTGCCGTTCAGCTGGGTGCCGTTCGTGGAGCGATGGTCGGTGACTCGCCACACCCCGCCTTCGAACGTGAAGTAGGCGTGGAGCTTCGAGACCGTCTCGACGCCGATCACGAGATCGTTGTTCGCGGAGCGCCCCACGGATACGAAGTTCGGGAACGGGTTCGCGGGGCGTTTGACGAGGAAGCCGACCAGGTCGAGGTAGCGGAACGCACTCTTCCCCTTGTCCATCATCGTGAGGAGCTGTATGCCCCCGGGCTCCACGGTGGCGTCCGGATCCCCCTCCGAGACCTTGCCCACGTCGATCACGTAGAGGGAGGGGACGTCGTAACGCGCCACGAAGGCCTCGAGGCTCTCCTCCTCGGCCTGCTTGCGGAGCGCGTGGAACTGGATGAAGCCCTCCGGGTCGCATCCGGGGATGACTTCCGTCCGCATCAACTCGGCCTACCCCCTCACAGTGGTCGACGATGACGGCCCAGTATACGCCGGCTTCACCGCGGCCCCCGGGCGACGTTCGCTCACGGCTCGGGCGCCGAGTCATCCGCGCGGGGCGCGCCGGCGAGACCCGGCAGGCGGGCGTGGGGGAGCAGGTCGGGATGCGCAGAGAGGAAGGCGAGAATCTCCTCGGCCAGGAGCGCGTGCCCCCTCGCGTTGGGGTGGATCGCCTCCCCGAAGAGTCCCGCGTTCTCCGGATGCTCGGCTTCGGTGAGCTCCGAGACCTCGAGGTACGGGATCCCGGCGGTCGCCAGCGCGCCGCTCAGGGCGCGCCGATGGCCGGCGACCCGAAGCGCCTCCTCGGGGAAGGTCACGGCGTCCCGATAGACGGTTCCGAGGGCCAGGAAGCGCGCCCCGGCGAGGCGGCACGCTCGTTCCATCGCGACGTGGTTGGCGGCGAACGCTTCGGAGGAGGTGCGCGACACGGGGCTCCCGGTCCGCTCCCCCGGCTTCCGGAGCCGGAGCGCCATCCGCATCAGGAGCTGGCTGCTCACCGTCGCCCCTCGGAGGGTGGCCCGCCAGCCCCCGCGCATGGCGGCCGCGTCCGGCTCCGCTCGCAGCGCGATGTCGTTCCAACCGAAGCACGCGGTGACGAGGTCCGGCTGCAGGCGCTCCACGTCCCGCTCGAGCCAGAGCCGCCCCTGGTGGCTCGAGTACCCGGGCACCGCGAGGGGAATCACCTCGACGACGACGTCCGGGTTCAGGTGGCCCAGCCGCTCCTCCAGGAGCGCCGGGTACGGCCGGGCCTCCCGGTCGTATTGCCCGGGGGTCTCGGCCCAGACGACGGGCACGCGATATCCGAAGGTGACCGAGTCTCCGAGGGTCACGATTCTCACTCCGCCGGCCGGCCGCGGCCCGACCGGACGCGGATAGCGCAGCCCCTCGGCATTCGTCGAGATCAGGGTGAAGTCCCAGATCACCTCCCGGAGCCCGGGGGCGAGCCGCCAGAACAGGAGCGGGTCGCCCTCGAAGATCCCCACGGCGCGGTCGTCGGTGAAGCCGTCGACCTGGTGCGGGTCGGTGACCAGGAACTGCAACGGGGTCACTCGGGTTCCGCTCCGAAGCCAGCCCTCCGCAGCAGCCAGCAGCGCCAGGAACGCCAGCGTGGGGGTGGCGAGGGCGGCGACCCGCGCGGGCCGGCTCAGCATGGGGGGCATTCTAAGGAGCGACGAGGTAGCCTCGGGCGATGCTCTCCCGGCGACCGCCACGCGCCCACCTCGGGGCCCTCCTGGCCGGCGGGCTCGCCTGGTCCCTCGCGGCCGCCGGCCTCGCGGCCGAGCCGGAAACCGCCCCGGCCGACTGTCCCCTCGAGATGCGCGCTCTCCTGGAGAAGACGATCTTCAGGCTCGACGTGTTGAACCTGACGGTCCGGCTGGGGCGAGTCGACTCGATGCGCGTCCGTGAGCTCCTGCGCGCGCCCCGGGAAGCCGCCGGTCTTCCCGACGCCCTCGCCGACGTGGCGATTCACTCCCGGGACGCCCGCGCCGAGATCGTGTTCCGGCGGGGCGCGAGCCGGCGGCAGTTTCTGGATGGCGTCCTGGACAACCTGAAGCGCGTGGGCGCGGCCGGGGTGTTGCCGGAGGACCACTTGAAGCGCGTGGTCGAGGCGATGCCGCGCTGGTTCAGCTTCCTGGAGGGTCGACGCGTGCGCGAGGGCGACCGGATCCTCTACAGCATCCGCGGTGACGAGCTGAGAACCCGCTACCTGTCCAAGTCCGGCGAGACTCTCCTCGACCTCACGGGCGAGGGCCCCGAGCACCGGCTCGCCGTGCTGGGGAGCTACTTCGTGCGGGGCTCGGACTTCCGCGCGCAGCTCCTCGACAGCGCCCGGAGGGCCGTTCCCTGCTCACTGGTGGGCTCGCGCGGTCCAGCGCCGGGCGAGCCCCGCCGCGCGCCGGAGGGCGTGGGCCGCACGGCCCAGCCTGGAACGGCTCACCCCGGGGCCGCTCGGGGCGAGCGTCTCCCGGAGCAGGAGCCCGCGACGACCCGCTGAGAGGCTCCAGCGGGCGGCCAGGGGCGAGACGACCCGGGGCGCGGCGAGGTCCAGCGGCCGGCCCAGCCGGCGCTTCACCCAGCGCCGCGCCGCCCGGGGCGTGCGGGCTCCCGCCCACTCGAGCAGCGAGGGGGGGAGGAGTGCGCCGACCGCGGCCTCCGCCGCCGACAGGGCCGCCCACAGCGACCCCTCGGCCCGGGACGTCGCCGCCGCGCGTCGGACGCCATCAAGGTCGAGCCGACCGCGCTCCAGCAGGCGGCGGAAGTCCAGCCACTGGACCAGAGTGAGTCGGAGGGAGTGCTGAAACGCGGCGTGGAGGGCGAGCTGCACCAGCAGGTCCTCGACAGCCGGGACGTGTGGGAGGGAACCCCCGGGCTGGCGCCGGGCCCACAATCCCTCTCTGTCCAGCGGATGCAGGGCGGGGCACGACACCACGGCGTGGTGCAGCTCGACGGCGGCCCGGCTGTCCGGCTCTCGGAAGCGCCAGGCGTGATCGGCCCGCTCCTCGAGGCCGAGTCCCATCCTCCCGACGCGTCCGGCCGCCCGCTCGAAGTCCCCCAGCACGAGCAGGTCCAGGTCGGACATGGGGCGCTCCGACTCCGCGCCGTAGACCTCCAGTCTCGCCGTGAGGGCGAGGCCCTTCAGGGGAAGGGCGGGTACGCCCTCGCCTTCGAGCGCTTCGAGCAGCGTGCGGCCGAGCCGCTGCTGGAAGACACCCCGGGCCAGCAGCTCGCGTTGGCGGCGCCGGAGTCTCGCGACGCTCGCCGCGGGCCACGCGGCCTCGTCCCCGAGCGCCACTGCCGCAAGCTGGCCTGCGAGGCCCTGGGTCTCCGCTTCGTCCACGAGGCCCGCGCCCTCCGCGTCGGTGCGCGGTGGGGCCAGCGTGCCGCGCCGCAGCCAGTCCATGAGCGTGCGGCGCGCCGCCTCTCCCATGGCGGGAGCCTACCAGCCCCGGTTGGTCGCGCCCGGTACGCGGGCCTCGGCCGGTCGCGGTGGGGAGCGAGCCGGTTCGGACCCCCTACGGCCCGAACCCGTGGGAGCGTAGAGGTTTTGGAGGAGGGGTGTGTCCCTGGAGCTGATTCTTCTACTCCTCGCCGCCGGTATCGGGGCGGTCCTCGCGGCCTACCGGCTCGGGTCGTCCGGCGCGGGTCCGGGTCCGGAGCTCGAGTCGTTCCGGCTGGAGCTCCAGCGGCTCACCCGGCACCAGGAGCAGCTGCGGGACGAGGTGCGGCGTGGCCGGGAGAGCTCGCTGCTTCAGCTCGCGCAGGCCACGCAGGGGATCCGGGGAGACCTGGGCGACGCCCGCCGCACCCTCGCCGAGATGCGCGCGTTCGGCCAGGGCTGGACCCGGGAGCTCGAGCGGGCGTCGCTGAGCCTGCGCCGGGTCGAGGCCGTGTTCGCGGGCTCGGCCTCTCGCGGTGCCGCGGGAGAGAACGCGCTGGCCACGGCGCTCGGCCAGCTTCCCCCCGACATGCTGGAGACGAACGTCGCCTTCGGAAGCCGCGTCGTGGAGTACGCCCTGCGCCTCCCCGGGGGCAGGCTACTGCCCGTGGACAGCAAGTGGTCGAGCGTCGGTGCCCTCGAGAAGCTGCACGACGCGACGCCGGAGCAGCGCCGCAGGCTCCGGGATCAGGCGTGTCGTGAGCTGCGGGCCCGCAGCCGGGAGCTGGCGCGGTACCTCGATCCCGAGCGCACCCTCGGGATCGGGCTGGTCGCGGTACCCGACGCAGTGCACGAGGCGACCCGCGCCGTGCACGGGGAGGGATTCCGGGAGGGCACCATCGTCGTCCCCTACTCCCTCGCGCTGTCGTACCTCCTCGCGGTCTACCGGATCGCTCTCCGCTACGACGCCGGAGCTGGCGCGGCGCCGAGCGCGGAGCGTCTGCGGGATCTGGATGCGGCGCTGGCCGCGCTCGAGGAGGAGCTCGAAGGCCGGCTCTCCCGCGGCCTCGCGCAGCTCGGCAACTCCCGGGAGGCGAGCCGGGGCGCCCTGGGCCGAGCGCGCCGCGCCACTGCGGCGCTCCTGGCCGGGTCCCGGGCGGAGGAGGGCGAGCGCGTCGGCTCGGGAGCCGCGGGGAGCGGCCGCGTCCGCTGATCCCGTGGCGCCGCCGTCCCGGCCGCCGCGCACGGCCCCGGGTTCCGCTGCGCGCGGTTCTGGGATACCCTTCCGCTCGCTGGGGCCTCGGGGGTAGTTCGACCAGCGAACCGGCCGTCGGCTCCGAGCCTCGCCCCAGCCTGCCCGCGCACATGGAGACCCTGGCCATCCTGGTCGCCGCGGGACGCGGCGAGCGCCTGGCCGCCGACCGTCCCAAGGCGTTCGTCGAGCTCGCGGGAGAGGCGATGCTGCTCCGGGCGGCGAGGGCCTTCGAGGAGGCGGACGTGGTGGACGGGGTGGTGGTGGTCGTGCCCGAGGCGGAGAGCGTCCTCACGCGGACCCTGCTCGAGCCGATCTCGAAGCTGACCCGGATCATCCCGGGGGGCGCCACCCGCCAGGAGTCGGTTCGGGCGGGCCTGGCCGCCGCGCCCCCCGACTTCCGCGGTGTGGTTCTCGTCCACGACGCGGCGCGGCCGCTCGTGGACGCGGGCCTGATCGAGGCGGTGTGGCGCGCAGCCCGGGATCACGGCGCCGCGGTCCCCCTGCTGCCCCTCGTCGACACGGTCAAGCGGGTCCGGGACGGCGTCGTGGTCGAGACCCTCGATCGGGACGAGCTGGGGGCGGCCCAGACGCCGCAGGGGTTCCGGCGCGAGCTGCTCGAGCGGGCATTCGCCGAGGCGGAGCGCTCAGGGGCCGTCCTCACCGACGAGGCCATGGCCGTGGAGCGGCTCGGTTTCGGGGTGGTGGTCGTTCCCGGGACGCCCCGGAACCGGAAGCTGACCACGCCGGCGGACCTCGAGTGGGCCGAGCACGTGCTGGCCACCGGCGGTGAGGCCCGATGACGGGCTTCCGCATCGGACACGGCTACGACGTCCACCGGCTCGTGTCGGGTCGCCCCCTGGTGCTGGGGGGGGTGGCCCTCGACTTCGACAAGGGGCTCGAGGGCCACTCCGACGCCGACTGCGCGGTGCACGCGCTGTGCGACGCGATCCTGGGGGCGGCTGCGGCAGGGGACATGGGGCGGCACTTCCCGAGCGGCGATCCACGCTGGAAGGGAGCCTCGAGCCTGACGTTCCTCACAGAGGTGGTCCGTCTGGCGGCGGAGCGCCGGCTGGGGGTCCGGAACGCCGACCTCACGGTCATCGCCGAGGCGCCCCGGCTCGCTCCTCATCTGGAGCGGATGCGGGCCGTGCTCAGCAGCGCCATGGGGATCGATCCGGCCTGCGTCTCGGTGAAGTGCAAGAGCACGGACGGGCTCGGCTCGATCGGCCGCGGCGACGGGATCGCGGCCCTGGCGACGGTGCTCCTCGGAGCCGTCGGAGAGGACGAGACACGAAGATGGACCTGATCTGCGGCATCAACCCGGTTCTCGAGGCCCTGGGCGCCGAAAGCCGGCACTTCGATCGCCTGATGGTGGTGAAGGGGCTACGCAACCGGCGCGTTGCGGAGGCCATCGCGAAGGCGACGCAGCTCGGGGTACCCCTGCGCTTCGAGTCGCGGGAGACCCTCGATCGGCTCTCGGGGGGCGTCACCCACCAGGGCCTGATCGCCGTGGTCTCCCCCAAGCCGGTGACCCGCCTCGAGGAGCTGCTCGACGCGGCCCGGGATCCCGCCCTGCTGCTGCTCCTCGACGGCGTCGTCGATCCCCGGAACCTGGGCGCATTGGTGCGGTGTGCCGACGCCGCCGGGGCCGACGGGGTGGTGGTCCCCGAGCGGCGCAGTGCCGGCCTGTCGGAGGTGGTGTCCCGCGCCTCGGCCGGAGCTCTGGAGCACGTCTCCGTCGCCAGGGTCGGCAACCTGTCCCAGTCGATCGCCGAGATGCAGCGGCGCGGGATCTGGGTCGTGGCGCTGGACGCGGTCGGCGGCGACCGCTGGGACGCGGTCGACTACGCCCGCCCCATCGCCGTCGTCGCCGGAGGGGAGGGGCGCGGCGTGCGCAGGCTGGTCCGCGAGCGCTGCGACCAGGTCGTCTCCCTCCCGCTCTTCGGTCACGTCTCGTCCCTCAACGTCTCGGTCGCCACCGGCGTGCTGTTGTACGAGGTGATCCGCCAGCGCGGCAAGGTCCCGAGCCAGGTGCGTCCCATCCCGCCCCCCCCTCCACCGGAGTC
>Ga0299906_10002212_pt1 | contig 16235 bp, 11 predicted proteins | sample RVTome_14_FD_200259 | JGI IMG/M metagenome (GOLD analysis project Ga0299906, IMG submission 200259) | Soil microbial communities from uranium-contaminated site in the Upper Colorado River Basin, Wyoming, United States - RVT145D125 (version 2) ...
GCGGCAAAAAGGGTATGAGGGGCCGGGCCGGTGCCGGGTCCAGGTTCCACCCCGCCAAGGCTGGAATGCATTTCGTGGCAATGGGCACAGTTGCCGGTGGCGTATTCCGCATATCTCCCGTCGATGGCGGTGCGGTTGGCGCCATAGCCTGAGTTGCCGTGGGCTGAGTCGCGGTAGGCACCGCTTAACGCCGGGACGGCAATGAGCAAAGATATCCCCACCGCAAGGGACGTTACCAGCCAACGGAGTCTTTTAGTGGCAGCAATCCGCCGCTTCCGCTCATTCCTCATTTCTCATCCTCAATCTACTATCGTAAACTCAATCTTACTTATTCAGGATGACCCGGTCATTTAATCTTCGGAATGATCTTCTCCTCTTTCCCGGCATCCGGCATTTCCGGGGGAACTTCAGGTGCAATTTCCTGATCGATCGTGGTCTCCGATTGACCAGGGAGGCCTTCGCCCGGGGCAGCCTGCCCCTCTTTCCCGGCATCCGGATAGCCGGGGACCTCCACCACCGGAATACTTTCTTCCTTGATCCCACCTTCCGGTTGACTCGGGAGATCTCCCCCCGGAACCTTCTGCCCTTCCACTTCGGCATCCGGATGCACAGGAGGTTCTGCGTCTGGAATAGTCACATCCTCGGTTCCGCCGTCCGGTTGATCCGGAAGAGGTTCATCCGTTCCCGTCGGTCCTGCGGCATCAGACTCTTTCGGAGAGGGTGCGTCTAGGGTTCGGCCTCCCCACATGATGAAATTTTTATCATATTCCACCTCAAGTACCTGGATCCGCTTATTGAAGAGATCGGCAACGATAATCTGACCATGGCGGTTGATTGCGAGTCCGGAGGGGAAATTAAACCAGCCCGGAGCGAAGCCCCGACCGCCGAACTCGAAAAGGTACTCACCGGCCAGATCATAAACCAGGATGGAATGGCGCATGTAGTCACCAACGTAAATCAGTCCGCGCTCTTCATCGATGGCCAAGGATCGGGGCTGACTCAGGTGACGGGGAGTGCCGCCCTTTTGGCCGAAGGCAAACAGGAAGGTTTCATCGGGCCCGTACACGTAAATCCTGCTGGTTTCATGACTGACCAGGTACAGATTGCCAACGCTGTCGATGGTCACAAAGTTTACCCTGACCGGCCCGACACCTGAGACGGGCCCCCTCGAACTTTCCTCCTTACTGCTCCTGGGGCGGAATTCTTCGGGGATATCAGCGGGGGAGACGCCCTTCGTCTGGGTTTCCTCTTCCAATTCACCAGAGAGGGCCTGTTCTTCCGCCGTTGTTATTTCTTCCTCGTCCGACTGCGTTTCCTCTTCCGATTCACCGGAGAAGGCCTGCTCTTCTGCCCTCTGTTTCTGCTCCTCTTCCGCCTGGCGTGCCGCTTCCGAAATCGCTTTACTATCGCGGATCTTATCCATCGGCTGGAGCCGGCGAAGGAAAGTCCCCTCCTTGTCCAGCACAAGCACCCCGCGGTCCGAGTCACCGGCTACGTAGATGATACCGTCGCGGCTCACCGCCACCTGCCTGGGTGAGAAATCCGCAGCCTCCGGAATCTCTTCGAGAATTATATCCTGGTCGACGAAGAAGGCCCCGTTCAGAATAGTGATGCGGCGAGCTGGACTTTTCCTGGTGCGCGCCTGGCAGATGTAGACTTTGCCGTCCCCCGTCACATCCCCCCCCCGGGGTGCGGCAATGCCGCGACCGACACCGATGGATACCCGGGGGAAGAAGTCCGGGCCGTAAACCACCACCCGGCCGCTGCCGCTATTCACGAGGTAGATTTCTTCCTCGGTCGGGTCGTAAAAAACAGCCGAAGGATAGTTCAGGGGGCGGCCATCGTCATCGACGGCAATCTGGGCGATCGACTTGACCGGAACCTCTAAATCAGCTGCCGCAGCCGGTCCGCCGGCAAACTGAAGGCACACGGCAAGGACGCTCAGGGCCGCCATAAGAATGCAACGACTGGTGGCGTATCGGCTGTTATCTATGGCATGGAATGCAGACATTGCCTCCCCTACTGTCTCCAATCAGGAGATACCGGAAGCGGGAACCATGGGGGTCATGGCAACTCGCGCAGGTGAGTTCCCGACCCGGCCGCCGCCGCTCCTTCGGTCCGGCGACCGGGTGACCGCCAACCGGATGGCCCCGGCTGATTCCGGCCAGCCCGGTATGACAGCCGACGCATAGCTCGTTGATCGGTTTACGGAGCATAAACTGTTGATCGGTGGCATGGGGGTCATGGCAAGCCACACATCCCTGCCCTTTGATAATGCCGTGGACAAACGGCAACGGGTTTTCCTTTTGTACCAGGTTTTCCTTGTCGCCGTGACAGGTGATGCAGAGTGCCACAGAGCCTTCGGCCCAGAGCTGATAACGGTATTTGTCGCCGTGGGGGTTATGGCAGAGGGTACATCCCCCGAAGATCATCGGTCCATGGATGAATGCACGGGATTTCCAGGCTTTTTTTCCGGTATGACACGTAAAGCAGGTGTCCTCTATCTTGGCGGCGGGAAAACCGATCCTCCATGGCCTGACGGACTTCTGGTGGCAGGTAAGGCATTGCTGGCTGACCGTTGGGCTGTGCTGCCAGGCGTCCTTTTTGATGACGTTCGGGTGGCAGACGATACAGGATGTCTGTTTCTTGAGGCCCATATTTTCGATGGGCGTGGTATTTTGCAGATCATGGCAGCCCTCACAGCGCTGCGGCAGCTTGTCGTCCTGGTGAAAGAGGTAGACATCTTTGCCGAAAGAATTGGGGTTCAGATCGGCCTGCAGCTGCCGATAAGTGAGCTCCACCCGCTGGCCACCGGGGACGACGGTAAAGCTGTTTTTCCCCGGCTCAAGCGGCAGCCTGAAGTGCAGGTAGTTATTTTCCTTATGTCGATCGACCACCACCGGCTTAAGCTTCACGCCGGACTTTTCCACCCGCACCTGAAGGGGCTCCCCGTTCCAGAACTGGCGCAGGACAAGATGGGTTTCCGGATTCCTGGCAACGACAGTGGCTCCCGGCAGGGGAGTCAGCACTTCCACATCGGCAGCCTGTGCCTGGGCCCGGATCAACGCGGGCTCAATACCCGAAAAACAGAGGAACAGCAGAAAGGCAATGGCAATCCGACCGCGATGCGGCGGGTACCAGCTATAAAGGCGGTTCAGAATCCTGGTCACTGGATGACACCCAATCCGGTTGGTTTTGCCCCCAGGGTCACGTACCCCAGAAGAAGGTTGGCGTTGACATCGATGACCGCAAGCGCGGCCGCCTCTTCGTCAGCGACATAGAGCCGGCGATAAAACTGGTCAATGGCCATCTCCGTCGGCCGGCCAAGACCGTGTATCTCCTGGATGACTCCCAGTTGGCCTGGCACCAAAACCGACAAGGAGCCGTCTTCGTAATTGCTGACATAAATCCGGTTGTCTACTTCAAGCAATCGGCGTGGACCAAACCCCACCGTGAGCCGGTCCTGGATTCCCCTCCTGGCCAGGTCAACGATCGACACGGTGTTGTCTCCGCTTTCGGCAATATAGAGCTTGTTGTCCGAAACGAGCAACCCCTGGGGTGAACTTCCGGTAGGAATATTACCCACCACCGCAAGACTCTGGGGATCGAGAAGCAAGACCTTCTGGGAGAGGGATAAGGAGACGGCCAGCAGGTTCTGCTCCTCCAGGAATGCAGCAAATTTTGGCCGAAAATCCAACCGAACGCGGGCAACGCTGCGGCCGGTGGACAGGTCCATGCGACTCAGATAACCATTGCGCTCATCCAGCAGAAAGGCCCCTTGGCCATCCGGGCTGATCGTCATGAACGTCGGCGCATCATTGAGGGGAATCGGGAAGTAATCGATGACCCGGTAGGATAAAATATCCACCACCTTGACCATTCTTTCCCGGGAGGCCAAAACGTAAAGACGCTGGCGGGAAAGATCGGGATCGATGGCCAGATAGGTAGGCCGTCCCTTCAGGCCGAAAGAATCGACCACCCAATTCCTGTCGGCGCGAACGACGAAGACCGTGTCGATATCCGGACAGGCGGCAAAAACCAGGTCGATCGGCATTTGTTTGAGGGGCGGTGCAGCCGTCAACACAGGACGCAGGACATTGGCGGCTTCCACTGACTTCTGCACGTCCCAGGTGATGAACAATGAACGGCTGTCCTCCGACTCCAAGCTCAGGTCGGCGGTGAGATCCACCTCCACACTGAACGGTTCCTGGGTGATAGCGGCATACTGACCGTCGGCTTGCTTCACCGACCCCTTGGTCACCGCCAGGCGCAGGCGGCGGTACCGACCCGGTTGTACCGCTCGGCCGCCCAGGAAAAGTTGACCGTCGCCGATCTCCCCCGAGTCGATTATCAACGCCCTGCTGGTGATCGGTATCCAGAGGTCATCGGCAAGAATTTCGAGGCTGGCGACCTCCAGACGGACGGCCGGGCCTTCGCTTTCCTCGAGGGTGAGAAAACAGCTCAGCCTGGGGGTATCGGGGCCGCCTCGCCCCAGATCGAACGATGGCCCGGCAACCGATTGCCCACGTGGCAGGCAGCCGCCCAGCACTGCCAGTGACAGCAACGCCAGCAGCAACCGGCAGGCGGCTTGCCAAGTGCTCCTTCTCCTCACTCCTGACGCCTCACTCTTCACGGATCTAGTCCTTGCTCGTATGACAAACGGCACAGCCGTTGAAAGCAGGCTGTTGGGTATGCGAGTCAGTGCCCGGCCAGTCGCGATAAGCCCACCGCAACATGGCCGGATAGGGTGACCCATGGGGGCGATGGCAGGAAATGCAAGCCACCACGTCAGAACCGCGATTGATTTGAGAAAAACCGACATCCAGAGAGCTGACGTTCTGCCGAGCCACCGGGACCAGGGGATTGTAGGCGGTAAAGCCGGAGAACTCCCCGGAGTCGGGGATCGCCACATCGACGGGATGCCGAATCCACGTCGAATTCGCTATTGTTTGATTGTGGAACTGGCCATGGCAGCCGACGCACTTCTGGTCGATCGCTCCGCTTTCGAGATAGCTGGCATAGGGACCGGGTTTCCCCTGGTAGACGTTGTGCTGGGTCGTAAGGGGATTCTGTTCCCAATCCGGTGCTTCGATACCGACGACTCCCTCCAGAGTCGGCTCGGGCAGGCCGGTGCGCTGCATGACCGACCCGAGGAAACGATACCACCCTTTCGCCCTGCCGGCGACGATATCCATGCTATCAGCATGGTGTTGGGGTACATGGCAGCCGTCACAGCCGCTGGTAGAAGTGACCAGCGTCCCGTGGCAGTTTGTGCATTCCCCGGAGCGGGGCACCCCGCCCGGAGCTTGGGTTGGCGGAAACCGGAAGTCCGGCCCGCTGATTCCGTTGACATTATGGCCGTACGGATCGCCGCTATTGATGACCCAATGGAAGTTGCCGCCCGCCAGCGTCGAGGTGGTCGAACCGTCGGGCGGATAGGTCGGTTCGGTCATGTTGAGGACCACGGGGACCGACACTTCTCCAAGGTTGATGATAGTTTCGTTGCCGGCATGGCTGTGACAGCCGACACAGTTGGTTTTCAGCAATTTTGAAAAGGCCTGCTCCTGAAGCACCTGCTGCCCGGAACTGTCGCGGGTAAAAGCGACCATGGCGCCCTGCTCGCTGTTGTGCATGGTATGGCAAACGGAGCAGGTCCCCTTGACCGCCGCTTCGCAAAGGACGGGCAGGGCCAGCATTAAAACCAGAATGCCCTGTAAAATCCAACCTTTGCGAACCATCATAACCTGACTCTCCTGGCTCGTAGCTCATGGGTCTTGCCATGAGCTACGAGCTATGAGCAACGATCAACGGCTGAATATCTCCACACGGCCATTCCCTTCATCGACCACACAGAGCCGGCCCCAGGGATCAAACCGAAGCTGCCTGGCGAAATTCACTTTTCCGGGTGCCTGACCAGAGCCGAGGAACCGATATCGGAACTGGCCGTCCTGGCTGTAGACGAACACACTGTTCTGATGGCGGTCAAGGACGTAGATGGAGTCGGACTCGATGTCAAGAGAGACCGGGAAATCGACCTCGTCACCGAGGTTGATCGTTTGAGCGATCGTGCCGTCGGCATTGAACCGGTAGACCTTCTTGCCACGCGGGTCGAGAGCCATAACCGAATTTTCGTAAATGACGAAATCGGCCACCCCCCCCGCGCAGTCGGAACAGCCAAAGCGCTGTTCAACGGTCTGGTCGGCACTTAGGCGAAGCACCTGGCCGCTGGAGCGATCAAGGATATACAGCTTTCCCCCCGACAAAGCGATCCGGTCAGGGAACACCTGCCGATTTTCGTCCTTCAGAATGTAGGGCTTGACCGTCTTGGCTGCAATATCGATGAGGGTGACACTGTTTCGACCCTTTTCCACCACCCAGAGCCGGCCCTTATCGAGGCGGACCATGTCAAAAGGGGCCTTCAGCCGATCCTCGGCGGTAAACGCCCGAAGAATGTTTCCTTCGCGATCGAAAGAGACCAGCCTGTTCCGGCCGGTATCCACCACGTAATAGCGTTCACTCTCCGGGTCGAAGGCGATGGCGGAGGGCATGTACATGGCATCGCCGGTCTTGTCGACCCGAAGACTCATCTGCCATTGCCAGGGGCCCTCGGCCAGAGCCGTTGCCGGCAGCAGAGCCAGCGCCACTATCAGCAACAATCTTCCCAGGTTCGGCACTATGCGTATCGGTTTCATATCCCAATCCCCAAGATTCTGCGTTAGGTATCTCGTAGGGGCGGCCCATGTGGCCGCCCTGGGCAGCCACTTGGGGCTGCCCCGACCCGAATTCTGAAGCTATCTTCTCTTCCCCCTAGTAATCCCGGTGACACTGAGTACACAAGTCCCGCGTGCCGCTGAATCTCGTGTGGAACGAGTAATCGGTGCCCTTGCTGGCGTGACAGCTCGCGCAGGTCATCATCTGACCGGTTCGCGGATCAAAGACCCCTTCGCCAATGGGATGGGTGAAGACCCCGTGCTTTCCGTGGCATCCACTGCAGACCTCATTGATGGGTGCCTTGGCCATGGCCGGATGATTGGAGCCGTGGGGCGCATGGCAGTCGTTGCAGGCCCCGGTCAGCTTGTGCTTGAATTTGGCTGAATCATGCCGCTTGAAAGTCGCTTCGTGGCATTTGCCGCAGACATGCCGTTCCTTTCCCTTGAGGAGCCGCTCATCATCGCCGGCATGCGGGGAATGGCAGGCCATGCAGCCGTTGTCACCGAAACGAACCAGGTGATTGTGGGAGGAAGCCATCTGTTCGCTGACCTCGGGATGGCATCCCAAACATGTATCGACCCTGACCGGGACGTCCTTTCCAGAATGGCAATCGTTGCAGCCGGCGGCGTAGGGTTGGTGCAGAACATTGCGGATCAGCGCCCGCCGGTCGCTGCCGTGCGGGTTATGACAGGACCCGCAGTTGCTCGGTTCGGCCGGAAAGTTGGGATGCTTCTGCCGCACCGACGCGAGCGGGTGACAGCTCAGGCAGAGCGCCTCGGGTTCCTTGACCAGCAGGCCTGGATAAGACGACTGGTGCGGCTGGTGGCAGGAGTCACACTGCCCTTTGGCGTAGGGCGAGTGGGTAAACTTGTAGTTCTTGGCCAGCCCGGTATGGCAGGTGAAGCAGGTTTCAGTCGGACGGTCGCGGAGCAGTCCGGCGAATTCCGAGGCGTGGGGATTATGGCAGGCCAGGCATTCCCCCTGGCGCACCGGCTGATGCACTGTCCCCTGACTGATTTCCGCTTTAACCTCGGCATGACAGGAATAGCAAAGGTTTTGCACCTTCTGCTGGAGCAGTCCGGGGTACCTGGCCACGTGGGGGCTGTGGCAGGAGCTGCACTCCCCTTCGGACGCCGGAGAATGCACCACCCGCTTCTGGAAGGCGGCGCGGTCATGGCATTTGAAACAGTCGATAGCCGCCGCGGCAGTCCCCTGCGTCGCCAGAAGGAGGAAGAGGAACGCAGTCGAGATCAATGCTGGTTGTAGAGAACGGGTCAACGGCATCATTGCGCCCTCCCTTCATGACACGGAATGCAGTTTCCGGGAGCGAACGGGCCATGGCTCTCCGGATAGAGCAGGTTCTTCTTCGGCCCGCCATGGGGATCATGGCAGGAAACGCACGATGCCGGCCGCGGCTTGAGCCCCTGGTGGGCCGTGTTAAAGCCCGTGGTGCCCTGGTCGTGGCACTGGACGCAGAGCTGGTCGATCGATGTCGACGTCAGGTTGGCATGATCGGAACCGTGAGCGCCATGGCAGGTGGTGCAACTCTCGCCCGCGGGGGGATGCATGGCGCCGTCCCGCCAATATTTGGCTACTTCTTCGTGGCAGCCGAGACAAAGGGCCGGCTGGCCCTTGTTCAGGTAGCCGGGTTGAGGTGAGCCATGGCCGTTGTGGCAGACGGTGCACTGCATTTTGGCCACCGGTTCGTGCTTGACCTTGTACCGGCTCAACTCGGCCTCGATGTCGGAATGGCAACTGAAGCAGAGCTTACCCGGCTCGCCCTTGATGAGTTTGGCTTGATCGGCCCCGTGCGGGCCGTGACAGGTGAGGCAGTCGCCGTCGGCAAAAGGAGAATGGGCGGTCTTCTCTGCCTTGCTGGCGGCCAACTCCTTGTGACAGGTCAAGCAGAGTTCTCCCTGCGCCGCCGCGACCTTGAGCAGGCCCGGCTTGTCGCCGCCATGGGGAGCGTGGCAGCTCGTGCATTCCCCCCTGACAAAGGGCCGGTGGGCACTGAACAGCCCCTTTTCCGCCCGGGTCTTGCGATGGCAGGAGAAACAGAGATCGGACTCCCTTTGCGTCAACAACTTACCCCTGTCGGACTGGTGCGACGCATGGCAGTCGAGACAGCGTCCTTCCTGGGCCGGAAGGTGCGGGTTCTTGGTGGCGGCAAAAACCTTCCGGTCATGACAGGAGAAGCAGAGTTCCGGCGAGTTGCTCTTGAGCAGGGCCCGGCCCGGCCCCGCGTGACCGTTGTGACAGGACAGGCACTCGCCTTTGCCGACGGGAGCATGCAGGCTCCTCACTCCCTCCTTTTTTTGCCCTTGCTCATGACAGTTCAGGCAGATCTTGGTCGGCGCCTCGGCCAGCATGCCGGCATGGTCGCTGGCATGGACGGCGTGACACACCTGGCAGTCGCCCGCCTTGACCGGATCGTGCTGCGCCGCGGCCGAGACGTCGTCATGACAGGACTGGCAGAGCCCGCCGGCAACGGACTGCACGGTGATGGCGGTGCCCTTGACCTGATGGCAGTCGTCGCACTTGCCGCTTTTCAACGGCTCGTGAACCACTTCCTTGAGCAGTCCCGCCTCGGTCGCACTGTGCTGCGCGTGGCAGTTGACGCAATAGGTTGTGACCGGGTAATTCTGATGGGCGGTACGGAAGCCGGCCTTGTCCGTCGCATGACAGGAGGCACAAAGGGCGTCGCCCGCCATTTTCAGCAAGCGCGGATTGTCCGCCATGTGAGGATCGTGACAGGTGCTGCAGCCATCCTTGAGCGGGGCGTGGACATTGGCCCTGGTAAAGGCCTGGTTGTCATGGCAGGTGAAGCAGGTTTCGGCCAGAGCGGCGTTTAGAAGCTTCGGGTGCTCGGAGTTGTGCGGGTTATGGCAGGCATCGCAAGTGCCCTTGCCCACCGGGTCGTGCACTGATTTCTTCTTGGCGGAGTCCTTGAACGCCGGGTGGCAAGGCAGGCAGACAACCGGCTGAGGCTGGCGCATCAGGACGGTGGGAACCAGGCCATGGGGAAGATGGCACGCTTCGCAGTTTTTCTCCTGGACCGGCTGATGGACGACTCCGGTCTGGTAGCCGGCGACCTTTTCCGGGTGGCACTGGGCGCAAGTCCGGCGTACTCCTTCCGCGGGGCGCTGCGGCGCGGTGGGCCCGCAACCGGCCGCGAGCCCCAGGATGACAAGGCTGAGCCCCAGCAGGGTTCGCGTCAATCTTCCTTTCATCATGCTCCTCCAAGCTCTTTTTGAATGGCTTGCCACTGCCGCTTACTGACTTCGATCTGCGAGCGGGATCTGATTTTTTCAATGAACGCGTCAGCCGCCTGCTGGACCTTTTGCCGCTTCAGCCTAGTGGTGATGGTTCCCGTTGCCCGCTCCAGGGGAAGGAGAGATTCCGGGGTTCGTTCCTCCAGATACACAATCACCCGGCTCCCCTGAGCGGTGGAGATCGGGCTCGTCTCGCCGACGGCCATCTTGTCGACCATCGCCTTGATGTCCGGGTCGAGGTGGTTGGCGGGAGCCTCCTGAGGAGAAATCCTCTGCTGGAAAAGTTCTCCCAGCACCTTCTGGAAATTCTTTCCCGTCATGACCTCGGCCCACAACTGGTCGACCGGGCCTTGGTTGGCGTCGATGATATACAGTCTGACCATTTCCGGCTGGGTGTAAAGGGGCTTGTTCTCGTCGTAATGCTGCTTTATTTCCGCCTCGGTGACAACGGCTTCGGGCATGAAGAGACGCTCCTCCAGCGCAATGACCAGCCGGTGATTGTAGTTGAACTGGTACTGCCACTTGAAGGGCTCCTTTTCTTCATAGTGCCGGTCCAGGGCCTCCCAGTTGGTCACGCTCTGCGCGATGATGTTCGTTAACGTCTCGGCCTTCAGCTTGCGAGCCTCCTCCGGGTCCTTGGCAGCGTGAGCGGCTGCGGGACGGCCGGCCATGAGTTTGCGCACGACCGCGATGAATTCCTGCTCAGTCACATTCTTCTGGTTGGTGGTGATGACGGCAGTCTCGGTGAAGGTATCGTCAGGTGCAGCGATGTCCATGGAGTCAATCCGCTCCTGATCGACCACCACTTCGTACTTGCGACGCAATTCGTCGAGCAGCGCCCGGGTCAAGGCATCTTCCTGCTCTTTCCAGAGCGTCCGCATGATTTCCTCGCGGAATTTGGCAAGGTCCTCTTCGTCGCCCCCTTTTTGATCTTTCAGGCAATAAAGACCCGGGCCACCCTCATGCTCATCGGGATTCACCACCTCGCCGACTTTCAGCTTGCGGAAAATGGTCTCCCATCCCGGATCGATACCGCCAGGGCGCACCCAGTTCTCGCCGCTTTTCACGGGGCCGCCTTGCTCGGGATCGCGCGTCAGCAGTTCATCGACCTTAAGAGTCCCCGCGGTCAGTTCCTGCCAGGCCGCCTTGGCCGCGGCATCGTCCTTGAACTCTAAATTCTGCACCAGCCAGCGCGGCAGGAATTTCTCCTCGTAGCGCGCCTTGATATCGGCATCGGAAACCTTGATCCGGCTGTCGACCGCTTCGTTCTTGAGCATCAGAAGGCCTCGGGCCTGAAGGTATACCTTGGTCTGGCGCTTGAAGCCGGGATCTTCGTCCAGTTGCATCCCTTTCCCCTCCCGGGCGAGAAGCAGCCATTCGATATAGGGGTCCGGAGTTTTCGGCAGAGCTTGTTCGGGCTCCTGCCAGAATTGCCACCAGCGCTTGAAGTCATCCGCGCTGTAGCGGGTCCCGTCGATGCTAACCAGGGGGTCGCCCTTAAACAGCACGTCAAAAAATCCAGCAGCGGCCGGTGCCACGGGAAGGAGGGCCAAACAGACCAGGAGGATCAGGATCGAGGTGAAACGTCGCATTGTTTAAGTCCTTTTTTTTGCCAGAGATTGATGATTTCCATTGCCATCTGCCGGCTCAAACCGGTGATGGTGTGAATCGTTCCGAAGTGCATGGCCTTCTGGTATTCAATACCCTGCCGCCGATGATAGGCGGTCCACAAAGATTCACCGTTGTTTCCGTCACGAATCTGTATCTCCGCGGCAATCACCGGATCGGTGCTTCCGAGCCGGTCCCGGTTTTCCCGCATCTCCATGACCGTTCCAGTGATCAGCAACTGGGCGTTGACACGCCTGCCCACGATCTGCAGCTGTTCCGGGGTGGGCGTCTCCCCCGGCAGAAGCCGCAACTGCTGGTAGATTTTGAGGATGTCCCCTTCCTGGACCACCAGGTAATTGCCAGAAGCCTGGAACTGCGCCGCAAAGACCTTGTGGAAAATTGCATCCGCCAGCGGATAATCGGTATCGTTCAGGAACGGTACCACCGCCACCCGGCAGATGGGGCCTGGCGGGAGAGGCGCCAGCTGTCGGTGGACCGGCAGAGGGTCGGATCGCATCAGGAGCGTTTCGCAGCCTGTGCCGAGCAGTACGAACAGCACAAGGAAAAGGAAACGATACACTCGCACCAAACGCTGCACCCCAAACCGCGATTCAAAACTCATCAACCCAGCTCTCGGAAATGCCGGTGGGCTTCTCTTCCTTGACCTCGGCCTTGGGTTTGACCTTCGGGAGCAGATCCTCGACTTTCCGGCGGACCCGAGTTCCCATGACATCCTCCACAAGAATGACCCCCCGGATATCCTGGTTCTGGTCGCCGGCCGGAAGGTCGACCTCGATCTTCACCGGAAGTTCACTGCCTTCAGCCTTCGTGAGGAGCTTTCCTTCCTTGGTCCACATCTCCATCCGCCAATGCGCCAGGGGCACCTTCCCCTTGTGCTCCAAGTCCACGACCACCCCCTCCTCGCTCTGGGTCAGGGCCAGGTCAACGTCCGGCGAGCTCCGGTCCAGCACCACCTCGCCGGTGGCCTTGGCCGAATTGCCCGCCTTGTCCCAAGCCTCGAGCACGACCTGGTACTTCCCGTCATCGACCGGGCCATGGGTGCCCCGCCCTTGCCAGATGAAGCGTTCTGGAAGGTTGCCCTTACCCTCCAACGCTCCCTCCATGTTGCCCGCCTCAGAGAAAAAGGCAAGGCGCCAGTGGTCCAGGGGCTTGCGGACCAACAGCCGCGGGATGATCACCAGTTCGCCGCGAAACACCTGGCGGCCCTCATGCAACCTCGTGCCACGCAGGTCGATTTCGAACAGCGGCGGCGTGCCGTCGACTACATAGGCGCCCAGCAGGGCGGTTTCACTGCGGTTATAAAGCGGCCACTCGAGGACCAGGGTCACCGGCGAGCGGCCGTTCTTTTCTCCCGCGACCCAAGTGGCCTCGTAGGTTCTGCCGTCATCGGAGACCGTTGCTGCGTACAGTTGGTCGTCCGCCTTGAAAAAGACCCGCGGGGCGCGTCCGGCTGGCCAGACATTACGCAGCAGAACCCGGGCCTGGACCTCTTCGCCGGGACGCACCTGGGTGGGTTGCAACACGATCGAGTCGACGCTGATCGATCCTCCCATCTGGATCTCGTTGATGATCTCCCACGGCCAGCTCTCGACAATTTCGTCGAGCAGCAGGGGCTGCAGCGCGGCAACCGAGTGCGGTTCGCCAATCCCCAGCACCCTGCGCTCATCGCCGGCGCTGAAGCTTCCGACATAGGACCAGACGGTGCGGGCGTCGTAGGTGCGGACCAGATTCAGGGTCAACCCCATTGAGGGTTCCGGCCGTTCCTTCGCCTGGCTGACCGTGCCGAGCAACACGAAGGCCGCACCCAGATCCTCCCGGACCCTGGAGATATGGAACGTTTCCAGGCGGCCGACGGTACGGATGCGGTTGTTGGCCATGAAGGCTATGACAGTCTGGAGGCTGGTGATCTCGTTGCCGCTTTCCGCCAGACGTTCGGCGAGGACCCTGGTAAAAGGGAGGTTGACCTCGTTTCGCCCCTCTCCGAGCTCCTGCAACGGGAAGACCGCCACCGGCACACCCGCCGCAGGCGCAATGGCCGGCAGCAGGGCACAACAGACCGCGAGTGTCAGCATTCTGATCTTTTGCAGTATCCTCACCTCTCACCTTTAGCTTTCCCTCTCCTTGCTCGACATGCGATTCCGTGATCCGTGGGGAGTGAGACGCGACCACTTCTCTCATTGTCACCGTCAAACATTATTTCATCGCTCATTTCATCCTGTCAACCCGGAGCCCGGAACCCTTCATCATACCAGTGGACAGGGGGGCATGGAGGCATGGGGGAAACCACCCGGTCCTGTTTCGGTCTTGACCCTCGACGGTCAACCTGCAATCTCAATCTATCGAATTGTCGCCAGCAACTTGTTCAACAGGCCCATCGTCACCCTGAAGGGATCTTTCGGCGCCATGCCGAAGAGCCGGTCCGCCAGGGAGTAGCCACTCCCCCGTCCGCTGGCCTGCCAGAGGAGGGTTCCGGTTTCGCTGTCGATGAGGCGCAGGGTCATGGTAATTTCGGGGAAGACGGCGCTCCCCCGTGATTCGGAGGTCAGTTCCACGGATCCGAGGATAAAGGCCTGGACACCGAGCCGCTGGCCCAGGCGCTTAAGGGTGGTCGGATCGAGGGGTGTTCCCGGCTCGATGACCTCATCCCGCAGAGCGCTGTCCACCCGTCCCTTGTCGGCCACATCGAACAAACCGGTGGCAAGCACCTGGGTCATGGTGAATTCGCGGATGCGCTCCGCGCCAGTCCCTCCTCCAAGGTTTTCGAAAGGCGGCACGGCGATGGTCTGGATGTGCGCCAGGCTCGCATCCTTGCGCATAAACGATTTGGTCACGCTGCCGCCGCCGCAACCCGACAGCAACAGGAGCATGCCTGACAGAGTTATCCCGATAATCTTGTTGTACATCTTATGCCTCGGTTTGTTGTTGAAAATCCGCCATTAATTTACGCCATTTACCCTTCGACCGCAAGTCCTTTCCCCGATGTTCACAACCTGAACGACAGGTAGGCTTCGATAGTATAGGTGTCGCTTTCCGCCATTGAATAGTTGGCCTTGGTCTGCAGGTAGAGTGCCCTGCTGATATCCCAGGTCCAATCCAGCCCGAAACGGTTGACCGTTTCCTCCGCCTGGAGAAAGTTGTATCTGAAGGTCGCCTGCGTTTTCGCGGTGCGCAGAAATCTCAGATCCATGCCGAGGCCCAGGATATCGGAAGCTTCCGGCCCGGTCAGGAATTTGGTGCCGGTCGCAGTTAATGAGAGGAGGTCGGAGGGACGATACCTCAGGCTGAGCGTCGCGTCGGAGTTGGAGGTCTCCCGGGTGTCGCTCTCGGTCCGTTGGTAATTGGTCGTGAGGTCCGAAGTCAATGCCCGATTAAATCGGGCATTGATGGTCAGGCGACCGTTATACGAATCGGTGCTTGTCAAGTCGCCACTGGTATCCAGCGATTCGCCGTTTCTGTAATTGGCAAACAAGGCGGCGCTCAGATCAGGGTAGATCTGGGCCGTCGAGAGCAGGCTGTAATTGTTGCTGGTATCGGTTTTCACATCGCCCAGGTAGCGGTCAGTGCGAGTGGCGCCGAAGTTGAAGCTCAGCGTCGGCAGGGGCACGCTCGTGACGGTCAGCGAGTAAGAGCGGTTGAGCTGGTCCGGGGCACCGGTCTGATTCTCCAGGGTTTGGCTGAAGCCCAGAGACGGCGACAGGTAGGGGGTCGGAGTCCATCCGAGTCTGCCGCTCACCGACAGGCGGTCGAAATCGCGGACCAGGTCATCACTCTCCGTTTCGACATGCTCCAGAATCAGGTTGGTGGAGGCCCGCAGGGTCCGGGTGAACTGGATATTTCCGCTGGCGTTGGTGAGGTAGCTGGTGATGGTGCTGGCAGTGTCCTGCGTGCGCTGGCTGAAGACCTCCAGTTCGGTAAAATCCAGCGTGCTGGCGGTCGTGTTGGTCGCCACCACCATTATTTGCCTCTCGAGACGGTTGATGGCCAGTTCGAACCGTTGTTCCGTCTCGTTGTAGGTAGCCGGGATGTTTGCGGCCGCCAGCTCCCAGCCCGCCTCGAACACCCTGACGTAAAGGTCCCATTGCAAATTCGCGGCCTCACCGGCCTGGGCCCCGGTCGGCGCCGTCACCGGGTCGAGATAAAGATGCAGGACGTCGATTTGCTCGGCCAGGCTGAAGCTGACCCCGAGATGGGCGCGCTGCCGGAGATCGACCTTCAGCGGCGCCGGAAAGTCGTCGCGGAGTTCGTTCCTGAGCGCCGGGTTGTCCACCAGGCCGACCTCCGCATCGGGCCACGACTGACCCGGCAAGGGATCCGGCAAGATATCCGGGTTGGTAACCGCGGCCGAGGTTTCCAGCGGAGCCAGCGCCTCGTTAAAGATACCGTCCTGCAGGGCCCCGATGGATAAATCGCTGGTTGTATACTGAACTTGCTGGGAAAGGTCGATCCGGATCCGCTCCTTCCAGAACTTGCCGCCGGTCTCAACCCGGCCGAAGTGTGAGTCGCTCGTGGACAGGCTGCCGCCGATCCGGTCCTCCAACTCGCTGCGGTTGAAACGGTAGCTGAGTTCGGCCAGGAGCAGGTCCCAATTGACGGTGATGCCGCGGTTCGTGTCCTTGGTGTCGA
>Ga0299906_10002213_pt1 | contig 16227 bp, 15 predicted proteins | sample RVTome_14_FD_200259 | JGI IMG/M metagenome (GOLD analysis project Ga0299906, IMG submission 200259) | Soil microbial communities from uranium-contaminated site in the Upper Colorado River Basin, Wyoming, United States - RVT145D125 (version 2) ...
AAGCGACCGGGACCGAGGTCGAAGAGCAGCTCTTGTCTTCGACCGGCTCCTGGCTCATCAACCGCGCTCTCGCCGGGCTTCTGCAGCGAAATCTCGACGGAGCGCTCCCTCTTTCATTCAGCGACGAGCCCGTTCCCATCAGCGACGACACCGCCGAAGCGAGCTGGGTAACGCCGCGCGGGGGCTTTCTCGTCCAGGCGTTCGCGGAAGGCACGGCCTCCCACAGCCGGGAGTGGCGCGAGACCGCGACCTCGGAGCTCGCCCACCGGGCGATGATTCGGGCCGCCCGCACCATCGCCGCGAGCGCCCTGGATCTCCTGACGGATGCCGCCTTGCTGCGGGTGGCGCGCGAGGAATTCGAAAGGGCTACCGCCGGACGGAGCTACGTCTCACCGCTCCCCGCGGGAAAAGGGCCGTTCGACCATCTACCGCGTCCTCACTGACTCGACGCGTGGAAGTGGAGGATCTTGAGCTCGCCTCCTTCCTTCCCGAGGACGAACGTTCTTCGGGAGCGTGATTCGCCGTCGGCGAGATGGAAGGTGACCACGTGGACTTCTCCGTAGCTTTGTACCTTCACGTCGAGAGGACGGATATCGAGGTACGGCGGCCCCGGCCGCTCCTTGCGCCAGCGCTCGAAAACGCCGCGGAATCCTTCTTCCACCGCGTCTCGACCCGACGCGCGCTCCCGCGGGTAGGGAGCGGGAAAAAAGACCGTGGCTTCATCGCTGAAGTGATCTCGGAATCGATCCCACTCGAGGTTGTTGAAGGAAGCGACGAACGAATCGAGGAACCGCTCCGGCGGTGTCTCCGCCAAGGAGAGAAGCACGATCGAGAGCATCCATGACATGAAGTTTCTCCGCATCGAGACACAAAAAAAGGGGGTGAATTGCTTCACCCCCTCTCTCTCGATACCCCTGAGGAAGTCTTACTTCTTCTTCGAAGTCTTCTTCGCTGCCTTCTTCTTCTTCGCCATACTCTCACCTCCTCTCAACGGCTAGGATGCCCGTCAAAACCCGATTCCGTTTTCTGTCGGGTCATTCGGGAGACTGGCGCGCTCATCGAACAGAGGGCACCCTCTACAGGTGGGTCGAAACTAGATGTGGCTTTCCAGTTGTCCGCTAACACTAGATGTAGGGTAAAGAGGTCCAACATGCGATGTCAAGCACTTTTTGGTCGAAAAGCGTATCTGGTCCTCGAGTCCCTCTTCATCGAAATGCTGTACCCGGGAAGCGCGGGAGCGAGATAGCGACCTCCTTCGACGCGCACCGGATCCTCGAAGTGCTCGTGAAGATGATCGACGTACTCGATGACTCGATCCTCCATGCTGCCGCTCACGGAGACGTAGTCGAAGAACGACAGATGCTGCACGTGCTCGCAGAGACCGACGCCGCCCGCATGAGGACAGACCGCGACTCCGAACTTCGCCGCCATGAGGAGCACCGCAATCACTTCGTTCACCCCTCCGAGACGGCAGGAATCGATCTGACAGTAGCGGATGGCTTCCGCCTGCAGGAGCTGCTTGAACATCACCCGGTTGTGGCAGTGCTCTCCGGTGGCGACGCCGATGGGCGCGACCTCCCGCGCGATTCTCGCGTGGCCGAGGATGTCGTCGGGATTCGTGGGCTCTTCGATCCAACGTGGCCGGAAGCGCGCGAGAGGCTCCATGTGCGCGATCGCCTGCCCGACGTCCCACACCTGGTTCGCGTCCATCATCAAGGAGCGGTCCCAACCGATCTCCTCGCGGATGAGAGCGGCCCTCCGGACGTCGTCCTCGACGGATCTTCCGACCTTCATCTTGAACTCGGAGAAGCCCTGGGCGATGGCTTCGCGGCAGAGATTCCGGATCTTCTCGTCGGGATAGCCTAGCCAGCCGACGGACGTCGTATACGCGGGATAGCCGCGGTCGAGGAGCTCCTGGATCCGCCGCTCCTTCGTCGGCTCGAGTTTCTGGAGAATCCGGAGCGCTTCTTCCGGGGTGAGGGCGTCGGTGATGTAGCGGAAGTCCACCGCGCGCACGACCTCTTCCGGCGACATCTCCGCGAGGAGCCGCCAGAGAGGCTTCCCCTCGGATTTCGCCTGCAGGTCCCATAGCGCGTTCACCACTGCCGCGGTCGCGAGATGGACGACGCCTTTTTCCGGGCCGAGCCATCGGAGCTGGCTATCCGAGGTGAGCTCGTGCCAGAACAGGCCCCAGTTCTCGGCGATCGAGGAGAGGCTCCGGCCGACGACTTTCGCCGCCAGAGGTGCGATGGCGGCGACCACGAGGTCGTTTCCTCTGCCGATGGTGAACGCCAGGCCGTGGCCCTCGAGGCCTCTTGGAGAATCGGTCTCGAGCACCACGTAGGCCGCGGAGTAATCCGGATCGGGGTTCATGGCGTCCGAGCCGTCGAGCGCCGTCGATGTGGGAAAGCGAACGTCTTCCGTCGTGAACCCCGTGATCTTGATGTCTTCAGGCATCGAGCCTCCGGTGGCGCCAGCGATCGATGGCGACCGCGGTGATGATGATGACGCCGGTCACGATTTCCTGCACCCAATTGGGGAGTCCCATCTGGGCGGTGCCGGTGCGGATCACGGTCATGATGAACGCCCCCACCAGCGTCCCCAGAACCGTCCCCTCACCTCCCGAGAGGCTCCCTCCGCCGATGACGACGGCGGCGATGACGTCGAGCTCGAGACCGACCGCGACCGTTGGATCGCCCACGGTGAGCCGGGAGAACTGGAGGACGCCGGTGAGCCCGGCGAGCGCACCCGAAAGAGTGTAGACGACCACTTTCACCCGCTCGACGGCCACTCCGCACAGCCGCGCCGTCTCCTCGTTCGACCCGATGGCGAAGAGGTGGGCCCCGAGCTTGGTGTAACGAAGAACGAAAGCGGTCGCGAGCGCGAGAAGCGCCAGAAGCCAGACCCCCGGGGGAACGATCATCCATCTCCGATCGGGCGGAAGCGAGGACAGTAGATCCACGAGCCAGGTCATGGGAGCGTCGACCTTCTGTTCCTTGCCGAGGCCCTTGGCCGCGCCCCGGACGAGAAGGAGCATTCCCAGGGTCACGATGAAGGGCGCGACGCGGAGGCGGGTGATGAGCGTGCCGCTCACAAGTCCGCAGAAGGCTCCGGCGAAGGCGGCGGCCGCGATCGCGGTGAGAGGTCCACCGTACCCGCCGTCGAGGGTCAGGGCCACGACGACCGAAGCGAGGGCGACGATGGAGCCGACGGAAAGGTCGATGCCTCCGGCGACGATGACCATCGTCATCCCCAGGGCGGCCGTGCCGACGATCGCCGTCTGCCGGGCGATGGTCTCGAGCGTTCGGGTGGTGGCGAAGGCCTCCGGCCCGACGATGGCGAAGAACAGATAGACGATCCCGAGGCCGAGGAGAGGGCCGAGCCGCTTCAAACGGCGGCCCTCGAAAGAAGACTCTCCTCGCTCGCTTCTTCCGCCGGCACCGCGTCGAGGAGCTCCCCCCGCCGCATGACCGCGATCCGATCCGCCACACCCAGGAGCTCAGGAAGGTAGCTGCTCACGAACAGGATCGCTTTGCCTCGCAGGGCGAGCTCGTCGATGAGGCGATACACGGAGGCTTTGCTACCGACGTCGATGCCTCGGGTGGGCTCGTCGAGGAGGAGCACGTCGAGGTCGTGATAGAGAAGGCGCGCGAGCGCGACCTTCTGCTGGTTTCCTCCCGAGAGCTCGGAGACCTTCTGGCGGGGGCCGCGGCACTGGATGCCGAGAGAGTCGATCCAGGTCTTCGCCGCGGCTTCCATTCGGCGGGGAAGGACGAGCCCCATGGGGCCGAGCCCCTCGAGCCGCGTGAGCGTCAGGTTCTCGGCCACGGAACGAATCGCGGCGAGCCCCTCTCGTTTGCGGTCCTCGCTCAGGAGACCCGCTCCCTGGCGGAGCCGCTCCCGGGCCGCGGCCGGCCCCACGAAAACGCCGACGCGGATCTTTCCCGAGCGCACCGGGTCGAGGCCGAAGATCGCGCGCAGCATCTCGGTGCGCCCGGCGCCCATGAGCCCGGCGATTCCCAGCACCTCCCCGCGGCGAAGCTCGAAGCTCGCGGAACGAGGGTAAACCCGTCCGCATAATCCGTCGACCTCGAGGACCACCTCTCCCCTTTCTCGCTTCGAGCGCGGGAACATCTCCTCGATGTCCCGGCCCACCATGAGCCGAACGATATCCTGGACGGACGCCCCTTCGATCCTCCCCTCACCCACCGAACGCCCGTCACGAAGAACGGTGTAGGTCTCCGCGATCTCGAAGACCTCCTCGAGGAAATGGGAGATGTAAATGATCGAAAGTCCGCGCTTCGCGAGCCGCCGGATGAGGCGGAAGAGCCTCTCCACGTCCAGGCGCGAGAGACTGCTCGTCGGCTCGTCCAGGATGAGCACCCGGGCGTCGCGGAGAAGCGCCCGGGCGATTTCCACGATCTGCTGCTCCGCGATCGAGAGCGCCCCCACGCGAGCGCCGGGAGAGATGTCCCGGTGCTCGAGGGAGGAGAGCGCCTCCCGAGCCCGCTCTCTCATCTCGGAGCGCCGCAGGACTCCGAAGCGCGACGACTCCATACCCAGGAACAGGTTTTCCGCAACCTCGAGGTGGGGCGCGAGCGCGAGCTCCTGGTGAACCATCGAAACCCCGGCCTCGCGTGCTTCTCCCGGGCTCGAAGGAAGGTAACGGCTTCCGCCGAGGAGAATCTCTCCCTCGTCCGGCGGGAAGACTCCCGAAAGGAGCTTCATCAGCGTCGACTTGCCCGCGCCGTTTTCTCCGACGAGGGCGCGGATCTCTCCCGGGGCGACTCGGAAGTCGACTCCGGCGACGGCGAGGGTGGATCCGAACCGCTTGACCAGGCCCCGGGTCTCGAGGGCGTTCTGGACTAGTTCAGCCATCGATCGACGTCGGGCCGAAGGAGCTCCGCATTCCTGGGGTCGGTCATGTTGTCGCGGGTGACGAGAGTGACGCCGGTGTCGATGCGGGCCGGCACCTCTTCGCCGCGGATGTGGGACACCATGGTCTTGACCCCGAGATAGGCCATGTTGACCGGGTCCTGGAGGACGAGCGCGTCGAACTCCCCGTTCTCGAGGGCGCGCACCATCTGCTCCGAGGCGTCGAATCCGATGAGCACCACCTTCCCCGCGAGGTCCGAGTCCTGGAGCGCGCGCAGCATGCCGAAAGACGAGCTCTCGTTGGGGCAATAGATGCCGTCGACGCCGAGGCTCCCGTCTTGGGCTTTGAAGCGGGCGAGGAGATTCTCGCTCGCCTGGTACGCGGTCTCGGCGGTGGCTCCGGCGTACTGATTCGAGCTCACGACTTCGAGTCCCGGGTTCTCGGACATGACGTCGAGAAACCCTCGCTCGCGCTCCATGGTGCTCGCGGAGCCTTCCATGTAGCGCAGGAGCATGACCTTCCCCTTCCCCTGAAGTCTCACGGCCATTCGCTCCCCCGCGAGCCGACCCCCCTGGTAGTTGTCGGTGGCGACGAAGCTCACGTAGTCGTCGCTATCGAGCCCGGAGTCGATGATGACCACCGGGATCCCCGCCCGCATCGCGTCCGCCACCGGAAGCCGCAGGGCCTTGTCGTCCGTGGGCGCGAGCACGATGCCGGAGACGCCGCGGCTCACGAAGTTCTCGACCTCCGCGACCTGGGCGTCGCGGTCGTCCTCCCGGGCCGGACCCTTCCAGATCACCTCGACCCCGAGCTCCTGAGAGGCCTTGACCGCGCCCGCGTGGATCGCCCTCCAGAACGAGTGGGTCGTGCCTTTGGGGATCACCGCGATGACGATCTCCTCCTTCGCTGCGTCCGGGGGTGGACTGCCCCCGCAGGCAGCGAGCAGCACAACTAGGGTCAGCAGAGCCTTGGCGTTCATGAGGGAGGGACCTCCAGGCCGTAGAAATCGGCGGCGTTGCCGCCGAAAACGGCGTCTTTCTCTGCGGCCGAGAGCGGGTCGAGGAAATCCTCGACGATCTCGACCACTTTCCCGTAGCTCGCGGCGAGCGTCGCGACCGGCCAGTCGGAACCGAAGAGCAGCCTTCGGGGACCGAAGGACTCGAGAACGATCTCGAGGTAAAGGGTGAAGTCGGACTTCTTCCAGCCAGCCCAATCGGCCTCGGTCACCATCCCCGACACCTTGCAGTAGAGGTTCTCCATCTTCCCGAGCTTCCGGATCGAGGAGGCCCAGGGCTCGAGCTCCCCCTTCGCGATCGCGGGCTTTCCGATGTGGTCGAGAACCAGTCGATGCCCGGCAAAGCGCGCGACGAAATCGACGACCACGGGGAGGTGGCGGTGGTAGACGAGGATGTCGTAGGTGAGATCGAGATCGCGGAGCAGAGCGATCCCCTGGAGAAAGTCGTCGCGAAGGAGAAATCGATCGTCGGGCTCGGCCTGAACCACGTGCCTCACGCCTAAAAAGCGCGGATGCTCGGAGAGGCGCTCGAGGTCGCGGCGAGCACCGGGAGAGCGCAGGTCCACCCAGCCCACCACCCCACGGATGAAATCGTGCTCGTCGGCGAGCCCCAGGAGATACTCCGTTTCCTCCAGGCTCTGGCGGACCTGGACGGCGACCGAACCGTCGAATCCGTTCCGCCTCAAAATCGGTTCGAGATCTCCGGGGGCGAAATTCCGCCGGATTCGGCTCATGCGCTCGTCGATCCAGTCGTACTCGCGCTCGCTGTAGGACCAGAAGTGCTGATGGGAGTCCAGGCGCATCGGGGCGCTATTATAAGATTGCGCCATGCACCAGCGACACTTCTTCCGTCCGACGACGCTCATCGAGGCCCGGCGTCTGTCGAAGCGCCTCGGCCTCGACCTCACCATCGCGAGCGAGACGTTCCAGCACACCGGGAGCTTCAAGTTCCGGGCGGCGTACAACGTCGCCGCGAACGTGGAGGCACCCGCGATCCTCACGGCGTCTTCGGGAAACTTCGGCCAGGCGCTCGCCTACGCCTGCAGCCTCCTCTCGAAGAAGGCGATCGTGGTGATGCCCGAGACTTCGGCCCGGGTCAAAATGGACGCGGTGCGCGAGCACGGAGGCACGGTCGAGCCCGTCGACGTCAGCGTCAAGAGCCGGGCGGACCGCGTCGCCGAGCTCCACCTTCAGCATCCCGAGGCCTTCGTGGCGAGCGCCTACGACCACCCTCTGGTCATCGAGGGCAACGCCACTCTCGGCCACGAGCTCGCGCCTCTCGATTTCGACGTCATCGTGGTCGCCGTCGGGGGCGGGGGCCTCAGCTCGGGGATCCTCCAGGGACTTCGCGAGAGAGGCAACAGAAAGTCCCAGGTAGTGGGCGCCGAGCCTCTTCTCGGAAACGACGCCGCTCGTTCTCTCTCCGCTGGACACATCGTGAAGAACGAAAGCGAGCCCCAGACCCTCGCCGACGGGGCCCGTACCGTAAGCCTCGGCGAGCACAACTGGGCGATCCTGAAGGACGGAATCGAGTCCATCGTGGAGGTGCCCGAGGAGAACATCGCCGAAGCGGTCCGGCTGCTGTTCTCGCTCGCGAACCTCAAAGCCGAGCCCACGGGGGCCCTCGGCATCGGCGCGCTCCTGACCGACCCGGGGCGATTCCAGGGACGACGAGTCTGCGCCGTCGTGACCGGTGGCAACGTCGACCCGGAGGTCTTTCACCGCCTGCTCGCCGGGTAGACGTGCTTCCCGAGATCCTCGACGCCGGGATCGAGCTCATCCGCTTTCAGCTCTGGGTGAACGGGCTCTCCCTCGCGTTCTCGGGCCTCGGGCTGCCCGCACTCTACCTCACGTTCGTGTCCCTCTCGCCCCCGGAGGCCTCTCGGTTCTACTATCTGTACCTCTGGACGCGATTCGCCGCGATCGGCCTCTGGGCCAGTCATCTGGTCTCGAAGCTCATCGCATACCATGAGGGCACGCCATGAAAACTCTGATGCTTCTGCGACACGCTAAGTCGAGTTGGAAGGATTCCGAGCTCGCTGACCACGACCGCCCTTTGAACAAACGGGGCAAGAAGGATGCCCCTCAAATGGGGCATCTCCTCTCCAAGGAAGGACTCGTGCCCGACCTCATTCTTTCCTCGACCGCGGTTCGAGCCCGGCAGACGGTTGAGGCAGTGGCGAAGGCTTCGTCGTACAAGAGCCCGATCGAGCTTCTCGACAGCCTTTACCTCGCGACAGCGGGAAAGCTTCTGAGTGACGCCTCGAGCCATGCGCCCGACTCGGTCGGACGGCTCTTGCTCGTCGGTCACAACCCGGGGATGGAGGACCTGGTCGAAATCCTTTCGGGTAAACGCGAAGCGTTTCCGACGGCGGCTCTCGCGGTCTTCGAGGTCGGAATCGATCGGTGGGGAGCCCTGGAGCTCGGAGTGGAGACGAAGCTATTGAAAGTCTACCGCCCGAAGGAAATCGCCTGAGGTCCTCGATTCAGCCTGGGCGTTCGCGTCGGAGCCGACCCCTCGAGCAGTAGAAATCGAAAAGAAGGTGAGGAGTCAGGGTCTTGGGACCCGTACCTGCTGTTCGGTGCCCATGGGCAGAGGTGACAAGTCCTCGGAGATGGCCGCAGGCCGCAATACGGACGGGCTGATGGCGACGACGACGTCTAGTTGCCGTCTCTCAGCCTGCAACCCATGGTCCAGAGCATCACCGAAATCGCCTAGCGGAAACATCGCCTGGGTGAGCGTCGTCTCCCCGTCTTTCAGCGAGGCGGTAGTGGTCAAGTCTCGAGTGCGAAGAGGGGCCGGTTCGCTCTCGACGCGAGCTTCGTTGCCGGGATGAGCAGTAGCCCGTAGGGTCAGAGAAAGCCGGATGTGCCCGTCTAGCGATACTTGCGGGTGAAGGCTCAAGTCGATCCCCACCGCGCGTCGTTGGGGCGAAGGGTCGGACGGGCTTTCCCCTGAAGTAGAAGGCGCCGGCTCGTCAGGAGGGGTCGGGTTCGGGACGAGCTGTCGCGAGCCCTCCTCGATCGAGAGTGTCGCGCGCTCGTTTTCCATGAGACGGATCGTCTGGGAGAACAGCACTTCGGCGTCGTTCTCGGATTTGAAGCGGAGAAACTCTTCGGAGCTCAAGGCGAGTTCGGGCGCCCGGTCGGGCGCCGGATTCACGGCAAGAATCTCGACCACGAAGGCGATCTCCGCCGCCGGTTTGTCGTTACGCCGCAGAATGCTCTGGGCGACCAGGAGTTGGTCCGCGGAAGCGCGAACGGTAAGGCTCCTCTGGGTGAAGTCGGGTTGCACGCGCTGGATCCCGGCAATCGTACGGAACATGTTGGCGATTCCGTTCACGTCACCATGTGCGACGTAGAAGGTGTGGAGGAGCAGGTCATCGTATTGGCGATGCTTCTGCGCGTTGTCGGGAGCGATGATGACCGTCTTGGGATCGAGTATCTTGTAGAACAGGCGGTTGACGAGCGTCAGTTTCTCGAGGGCGTCCTCGGCCGACACGTTTTCCAAATCCACGGCGACGATCTGGTCACGGAACGCCTCGTCGAACAGTACGGTAATTCCGGTCCGCCGTCCCCATTCCTGGAAGGCCTCCTGCAAGCTGAAGTTCTCCGGGAATGTCAACGACAAAGGCCCCGTTGTCGAGGGCTCGAGCGCGACTCTCCGGACCAGGGGTTCGGTAACGGCGCCCGGTTGCGGGGCCGTGAGGACGCTCACCGACAGGGTCAGGAACGTCAAGCTCAAGGCGATTCGCCCGATCATTCGTTGTCCTCCTTGCTACCGTCCACACCACCCGATACTCCCTTGGCTCAGGAGTATTCCCGAAAAATGGCCTCCCGAGTCCATGGCGTCGTTGGACCGGGCCGCCGCAGGCGATTAGGCCGGATCGACGGGTGTCAATACGCCCAAGGCGTTCTCGACAGCCTCGGCGGCGTCGAGGCAGAGGTCCTCGCGGTACATCGGGCCGATGAGCTGAACGCCCTGAGGCAAGCCGTTCGCGACACCCACCGGAACCGCGGCCGCGGGAAAGCCGAGGAGGTTCACCGCGACGACGAGGCGCATGGAGCGAAAGATCCCCCAGGAAGCATCCGGCCCTTCGAGATCGAGACCGACTCGAAACGGCGGCTCGGTCGAGACGGGACCGAGGACGAGGGGATAGCGCTCGAAGAACTGAGACCACTGGCGCGCGAGGCCGTTTCGGGCGGCGAATCCCTGGACGTACCCATTCAGATCGATCTCGGGGACTCGGCTCAGAAACTCATCCATGAACTCCCGTGCGCCGGGGGAGACCATCTCCTGGACGGGCGGCCAGAGGGTGGTGCGAATCTCCGCGCCCACCAGCGACAACCAGAGCATCGCCGCTTCCTCCACCGCGGGTGGGTCGACCTCCTCGACGGCGTAGCCCGCCTGCTCCAGCGCCCGCGCCGCTTTCCTGAGACCGTCGGCGACGTCTGAATGTACGCTTCCGCCGCCCGGATTCGGGGTCACGGCGACGCGAATGGGCGCCTTTAGCGTCGGTCCCGGAAAAGGCGCGGGCGTCCACCACGGATCGCGCGCGTCGGCGCCGATCATGGAGGAGAGAGCCAGACGCACGTCGCCGACACGTCTTGCCATCGGGCCCTCGACGGCGAACATCTGAAGGGTCATGGGCGGATCGCCGGGGTCGAGGGCCGAGGCGTGGGGAACGCGGCCCCGCGAGGGCTTGATCGAGGTGATGCCGCAGCATTGCGCCGGCCACCTCAAGGAGCCGCCGTAGTCGTTTCCGTTTCCGAGAGGCGTCATGCCCGTCGCGAGCGCCACCGCGTCTCCGCCGCTCGAGCCCCCGGGGGTGCGGGTGCGGTCCCAGGGATTGATCGTCGGTCCGTGGAGACCACTCTCGGTGTGCCAGCGAAGCCCGAAGTCGGGAAGGTTGGTCCGGGCGATGGGAATGGCTCCAGCCTTTCTGAGTTGCCCGATTCGAGGATGGTCGAGAGACGGAACGGCCTCGGCGAGCGCTTTGACCCCTTGAGTCGTCGCCGAGCCGGCGACGTCGATGTTCTCCTTGACCGTCATCGGGACGCCGTGGAGCGGTCCCACTTCGCCTCCGCGCGAGAGCGTGCGATCCGCTTCGTCCGACGCCGCGAGCGCTTCCTCGGCGAGGACTCGGGTGACGGCGTGGACTTTGCCGTTCACCGCCTCGATTCGGTCGAGATGGGCCTGAACCACCTCACGCGCCGAGATTTTCTTCGACCGCACGGCGCGAACGATCTCGGACGCGCTCAGGCGCCAGATCTCGTCTTGAGCTCGAACGGGCGGCGAGACCAAGCCTGCCGCCGCCGCGGCGGCGCTCATTTCGAGGAAACGTCTTCGGTTCATGGTTCTCCTCACGAGGCGGTTGCTTCCGACGAAGTCGTTATTTGTCGCATATCCGAGCTTGCTGCCGCAATCGCTTCCTGTCGCGAGTCCCGGAGGTCAATCGACACCTCGATGGACGATCTCCCCGGGCGCCGATAACTTTCGAGCCTCGCGGGTGCTTTCACCTCAGGCTGCGGGCCTTTCCCTTCACTTTCGGCTTATTTCTCGCGGAATTTTCAGCACCCGAATGGGCACATCTCTTGCTTCCCGATCCTTGAGCCTACAACCGCCCAATCACGTCCGGCACGGAGAGCGCGGGCCAAAACTCGAGTCGATGAGCAACAGGCGAATCCGGCACTCGCTTTCCTTTCTGCCCCTGGCTGCCGTCCTGACGGCAACGCCGGCGGCAGCGCAAATGGCCACGGGCTCCTACGTAGGCGACGGTGTCGCCGGACCGCGGATCGTAGGCCTGGGCTTTCGCCCCAACGTCGTTCTCGTCAAAGTCGACTACACCAACGCCACTCCGAGCCTGGGCTATGCCGTTTTGCGCAGCTCGACCATGACCGGCGACAACACCAAGCCGCTCATCGATCCGACCGCCCTCACCGCGAACTTGATCCAGTCCCTCGATGGAGACGGCTTCACCCTCGGAAACGCGGAAAACGTCAACGGCCTCGGGACCTGCGGAGGCCCCTGCACCTATTACTGGGTCGCTTTCAAGGCCAATGCGGACCTGAAGGTCGGGACCTACACGGGAAACGGAGCCCCTACCCAATCCATCACCGGTCTCGGTTTCTCCCCCGACTACATCATTACTATGCCCGCCGTTGCCAAGCGAGCTCTCACCCGAACCAGCCGGGGAACGAACCAGAGCAAGCGTTTCGATTCGAGCGTCAAGACCGACGGGATCGTCTCGATGGACGCGAACGGTTTCACCGTCGCAAGCGCCGCCCTCTCGAACGACGACCAGAACACCGACCTCACCACCTATCACTACGTCGCCTGGAACGAAGCCCCGGGGAAAGTGAAAGTGGGGGAGTACACCGGCGACGGGAACGACGGCCGTAACATCACCGGAGTCGGGTTTCAGCCGGAGTTCGTCTTCGTTCAGAAGTACAGCCATGATCGCGAAGCTCGATTCCGGACGGGAGATATGGCGGGCGATCCGTCGGCCACGTTCGGAAACGAAGTGGCACTACCCGATCGGATCAAGGCGTTCCTCCCCGATGGCTTCCAGCTCGGATTGCACGCCGACGTCAACGCTCCCGCCGGCTACTGCGCCGGACCGGCGAACTGTGAGTACGCCTGGGTCGCGTTCAACGCTCACTCCGGCTGCTGCGCGGCTCTCACCACCACCGATACCGGCAGCGTCGTCACCGTTACCGGGAGGCGGTGAAGCAGCTCCGGCGGGCCGGGGTACAGTTCATCGAATTGAGCCGGGACTCGAGCGCCCCGAGTCTCGAAGAGGTGGCCTCGGGTTAGTCCTTCAGCTTCTCCTCCAGAAGCTCGCTCGCGATGTCCATGAAGTCGCGCTCGGTCACGATCCCGATGAGCCGTCCATCCTTCACCACCGGGAGCGAGCCGATGCGGCGCTCCTTCATGAGGAGGATCGCCTCCTGCGTCGTGGTCTCGGGGGCAACCGTGATCAGATCGCGCTTCATCACGTCGGCGACCGGAATCGGCGCGCCGCGCCTCCAGAGCTCTCCCTGGGCGAGGAGGTGGATGAGCGATCGGTAGGAGACGAGCCCTACCAGCCGATGCTCGTGGTCCTCGACGGGCACGTGGCGGATCTTCTCCCAGTCCATGAGGCTCGCCACCAGGTCGATGGGCTCGTCTTCCTGCACGGTGAAGAGGTCGTTGGACATGAACTGCTCGACCTTCATGTAGTGGTCTTTCCACCCTCCGGCGTCTCCCTGGGAGGCGAGCTTCCACGTCGAGACCGGGTTTCCCTCTTTCTGCTGACGCACCAGGGACGCGGTGAGGGCACTCATCCTCTCCGCCTCCGTGCCCTTACCCTTCATCCCTGCGAGCGAGAGGTGGAACCACTGCGATCCGGTCTGTTTCGTGCGCACCCGTTCCTCGACGACTCCGAGGTAGAGGTCGATGTCCTCCCGCGCAATGCCGCCGCCCTGGAGCCCGGTGCGAGCGAGGGGAATGAGCTCATCCAGAAGCAAATCGCGCGCCGGGACCTCCTTGCCCCGGAGCCACATGAGCTCGGAAGCGAGCCCGTTGCGCGCGGCCGCGGTGAAGTTCGAATGGGCGTGCTCGAACTCCATGAGCCGGGTGACGTCCTCGACTTCGCGCGAGAGCGCGCAGACCAGGCCGAACCAGAGTGCCCCGTTCGCCACCTCGTCCCGAATCGTGGGCCCGGACGGGATGTAGCGGTTCTCGATCCGGAGGTGCGGCTTTCCTTCGGTGATACCGTAGCAGGGACGATTCCACCGGTAGACGGTGCCGTTATGGAGCCGCAGCGCCTTGAGCTGGGGCACCTTTCCCTGGCGTAAGAGCGCGAAGGGGTCCTCGTCGAGGTCGCCGCCGATCAGGATCTTGAACCGGGCGATGTCCTCCTGGAAGAGCTCCACGACCGATTCACGCACCCAGTTTCGGCCGAAGCTCACCCGGGGCTGTCTCTCCCTCAGGTGATGGCTCGAGCTCCGGGTGTCGACCGCCTGCTGGAAGAGCGCGATTCGCGTCTCGCGCCAGAGGCGGCGTCCGAAGAGGAGGGGCGAGTTCGTCGCGGCCGAGAGCACCGGACCCGCGACCGCCTGCGCAATGTTGTAGAGCTTCGCGAACTCCTTCGCTCCCACCTGGAAGTGGACCTGGAAGCTGGTGTTGCAGGACTCGACCATCACCGAGTCGTGCTTCACGATGAGCTCGTCGATGCCTTTGATCTGGAAGTCGTAGGCCCCGCCTCGTAGACGATTCATCGCCTGGTTCAGCGCGAAGTACCGCGGCACCGGAGCCATGTTCTCGAGCCCCAGGTCGGACTTCCGCAGCGTGGGGAGAATGCCGACGAGAGCGATCTCGGCGCCGAGCTCGGCGGCGCAGCTCCGCGCTTTGTCGACGAGAGTCGAAAGCCGCAGCTCCATGTCCGACAGGCACTTCCCCCCGAAGGACAGGGGCTCCATGTTCGCCTCGAGGTTGAACTGAGCGAGCTCGGTGGTGAAGTGGGTGTCCTCGAGGATCTGCAGCATCTCCATCACCAGGGGAGCGGGCCGGTAGCCCGGGCCGACGAGAAACATCTCCTGCTCGGCGCCGATGCGGCGTACGTCGGCCTCGATGAGTCCCTCCTCGAGCATCATCTCGAGTGCCCGAAGGTCGTCGAGCAGGTTTCGCATGAACAGGCGGAGCTGTTCGCCGGTAATCCCGTCCTGAACCTGCTGGTTCCCCATCCAAGATCCCCCTGCGCGAGAGGGCATTGTACGCTATCCCGATGCCTGCTGGCTTTGTCGGATCTTCACCATCGATTGGAGCAAAGAGAAGGTCACCGGACCGAGGAGGAATCCCGAAGGCCCGAAGGTCAGGAGACCTCCGACGAGGCTGAGAAACGCCAGAAACGTGTGGAACCGCGCGGTCTCGTGGAGAAGAAGCGGCTTGATCACGTTGTCGATGAGGCTGATCACGAAGGTTCCGTACAGGATGAGACCGATACCCTTCCACACCGAGCTCGCGAAAAGTACGTAGATCGCGGCGGGCACCCAGATCAGAGGCGCGCCGAATCCGGGGATGGTGGCGGCGAAGATCAGCATCGTTCCCCAGAAGAAGGGCGATGGCAGGCCGAAGATCCAGAAGCCGAGAACGGCGAGAAGTCCCTGGGCGACGGGCACCAACACCATGGAGTAGAGGACTCCCTTCACCGTTCCGCCGACGCTTTGGAACATCTCCTCCCGCTCCGGCCGGGAGAACGGCAGAAGGCCGAAGACCTCCGCCGCGAACCTCCTCCCGTCTCGAAGGAGAAAAAACATCCCCAGAAGAAACAGAATCAGATAGAGAATCGCGGTGGTGACGCCGGCGAGCGCAGACTGAACGAAATGGTTCACTCCGGCCGCCAGATTCGAAAGAACGGGAGCGATCCGCGCGAGGGCTCCGTCGAGAGACGTGGCCCCGAAGTACTCTTGAATCGATCGTACCCAGGGGAACCGTTCGGGCAGATCCTGGCTCCAGAGCTCGGAGAGCGCCCCGGGCTCGAGAGGTGGCCGGACCTGATCGTAGACTTCCAGCGCCTGTCTGACGAGGATGATTCCATACGAGGCGACAGGTACGAGGATGAGGACCGCAATCAGGACGGTCGCGAGCCCGGCGGCGAGCGAGCGCCGTCCCTTGAGCGCGGCCGAAAGACGCTCGAAGAGCGAGCTCAGCAGAACCGCGATCGAGGCCGCCGTCGCCAGCGTCACGAGGAAGTGCCGGAACATCCAGAGGTTCAGGGCGACAGCCACGAGAAAGAAGGCGAGGTAGGAGCGGCGCGCGGTGTCGTTCATTGATTAGTGCTCGCTTCGCTCTTCGCTCCGCTCGCTCCCTCGCTCCCGCTCGGGAGGATGGGGCCCTCCGGGCCCCCCTGCTCGCTTCGCTCTTCGCTCCGCTCGCTCCCTCGCTCAGGAGGATGGGGCCCTCCCACCTCCGCCCTCCGGGCTTCGGCGGACCCGCCGAAGCACTGCGAAGGCGGGCCGGGCCCCGCTGCTCGCTTCGCGCATAGCACCCGTGAGTATAGAATGGGCGCATCGAAAAAGGAGGAATCCATGGCCAGCGAAAATGGCGGTAGCAATTTCCTCGCGGGGCTCCTGGTGGGAGCCGCACTCGGCGCCATCGCCGCTCTCCTGCTCGCACCGAAATCGGGGAGAGAGCTGAGGGAATCCTTGGCCGAGGAAGGAAAGAAACTCAAAGACCGCGCGGTGGACGAGGGCCGGCGTTTCGTGGAGCAGGCCGAAGTGCCCGAGGTGGTTCGGAAAGCTGCGAAGAGCGTCAAAGAGGCGATTGGTACCTGATGTCCGGAATACCCGAGGA
>Ga0299906_10002214_pt1 | contig 16226 bp, 17 predicted proteins | sample RVTome_14_FD_200259 | JGI IMG/M metagenome (GOLD analysis project Ga0299906, IMG submission 200259) | Soil microbial communities from uranium-contaminated site in the Upper Colorado River Basin, Wyoming, United States - RVT145D125 (version 2) ...
GGCGCGCCCGCTGATTCAACTGGTCGTGACGAGCCTTACCGGGGTCGTGACATATTTGGGCGTCATCTGGTTGCTGGAGAAGGATGCACTCCGTCGCATGGCCGTGCTGATCAGGGCCCCGCGCCTTGAGCAGGGGCCGGTTTGATGTCATCTTCGATGCGGATCGTCATCATCGAGCCCGACGCCAGCGGTGGGATGGTCCACTTCGCCTACATGCTGGGTCGCGGGTTGAGTGGGTTGGGGGCGCGAGTGACGCTGATCACGGCACACGACTACGAACTGAGCGGTCTCCCTCACGACTTCGAAGTCAAGACCGAGTTCACGCTCTGGTCGCGGATGGACTCAGGCCGGTCCAACCCCCAGGTCGACTCGTGGATGGGTCGTCTCCACAGGAAGGTGATCCGCAGGGCCTGGCGTGCCCTGAGGTTGAGCAGCGAGATGTGGCGCGTGGTGGGACTGGTCGCCTCGGGCCGACCGGACATCGTGTTGGTACGACCTTTCCCCCTGCCGGGTCGCGGGTTGATGATGGCGAAGCTGAAACGGGCCGGGGCCACCCTCATCGAGGTGTCACATGAGTTCGAGCCCCGCGACGCAATCGATCCTCTCGCAGCTCGTTTGGAGCGAATGCTGGCCAGCACCGGATCGAGGTCGATCGATCTTCGTCTCTTCCTCGGAGCGAGTGTGCGGGAGAGATACGCCCTGCTCCATCCTCGGGTCCCCGGCCGGCGACTCCAGGTCATCCCCCATGGCGACGGGGAGATGTTCGAGCTCCTCGCCGACTCCGATGCCGACCTCGACGGGCGTTTCGGGATCGAGGACGACGACGCGGTCGTTTTGTTCTTCGGAAACCTCCGGCCGAGCAAAGGGGTGAGTGACCTCTTGGCGGGTTTCGCCGGGGCGAAACGTCCCCCCAACGCGAGATTGTTGGTCGTGGGGTATCCGAGCCCCGATGTCGATGCGGGGGCGCTGGTCGAACAAGCTCGAGCCCTGGGCATCACCGATGCGGTCCGATTCGACTTCGGCTACTTCCCCAACGAGCTGGTAGCTCCCATGTTCCGGCTCGCCCGCTTTGTCGCCCTCCCCTATCGCAGCGCCACCCAGAGCGGTCCACTCCACGTCGCCATCACCTTCGGCAAACCCGTATTGGCCACCAGGACCGGCGGCATCGTCGATGTGATCGAGGATGAGGTCAACGGCTTGCTGGTCGAGCCCGGCGATGTTCCCGCCCTATCCGCCGCGCTGGAGCGAATGCTGTCGGACGACGACCTCATCGAGCGGATGAGCGCGGCCGTCACCCGGGACCGGGCACGGTTCCGATGGTCGGAGGTCGCCGCCCGGGTGCTGGAGTCAGCCGAGACCGTCAGCTCGCCGGATCGGTCCTGAGCGCTCAGCTGCCGTCCCAGACGCGGAGCACCCGTAGACGATGCCAGGGCACTGAGTCCGTCGAGAAGTAATCCTTCGTCAACCCGGCGTCGACGTAGACCTTGCCGGGGAAGCCGGCCCTGGCGTCGGGCGCCACCTGGAAATACAGGGCCATGGGGGCGCCCCCGCGGTCGACCGCATAGGCGCCGTACTCCTGGAGGGCCCTCGCCACGGTCTTGACCCCTTCGGGCACGGCGAGCAGATCGACGTTTATCGAGGGGTCGAGCTGAACCCGGGCCCCTTGCGGCACGCAGTCGGGACGGGTGGACTGGCCGTCGGTCTTTCTGGCCGGGTAACGGAGGAGACCCTGGCAGGCGATGTCGGTGGAGAAGACGAGGGCATGGTCGATGTACCCGCCGACGATCTCGTCAAGCTCGACCACTCCGGCGAGGTGGGAGACACCCGAGCCGTTCCCACCTTCGGGCGGCACTCCGGAGCCGTTCAGGTCGGCCACAGTGACCCAGGTTGCGGACCAGGAGCCGTTCGAGTTGGCGTGCGGCTGGTGAAGCGATACCGCCCTGCGCTGCGACCAGTCCACGAGGACCGTGTTCCCGTCCGATCCTGGTGGGACGGTCAGGTCTGACGGGACCGGGATCGGGTTGATGGAGTCGGTCGGACAATCTCCCCAGTCGGCCAGGCAGTAGACGTCGGTCCGGGGAGTCGATCCGTTGACGAGGTTCACGGCGATCCCGAACTCGTACAGGTCGAAGACGACTTTGGTCGAGAGGTGAGCCGTCATCGCCGTGCTCTCCGGGTCGAGACGCGGGTTCTTCGGTATCGGCGTGTTGAACGGGCTGGAAGGGGACCAGTACCGGGCACCCATTGGCGAGTCGACCGACGGTGGCTTGAGCGGAGTCAGCTCGAGGGATCGGGTCAGGAACGTCGCCATCTGGTCGCGTGTGATCTCCGCTCCGGGACAGAAGCGATCGTTGGCGGGCGGGTTGCAGCCCGAGGTGACTCCCGCAGCAGCCAACCGGTTGATGGCGGCCTCGAAGAGATGGCCGTCATCGTCTCGAAAGCGGTCGACACCTGAAGGCGGATAGTGAAATGCCCGGCTCAGCATCGCCGCCATCTCACCTCTGGTCATGACGCGGTCTGGACAGAAACCATCGTTAGCCGGCGGATTGCAGCCTTCGGTCACCCCGGCCTCGGCCAACCGATTGATGGCGCCCTCGAACAGGTGGCCGTCGTCATCGACAAAGAAGTCGTTACCGGTCGCCCCGAGGGTCAACGCCCTGGCCAGGAAGGCCGCCATCTCGCCACGGGTCACGGTCCGCGTCGGGCAGTACCGGTCGCTCTGCGGAGGGTTGCACCCCACAGTGAGTCCCTCGGCGGCGATCGCCTCGATGCTGCCTTCATGGACGCTGCCGTCGTCATCGACGAAAGTCCCTCCTGGTGGCAGCGACGCCAGGAGCAGCAACAACAGGGTGAACCGGATCAACGCCATCCTCGAATTCTTCGATCGGGCACTTTCCCCCTTGGACAACTCTTCAATCGGATCATCAGGTGTTTTCTTGACCGTCATCAGCACCCCGCATCCGTGAAGCCATCTCGATTACCCGACTCCAACCGAGCAGCTTGAGACGAAGCCGATCTGAATCGTCACCCCGCCCAACGTAGATGCGTCTCACCCCGTAGGGATCTGCGCCGACTTCGCTCAACAGGGCGGGCCCACTCACCAAGCTGAAGGCGAGCACCACGCCGAGATCTGCCAGTACCTGCTTGTGAACCCGATTGAAATCGCCCCGCTCGCCATTCGGATAGGCGAACGAGACGACAGCCCGTCCCACCTCCTCTCTGATCCTGTCCAGCCCGTCGGCGATGTCACGGCGAGCATCGGTGGGGGTCATCCGGCTGAGGATCGGGTGGGTACTGGTGTGACCGCCGAGGGTCATCCCGGCGTCGGCCATCTCCCTCGCCTGATCCCAGCTCATGGCGACGGAGGGTCGGGTCGGGGGCGCCACGGATACGGATTGGGCCAGGGAGTCGAGTGCTTCCAGTCGAGCTGTATTGGGCAGGACCTTGGCTGCCGAGATCCAGCGTCGGGCGAGCGAGGTGCGTTCGTCGGGTGGTGGCAGGGTGACAGTCCCCAGCAAGGGAAGGTCCACAACAGTGGCGGCCGCCTCCGAGATGAGCATCGACGCCATGTCCCACCACAGCAATTCCCCGGTGTCCATGTGCCCGGTGGCGATGAAGAAGGTCGCCGACAGCCCCCGTGCTCGCAGGATCGGGAATGCCGTCTCGTAGTTGTCCCTATAGCCGTCGTCGAAGGTCAAGAGTAGCGCCCGAGACGGAAGAGCCGCCCCGCCGCCCAGCCAGGCGACGACGTCTGCGAGCGTGACGAACTGGTGATCCTCCCCCATCATGTCCAGGTGCTGCTCGAACATCGCGGGGCTGGCGCTCGCCACCTCCGGAAACAGCCCCCGCTCCACATGCTCGACGATACGGTGATAGCAAACCACGGTGAGCGATCGCCGCAGCAGTGCTTTCCCGAATGGTGAGCCAATGCTCCCGAGCGCCTTTCTGGCTCGTGCCTTGGCGGATGAGGAGAATCTGTGGCGTCTCGTCTCATCTGTCCAGCTGCCCACGACCGCGCGCAGACTAACCACGGTTCCGACCTGCTCGGGTTGGACCAGCCCGGGATACGCTGTCCTGGTGGCCGTATCCCATACAGAGCCCGGCGCCCTCCTTGCCGACTGGCGCCATCTCGGAGTCTTGCCGAGGAGTGGTCGGGTGCTGGTGATAGGCGCCGGGTACCCGGACCTGCAATCGGTGTTCGAGGTGACCGAGGTCTCAGGCTGGGATGAGATACCGGCGCCACCCCAGATGTTTCAGCTGATCATCGTTGCCATCCGCCTCGAGTCCCCGGACTCGGTTCGGTCGATCGAGCGTGTCCTGGACCCCACAGAGGGGGTCGTGGTGGTATCGACGCCCCACCGCCGGGCAAGGACAAGGCTCTATAGGCCGATGGCCTTTCAGGCCCGATCGGCGCGCCGGCTCCTCCGAGGGACGAGGCTCGAGGCGCAGGCTGTGTACGGGGCTCTCCCCGACCCCTGGGTGCCGGAGTACGTGTTCCCGTTGAGCCGGGCGGCCGCCGCTTTTGCGGTCGAGCGGTTCCTGCTCTCCCGCCGGCCGGCCTGGGGCTGGATACGGGCGACCCTCAGGTGGGGGCCAATCGTCGGCCTCGCCATGGCGGCTCTCCCTGGCGGTTTCATCGTCTGCCGACTTCGCGGTGATGGGCCTTGAGCCGCCCGCCAACCGGAGGGCCGATCGACCGGCTGACCGAGCTCGTGGCGAAGGAGTGGCCCCGCTGGCTCGGAAGCGAAGCCCCCTCCCTCGAGTGGGTCCTCGAATCCACCGCGCGGCTCACAGCACAAACCTCGGTCATCCTCTACGCAATCGACTCGACAACCCGCCGGCCGACCCTGGTCGCCAAGGTGAGCCGGGATCCGCGATTCGGTTTTGTGGTTCAGCACGAGAGTGAGCGATCGAACGAGGCCCGCCTGGCGCTCGGCCCGGAACAAGAGAAGACAGTGCCCCGTCCCTTCGGCCTGATCCAGACCGGTGAGGACCTCTATCTGATATCCGAGTTCGCCCCGGAGGGTCTTGGTTGGGACCGACTCGCCCCCGCATCGCGGGCACCGGTCACTGACCGACTGGCCGCATGGCTGGCCGACCTCCACGGGAGGTCGGAGCGACCCCTCGGCGCCGTGGACCTCCGCCAACCCGAGCTGATCGTCAACACCTACATCGAGATCTTCGAGCCGCCGGATCCGGTGGGCAAGCGGCTACAGAATGCTGCAGAATCGGTAACGTCGGAGTTCGCGACCAGCTCTACCGAGATCCTGGTTCACGGCGACTTCTGGCCCGGCAACTGGCGGATAAACGGGGGTGGGTTCACAATCATCGATTGGGAGAATGCTCATTGGTCGCCGAGTCCGGTCGCAGACGAGTTCATCTACCCGCTATCGAATCTCACCCTCGGCCGGGAAGGGCCGGAACACGACCTGATGTCCTTCAGCGAAACCTACCGGCGGCACCGGGGGCTACCCCGGCGGCGCCATGACGAGGCCGAGCTGGCCTCGATCTGGACTGCCGCCGAGGTGGCAACCCGCACCCACCGCCGATGGGGTGTGGTGGAGGATTGGGCCCTAGAATGGCATCGGGCCGTGGTGCGACTGGCGACGCGCTGATGGACCTGATGGAGCTGTCGAAGAACCGGCGGCATGCCCTTCTGCTGCTGGCCCTCGCTTTGCTCTTCGTCGCCTCGCTCCTGCTCTCTCCGCCACCGCCGCCTCTCACCACTTCGGGTAGCCCGCCCGTGGCGAACGACGATGTCATCTCCCTGCCCACCGAAGCATCCCCCGCATCGGCGATGCTGACCTCGAACGACAGCGATCCGGACGACGACCTCGATGCCCTGAGCGTTGCCATCAGCAGAGCCCCCGGATCGGGCACGGCTCGCGTCGATCTGGACGGATCGATCGTCTACTCGCCGGCAGAGGACTTCGCGGGTAGTGACGATCTCGAGTACGAGGTCTGCGATTCAGAGAGCAACTGTGCACGGGGCGAGGTCGTGGTTCACGTCAGATCGGTGGAGGTCTCCCGGTCGACGGTCCGATTTGCCGTATTCGGCGACTTCGGCGACGACTCCGATGGGGCGAAGCGGGTGGCCGCCCTGGTGAAACGGCTCGATCCCGACTTTATCGTCACCACCGGGGACAACAGCTATGACTTCCCCGACTACGACCTCCATGTCGGCAGCCTGTACAGCGACTATGTCGGCTCGTACCGAGGGGTGCATGGCAATGGAGCCCCGGTGAACAGGTTCTTTCCGGCACTGGGCGATCACGAATACTCGGACGGTGGCATCGACCCGTATCTCGCGTTCTTCACCCTCCCCGGGGACGGGATCGAGACTACGGGCACCTCAGGGAACGAGCGTTACTACGACTTCGTCATGGGCCCGGCCCACTTCTTCGTGCTCAACGTCCAGCCACAGGAGCCCGATGGCACGACCCCCCGATCGCCCCAGGGTCAGTGGTTGCAGCAACAGCTCGCCACCTCCACTTCACCATGGCGTCTGGTCGTCTCAGCGATCCCTCCCTTCTCTTCAGGTGACAATCACGGCTCAGACCCTTCTGTGCAGTGGCCGTATGACGAGTGGGGCGCCGACGCAGTGTTCTCCGGGGACGACCATGTTTACGAGCGGATCGTCGACGACGGGCTGGCCTATTTCGTGAGCGGGCTGGGGGGACGCTCCATGTACGGGTTCGACCCACCGGTCGAGGGCAGCGAGACGCGATACGCCGACGACTTCGGTGTACTGATCGTCGAGGCGTGTGACAGCAGCCTCGTGTTCGAGTTCCACACGGTTTCCGCCCGGATAGTCGATCGGTTCGCCACGGGAGACGGTTCTTGTGCTCCGGGTCAGGAACGCTCTCGTCCCGGCCCACCGAGCGGGCCGCTAGGCTGACTCCAGGGCGTGTGAGGAGTTGAAGTTGGGGGCAAATACGTTGGCATCGTTCGGCTCGATCCAACGCGTCGCTCCTTGTTGCGTGTGGACACGGGAAGTGGCCGAGTGACCGACATCACCGAGCCGTTCAACCGCTCTCTCCACCAGAGGATCGGACCCTGGAGACGCATCGCTCACGATCCTCCGCGTTTGGCCAGGACCCGACCCGATGATGTGGCGGTGGTCGAGGAGCCGTTGTCGTCGACGGAAACGACTGTTCCCGACGAGTTCGGCTACTTGTTGAGCCAGGCCCGCTCCGGCAGCACCTGGGCGTGGTCACAGCTCTACGCCAGGCTGGCTGGGCCGCTGTTGGGCTATCTCAGGGTTCGTGGGGCCGCCGAACCGGAAGATCTCTTGAGCGAGGTCTTCCTCCACATGGTTCGCGGCCTCCATGCCTTCGAGGGTGACAGCCAGCAGTTCCGGTCATGGGCCTTCACAATTGCCCACCGGAGGCTGATCGACGAGCGGCGGGCTCGGAGCAGACGCCCGGTGGAGCTGCGCGAAGACCTCGAGCCGGCTGTTGTCGCCGAAGACCCGGCCGTTACGGTGATAGACCGTCTCACTGACGAGGAGATCATCGGTTTTCTCGACTCCCTCACCCCGGAGCAACGCGACGTCCTCCTGCTACGACTGCTCGCCGGCCTGACCATCGGCGAGATTGCCCGGGCGTTGAGAAAGACGCCCGGCGCCGTCAAAGCGTTGCAGAGACGGGGGCTGCTCACCCTCCAGGAGATCCTCTCCTCCGAGTAGCCACTCTCCGTAACCTTTTTTCACTCCCCTCCGATTACACACGCAATGGGCGTTCTGGGGAGAAACCAATGGTGATGGTCGGACTCGTGTCTTTGGTGTCCGGACTGCGCCGCATGCCTCCCCTGGCCTTCGACGAGCGGGAAGAGATCATCCGAACCCGGCTCGACTACGAAGTGGGTCGTGCTCGTCGATACGGCGGCCGTGTCTCGTTAGTCGCATTTCGGGCGGCGTCGAACGGAACGATCGACGGGAAGTGGCAGCGTTTCGCCGCCACAATGGCAATCTCGCTGCGGGAGTTGGACAGCTACTGGGTCGACTCGGATCGGATCACCGTGGTGCTTCCCGAGACCGACCTGGCGGCGAGGTCCCGTGTGATAGATCGGATTCTCGGCAACGCCGAGCTGGAGGGAGTCGCCATCGAGGCGTCGGCCTCGACCTTTCCCGACGAAGCCCCCACCAGCGACGCGCTGATCAGATCGGTGACCGGCGCTCAGGATGCCCAGCTCCGATGACCGAGCTGCTCCACGGCACTTACCGTGACCGGCCAGACCGGCAACTGACGACCGCAGAACTTTGGACGGTTACCTCCTGGTGGAGCCGCTATCCAAGACGCACCAGTGAGGCCATTCGTCGTCACGAGCGGATCGCCCGATGGCGCGACCTGGCTCTGGTGGTGATCGGTTCACCCCTCTGGCTGCCATTGATTGGCCTGATCGCCCTGATGGTGAAGCTCCAGGACCCGTCGGCGCCAACGTTGTTCCGGCAGGCGCGCACCGGCCGGGACGGCAGACGGTTCGCTGTCCTCAAGTTCAGGACCATGGTCAAGGACGCCGAATCGATCAAACAGGACCTCCTCCACCTCAACGAGCTGGTGTGGCCCGATTTCAAGATCAGCAACGACCCGAGGGTCACGCGGATCGGGAAGCTGCTCCGAGCCTCGAGCCTCGACGAGTTTCCCCAGTTGTTCAACGTCGTCAAGGGTGACATGGGGCTCGTCGGACCGCGTCCTACCTCGTTCGGCCTGGAGACCTACGAGGCGTGGCACACGGCCCGGGTCGATCTGAGGCCGGGAGTGACCGGTCTCTGGCAGGTGGCGGCTCGCGCCGATCTCAACTGGACCGAGAGGGTGCGGCTCGAGCTCGCCTATCACCAGAGATGTTGCTCCAAGCTCGACTTCGAGATACTGCTGCGCACCATCGGAGCGGTGTTGAGCCGCTCGGGGCGTTGAGGTGGGAGCCACTTTGTCACCCGGGACGATCAACCAAAGCCGAAACTGCCCACCGCGCGGGCATACGCCAGGGGCCGTCGGGTGAGAGCCGTGGTCACCGGAGCCGCCGGATTCATCGGCTCTCACCTCTGCGAACGACTCTTGAACGATGGGTGGACGGTGTCGGGCATCGACGCCTTCGCCCCCACCTATGACACGATCGGGAGGCGGGCGCGGGTGGCCCGGCTGGCGCCTCATCGTGCGTACGAGTTCGTCGAGGGTGACCTGAACCTGGTCGAGCTGAGCCACATGGTGAGCGAGGCGGACGTCGTCTTCCATCTCGCCGCCCGACCCGGTGTGCGGGCCTCCTGGCGTGACTTCGCACAGGCATCGAATGCGAACATCCTCGCCACGCAGCGGGTCCTGGGGGCGATAGCCGAGCATCCGTCCACCCGGCTGGTCTTCTCCTCGTCCTCCTCGGTGTACGGCCAGGTCGACGAGATCCCGGTTGGAGAGAATCGGCCGCTCGCTCCGATCTCGCCCTACGGAGTGACCAAGGCGTCATGTGAGGCCCTGGTCACCGCGTACAGCAGCCAATACGAGATCAGTGCGGTGAGTCTGCGCTACTTCACCGTTTATGGTCCCCGCCAGCGCTCCGACATGGCGTTCACCAGGTGGATTCGCGCCGCCTTTCTGAACGAGCCGATCCATGTGTTTGGAGATGGGAAGGCGATTCGGGACTTCACCTATGTCGAGGATGTCGTCGAGGCAACGGTCCTCGCTGCCGGGGAGAGAGTCACCGGCCATCGCATCTACAACGTGGCCGGAGGAAGCCCGGTCAACGTCAACGACGTGTTCCAGCACCTGGGCGAGCTCACCCGGAAGAAGTTGGATATCAGGCACGAAGAACCGGCCCTCGGGGATCCGGATCGAACCGGCGGAGACACAACCCGGATCGAGCACGATTTGGGATGGCATGCCCGCTGGCCACTTCGGGACGGCCTCGCCTCCCAGGTGCAGTGGTTCGAGCGAGACTGGGAGGCGGGACTGGTATAGCCGCACACAATGTTCACCGTATGATTACCTCAGCGGGCGCCCTGAGCCCGTGGTTGACCGTGGGCGGATCTGAGTCGCATGACTAGCAAACGAGATGGCGTGAAAAACTTCACCGACGACGAATTGGATCGTCTACTCGTCGACGGGCATGGCGCCGATGAGATCTTGGGCCGATATCTGGCCAGGCTGCGGGACATCGGTGTCACCAGACCCGAGCCTGACGTGGCGGGCCGGCATCTGGATGCCATCACCAGCGAGGTGGAGAGGATCCGGGATCGCAGCCCCGTTGTGACTCGCCGGTCACTGTCGAGGAGAATCCGCCTCGTCGTCACCGGCATACCCCTCCTGATCAGACGACGTCTGGCGCCGCGCAACGTGATGGTTGGTTTCGCCACCGTCTTGATGACGGCAGGCATGGCTGCGGCGGCGGCCGGGAACCTGCCGGCGCCGGCTCAAGATTTGATCTCGAAATCGTTGGCACTGGTCGGGATCGACATTCCGTCGCCTGAATCTGCTGCCACGGAGCTGACCGAGGTTGGCTCGCCGGCCCCGGTCGTTGGCGACGCTGGCCAGGGGCAGGACGGTGCAGACGAGCCGATCATCGCCAAGCCGACGGTCCACGACGAGAGCCCGTCCCGCGTGGTGCCGACGATCCAGCCGGAGCCTTCGGAGGGTGGCCTGGACAATCCTGAACCATCCGTCCCGACACCCCCAGTCCCGCCGGAAGAGCCGGGGACGGCAGTGGACGAACCGCCAGATCGGGAACTACCTGTCGAGCCCGACGAGCAGCCGGGAATCGGCCCACCGGTCAACCCGGGACCACCCGACCATGCCGGCCCACCAGACAACCCCGGACCACCGGACAACCCGGGACCGCCCGACCATGCCGGGCCACCGGACAACCCAGGCCCACCGGACAACCCGGGACCGCCCGACCATGCCGGCCCACCGGACAACCCGGGACCGCCCGACGATGCCGGATCCGGGGGAGAGCCCGGAAAACCACAAAGCCGGAGTAGTCAGGGCACCGGTTCGGGATGAACTCTCACCGCTCCAGGAGCGGGTGGCCACCGACCCTGCGCCTGGCTCTGTGAACAGTTCGAGATCCCAGACGGGCGAGACGCTCGGTCATCATTCCCGTGACGTCACATCGCTCACATGTGATCTCATCCGGTCTTTCGACCCGCCCTCGTATGGGCGGCGCGGCTGATGGCGCCAGGGCGCTGGATCGCGAAGCGGTCGACGGCGCGGCCGATCGACGTGATCCTCACCGACGCCAACCTGCGACAGGCATTGGTTGCCGTGCGGGCGCTCGGGGCGGGCGGGTATACGGTCGGCGCGGTCGAATGTGCGTCAACCCGCGGTGTTCCTGCCTTTTCGTCCCGCTGGTGTGCGGCAATCGCGCGCGTCGAGGATCGCGACATCGATCCGAAGACGATGGTGCAACAACTCATCGACCTCGCATCATCGAGCTCGAAGGACGTGGTCGTCATCCCGACTCACGACGGAACGATCGCGGCGATCCAGGAGCGCCGGGCCGAGGTCGAGGCGAATTGCGCGCTTGCGCTCGCCCGTTCTGAACCGCTCGACGCAGCCAACGACAAGCGAACGACGCTCGAACTCGCGAGCGAGCTCGGGATCCGGATTCCCGTCTCGGTGACGGTCGCTGACGAAGACGAGATACCCGACGCGGTCACGTCGATTCCGATGCCCGCGGTCTTGAAACCGGAGCGGTCATGGGTCGTTGCAGGACAGGAGCGTCGCCGCCTCGGGGCGCGGCTCGCACGCTCGGCATCCGAAGCGAGAGAGCAACTCCGGGCGATGTTGCACCTCGGCGCGGTGGTGCTCGTCCAGAGTTGGATCCCCGGCGAACGCGTGGCCGTCAGCTTCGTTCATACGCGCGGGTCGTTCTATGGCGAGTTCGCTCAGGTTGCGCACCGCATGCTTCCGATCCTCGGCGGAGCGTCCGTCCTGCGCGAGAGCGTGCCCCTGCCCGAGGACGCGACGACCGATGCTCGACGACTCGTCTCCGAGCTCGAGCTCGATGGATACGCCGAAGTCGAGTTCCGTCGCGACGCTGATGGCACGCCTGTGCTGATGGAGATCAATCCTCGATTGTCGGCATCGATCGAGTGCGCGGTGCGCGCCGGAATCGACTTCCCGAGTCTGGTTCGCGCCTGGGCTGCCAATGAGCTGCCTGACCCCGGCAGGTCGTCGTATCGCACCGGCGTGCGTGTGCGCTGGCTCGCCGCAGATGTCAAGTGGCTCTTCGACAACGTGCGCCAGCAGGGCGCTCCGGACACGATTGCGCCGCGCGATGCCGTGTCATCGTTCTTCAAGGACTTCGCCAAGCCGACGAGCTACGACTATTTCGATGCGCGCGACCTGCGACCCGCCCTCGTTGCCGTGGCTTCCGATGTGGCTTGGCTGGCGCGCAGGCTGAAGCAGCGACTCGCGCCACCAGGGCATCGCAAATGATGTCGCAGCGACTGGCAGTCGCGATCATCGGCGCCGGTCCTTACGGCCTGTCGATCGCTGCGCACCTCTCGCAACGGGGAGTCGATTACCGGCTGTTCGGCACACCGATGCACACGTGGCGCAACCACATGCCGGAAGGCATGTGGTTGCGATCCGAAGGCTTCGCTTCGAACCTCGCCGACCCGGGAGGCGAGCTGACCCTCGAGCGCTACTGCGAGGACCACGGCTTCGACGTCGGCGGGTGGGGCGTTCCGATCCCGCTCGAGGTGTACAGCGGCTATGGCGAGTGGTTTGTGGAGCAGGCGAAACTGCCCGTCGAGGACACTCACGTCGTCGGCCTGGCGAAAGACTCCGGCGGCTTCGTGCTCGATCTCGCAACCGGAGAGACACTCCGCGCCAGCCAAGTCGTAGTTGCGGTCGGCCTGACACACTTCCGGCATCTTCCGCTGGAGTTCGCTTCGCTGCCGCCAGAGCTGTTGTCGCATTCGTCGTCGGTGCGCGGAGGCATCTCCGGGACCACCGGGAGTCAACTCCATCCTGCGGAGTTCGCGGGGCGCCGGGTGATGGTGATCGGCGCCGGACAGTCGGCGCTTGAGAACGCCGCGTTGCTTCACGAGCACGGCGCAACCGTCGAGATCGTCGCGCGCGCCAGCTCGATCGTGTGGCACCCACCTCCACATCCGCTGGATCGTCCGCTTTGGACACGTCTTCGCCGCCCGGTTGGCGGGCTTTGCACGGGCATGGGCTGCTGGCTGTACGAGCACGGGCCGCGGGCCTTTCACCTGCTGCCGGAACAACAGCGTATTCGGCTCGCGACGACGACATTTGGTCCAGCGGGCGCGTGGTGGCTGCATGAGCGCATCGAAGGCAAGGTCCCGGTTCGTCTCGATCACCACGTGCGTACAGCCCGGTCCAGCGGCGACGAGGTCGAGCTCGAGTTCGAAAGCCCGAGCGGACGCACCACCCTTCGCTCCGAGCACGTGATCTGCGCCACCGGCTACCGAGTCGATATCAACCGGTTGCGGTTCATCGACGCCACCCTCGCCCGGTCGATCGAGACCGTCGCCGACTACCCGAAGCTGGATGGGCACTTCCAGTCGACGGTTCCGGGGCTGTACTTCGTGGGCGCCGCATCTGGCCCGGCGTTCGGGCCCGTTGCCAGGTTCGTGCTCGGCGCACGATTCACCGCCCGCGTCCTCGAACGCCGGCTCTTGCGCAAAGCCGGCCGAGGCGCCCGCTGACCGGCCACGGTCTCCGAAGGAGACGATCTGCTCTGGATCGATGTGCGAATCCTGCGAAGTTCCGACCGCCTTGGGATCACCCGCCACCGGGGTTGGGATCGACGATGGTGACACTTCCCCCCGCCTCGAGCACCTCGGAGACGAGCTGTTGGGTGCCGCCGGGCCCGTCACCACTGATACGGAAACGGCACTGCGCTTGGCGTCAATTCAAGCCAGGAGATCGATCAGCTCTGTGGCAGCGAGCATTCGACGCGGCCGGCCCTTTCGCCTCCGGGCAAACGCCCGTTCGCTGAGGATCCCCGCTGCCTCGAGCCGAACGAGCGCGGCGTGCGCACTCTGGGGGGCAACTCCATAGCGATTGGCGACCGTCTGGGTATCCACGATTGGATGATCAGGAAGGTCCTCGACAACGCGAACCGTCACCGATTCCCCGCGTGTTTCGACACGTGCTTGGAATTCTTCAATCAGAGCTGTGATCCGGTCTGAGATATCGGTCATCCAGCCAACTGCGTTGATGACGCTCAGCGAAAAGAACTGCAGCCAGCTATCGACATCGCCCTCCTGGTAGGCACGCAAGCCCTGGATGTACCGATCGGTGTCGTCAGCCCAAATGACTGACACCGGTAGCGGAGACGGCAGAGTGAGCCGCCGGCGAAGAAGCTGTTGGATGAGCAATCGGCCAACGCGCCCGTTGCCATCCACGAAGGGATGGATGACCTCAAAACGGGCATGAGCGATCGCCGCGTGAGCCACGGGAGTGAGATCGGTACGAGTGCAGAAGGCGATTAGGTCGTCGATCAGAGATGAGACTTCGTCTGGTCGCGGCGGGATGAACTCCGCGTTGCGGGGCCCCGAAGAGTCACCTCCGATCCAGTTCTGCGTGGTTCGGAAGGCTCCGATCGATTCCGCCGGTATCCGCGGATGTCCTGTCATCAGCTTCCGGTGCCAGCGCAGGAAGTCATCGGGCCTGGCTGGAATCTCGGTCTTCATCGCGTCACGTAGCGCTTCGAGGTTGCTGACAACGCGACGAGCCTCCTCGTCGTCGATCTCGACTTCACCAGCGAACTCGGCCTCGAGAATCCGACGAGGCCCCGGCCCCACACCCTCGATCAATGAGGATGCAGTCGATTCCGACCGATAAAGGACCGAGGCAATCCCGGCGACGGGAAGGGCCGGCACCGATCCCAGCGAGCCCGACGCCTCGGCAACAGCCAGTGCCGCTTCTGAAGAGAAGGTGATCTCGGCATTCGCTATGGGGCTCGCGTCGTACGGGAAGTACTCGTACGTTCGCCCGAGTTGGTCGATCCACCTGACGGCCTGGGCTTTCATACAAGAGAGTTTATCAGGTTTATGAGTTCTTAGGCTGATAAACTACGCGAGTTGATCAGGACAACACGGACCGACGCCTGGAAGGATCTACGTCGAACCACGTATCGCCTTTCGCGATACGGTTCTCGGTATGAGTCGGCCGATATCGGTGAGGCTGGACGACCGCTTTCTTGACTACACGGACGACGCGAGGGGAGATCAGCCTCGAAGCCTCCACTACCTCTTCCACCGAGCGCATCAGTCGGTGCTCGATGCCGAAAGTGGACTGGCAGAGCCCGACGCGGCACAAGTCATCCTCGACGATCTGAGTCGCAGGTGGTCCCAGTATTTCGATGCTGTTACCTCCCGCTTCCTACGCCGAGCAGCCTCTCTGCGATTGCTCGAGATACCCGACGATAAGCCCGCATTGTCTGATGAGGTCGATACTTGATGCCGAGCTCCCCTTTAGGAAACAGGACGTCTTGGCTGTGCCGCGCCTGGTTTAAGAAACGGGACGTCGTAAGGAAGGCCCCCCGTCGGAATGTCCTCCAGGGGGCCTCAATCATTCAGATGCCTTGCTCAGACGTCTGCCAGTTCCAGCTATCCCCGGGGGTCCTTTGCCAGGGTTCGGGGAATCCGAACTAGATCGACTCGACTTCCTCGTTGATCTCGATCCTCGGGGAACCAACGACGCCGGCTTCGGTCATCCTGACCTTGAGGTCGGGGTTGTTGAGGAAGGCCTTCGCCAACTCGAGAGTATCGAAACCGGCAACCACGGTCACCATGTTGGGATCCTCAACCGAGCGATTCACTCTTGCGAACTTCGCTCCTTCGGATGTGGGGCGGAACGTGTCGTACACGGTCTTCCACTTTCCATAGTCCGACACTGAATGCCGGATTGCAGTAGTAATCATGAGTCCTCCTCATATAGCTGCTTCCTTCGTACTCTACCCTTTTTTTGGAATTCTAAACCGAACGCAGAATTCTGGCCTGGATGGTAGGTTTGGACAGAGTTCAGGAGCATCGATGCAACTCAGCCTCAAACGAAAAGGCGACTACGCCGTCAGGGCCATGATCTCGGTTGGACGCCACTACGGGTCGGGTCTCCGCCAAGCACGTCAGATCTCCACCGAGATGCACATTCCGTACAAGACCCTGACCCTGATCCTGGCTGGATTGGTCGCCGAGGGACTGCTGGAAGCCAACCACGGGCCTAAAGGGGGCTACCGACTGGCCCGACCGCCCGGAG